>Ga0172366_10001184_pt1 | contig 20188 bp, 10 predicted proteins | sample LakKivSesite69cm_FD_114533 | JGI IMG/M metagenome (GOLD analysis project Ga0172366, IMG submission 114533) | Sediment microbial communities from Lake Kivu, Rwanda - Sediment site 69cm | ecosystem: Environmental > Aquatic > Freshwater > Lake > Sediment | place: Rwanda: Western Province, Lake...
AGCTGGGGCAACGCGGCCCAGGACGCGGGCGCTGAGTTCGACGCCGTCTACCTCGCTCCGGGGACCGGCAACTACCTCACGCAACAGGAACTCATCACGAACGGCACCTATGCGGCGTGGCTTGACCACAACAACGACAGCTCGATTGACGCGACCGACCACTTTGCCAAGCTGAAGATCCTGTCCATCAACGGCACGCTGGTCACGGTGAAGCTCGCCTACCAGAAAATCGGCGGCCTGCGCTGGCTGATGTAGTCGCTGGCGGACATACGTCACTTTCCGGGGGGCTTCGGCCCCCCGGTCCTTCTTGTTCTGACGTACACGCCGACCCAAGAGAAAGACCCTTCAGCACTCGGTTCATCTGCGTCCTGGCTCGACGCACGTCCGGCGTCACTTGAACCGGGAGTGGGCGGGCGTATATTGTCGGCGTGGCACGCAGCGACGGTCCAGCCGCGCCGGATGTCGCCGGGGCACGCCCGGAATCATGCCGGCGGGCTGCACGTCAGAAGTGAAAACGTCCCGGGCCGCAGAAGGAGCACAGAGACAATGACAGGAAAGAACACGCCGCTGGTCGTCATCGTTGCCGCAGTCCTGATTGGCGGCATCAGTTGCCAGTCGCCGGTTGCCTTGGACAAGCCGAACGTCACCGGTACGGCAATCAGCAGCGGACTCGCGCTGCAACTGACCTGGACCGGCGTCACCGGTGCCGAGTCGTACGAAATCAAGACCGACGATTCGACCCACAACACGGCCGATACGGTCTTCCGAATCACGACTCCGACCGCGACAATCGAGGTCAGAGCGGTGAGCGGCAGCACCAAAAGCGACCCGGCGACAATCGAGTGCAGGGTCGTGGAGACCTCTTCCGTCGTGTTGTACGGCATCAGCGACCCCGACCCGAACCATCCGTCCGGGCTCGCCTTCACCGACAGCGGCTCGGTCCTGACGCTGCCGCTCGACAACGCCAACAAGGAATCCATTGACTTCGTATGCGACGACGAGGACGTTCCACCGGTCGGGTTGGTCAACGCCGGTTCCTACGGCTGGCCCCAGAACGCCCGGCTGAACACCCTGAAGGAAGCTCACGCCGACTATGACTCGCTCGACCTGGCGAGCGAAGGCGGATACACCGACCTGCTCGTTATCGCTCCGGACAGCGTCTATGCCTTCTGGTTGAGCGACAGCACGGCCTGGAGCACCGATGACCACTTTGGCAAGTTGAAGGTTGTCGCCATCGATGACGTCGGCGGCTCGAAGAAGGTGACGCTGAACGTCGCCTGCCAGCCAATCGGCGGCCTCCGCTGGCTGGTCAAGTAGCCGCATTCTCCGCAGTACTCACCGGGGAGCTTCGGCTCCCCGCGTGTTTGAGGCACGCGGCGCCCAGTCAGGCTGATGGCGGCGGCATGACTCCGAAGACGATGAGGCTCAAGGACAAAGTAGTAAGGACAAAGGACAAAGCAATGGGGAAAGGACGAAGTCGGGCAGATTCAGCCTTTGTCCTTGTTACTTGCTTTGTCCTTTGGACTTGGCCCTTTGTACTTGAACCCGCCTGACCGTATGGCGGCCCATCATGGAGTTCGTGCCTGAAGCGCGGCTTGAACCGGAAGGGAACCGACGTATAGTTGTGACGTGAAGCTACGCGTACCGGCCCTGCTTCTCCGAATGCTCACGGTCGCGGCCGTCGCCGCGCTGGCCCTGGCCGGGTGCGAGTCATTCATTGGCGGCGCTCCGACCGAAGTCACACTGGGCGCGGCTTCCGACACTACGGTCAGAGTGAGCTGGGAAGCGCCCGCCGGCGGCGTGCCGGACAGCTACGTCGTCGCCTTCATGGCGACCGACGCTTCGACATGGGTTGACTTCACCGCCGCGACCGAAAGCGCGACCACCGCCGACCACAACCCCGCAGGCAAGACCGGCCGGTATCGCGTGACCGCCGTGTTCGGCGCCTCGACCTTTGCCGCGGCCGCTACTCCCTCCTCAACGCCGATTCACACCGCGGGTGTACTTGTGGGCGAGCTGAACGCGGCTGAGCCTTCCGGCTACGGCTGGGCGCGCGACAGCGGCGACGGAGCGACTTTCACTATGACGTACGCGAGCAACGCGGACAAGATTGACTTCTACATTACCGACTGGGCAACGGAATATGCCGGACCTCATTACTCGATAGCGAGTCCCGACTGGGGTCCGCACGAGCCTGGCGGCGCGGGCATGGTTCCGCCCGGCGCGTGGCGCGCCACTGCGTTCTGTCCGGTGTCGTCGAGCCAGAGCCCGCTTCCCGCGTTCGGAACCGGAGTCTACGACAATAACCTTGAACTGGGTGAGGACTCAACCCTTGTCGCGGTCTGCACCGACACCATTGGCAACAGCCGGCACTACGCACTCGTGAAGCTCGGCCGGCCGGACACCGCGAACGGTACGGTGGAGGTTGAGACATGGTTCCAGCTCATCAAGGACCTCCGCCTGATACAGCACTAGATTCGGCTGCACATGCCTGAACCCGGCCTCGTTCTCAACAATTGCTCTCAGGTCCTGACCATGGCCGGCAGCGGGCTCGGTATCGTCGAACATGGAGCGGTGCGGGTTCGGGACGGTAGGATTGTCGAAGTCGCCGCGGGCAGATTGGAGCCGCTCTCGGGCGAGGCCGAACTCGATTGCCGCGGCAGTGTCGTGCTGCCCGGGTTCGTGGACCCGCATACCCATCTCGTGTTCGGTGGGTGGCGGGCGAACGAATTCGAGATGCGCCTCGCAGGCAGGACCTACAAGGAAATCGCCGAGGCGGGCGGCGGGATTCTCTCCACGGTGAACTACACGCGACAGGCAACCGAAGATGACCTGTGCAACCGGGCTCTGAAGCGGCTGCAGGAGATGGTCGCGTGGGGCACGACAACGGTCGAGGTGAAGTCTGGGTACGGGCTTGAGACCGAGGCCGAACTGCGGATGCTCAGGGTGGCGCGGCGACTGGGCGAACTGGAGTTGTGCCGAGTCGTGCCGACGTTCATGGGCGCGCACAGCGTGCCCAAGGGCATGGCCAAAGCCGACTACATTGAGCGGCTGGAGGTCGAGATGATACCGGCCGTGGCGGCAGCGGGACTGGCCCGGTTCTGCGATGTTTTCTGCGAGAACTTCGTCTTCAATGCGGCCGAGAGTCAGCGCATCCTTGAGGCGGGGAAGAGGCATGGTCTTGTGCCGACGGTCCACGCCGACGAGATAGAGTCATCGGGCGGGGCCGAGGTCGCGGCCCGGGTCGGTGCGGCGTCGGCCAGCCACCTGCTCCAGCCGTCGGACGCAGGTCTTGCCGCGATGGCACAGGCAGGCGTGGTCGCAGTGCTGCTGCCGGGAACCTGCTTCTTCCTGCGCGAGGCCCACCGGTCGCCGGTGGCCAAGATGCGCAGGCTCGGGCTTGTGATGGCGGTCGCGACCGACTTCAATCCGGGCTCCTGCCCGATGCTGGCCCAGCCGCTTGCTGCCCAGTTCGGCTGCATCCACTACGGGATGACAATCGAAGAGGTGCTGCGTGGCATCACCGTCAACGCCGCGAAGGCGCTGAGGCTTGATACGGAAACCGGGACCATTGAACCGGGCAAAGCCGCGGACATCGTCGTTACCGACGTTCCCGACTACCGCTACATCACTTATCGCCTGGGACACAACCCGGTCGCGCTGACCATCTGCCGCGGCCAGGTTGTCTACTGCCGGGCCTAGCGCCCGGTCTTAGGTTTCTTCCTGGCCGTTCTCTCGGCGTTGCTGCGGTCGATAGACCGACCAATGAGCCAGGCGACAGTGGCGACTTCGACCGATACACAGAGCCCTGTGAGCACAGCCGGAATCTCAGTCAGCCCGTAGCGGTCGTTCTCGACCCGATAGCCGTTGATCTCGCGACCATACAGCGTCCCGTCGGCGCGGGCGTACGCCGCAAAGCCGAGAAGAGCGGCCGGCAGAATGCCGATGCCGAGACACGCGCTGCGCCAGCTCTTTCCTTCGCCGGGCAGGGCCGCCGGCGCCGGTCGTCGGTCCTGGCTTTCACCGATGCTGTAGCCTGCCCATCCAGCCAGCGCACTCGCGCCGATTGACGTGGCGAGCACCACGGGGATGTTGGCGCGATAGAGCGGCGGTATCCAGACCGAACCGCACGAGGATTGTTCCCAGTGCCCGGGTTCGATGAGCGTGTAGCCCGCATAAGAACCGGCGCAGCCGCCGACCACCGACCCGCAGCCAGTGCCGAGCAGGGTGAGGTGGTAGCGGTTCTCTTTGTTTTCCAGTGGCGTGCCCGAGGCATCGGGCTCAGGCAGGTTGGCGGGCGGGCCGCCGATGCTCTTCAGCGGGTTTTGCTCGATCGCCTTCCAGAAGTAGTTGAAGGCCAGCTCGGCGTTGGGGTCTCTCTCAAGCTGCTCGGCCATGAAGGAAGGATTGTCAATGAGAAAGCGGATGCGCTCCAACTGGTTCGGAAGTATGCGGTAGTAGATGAACCGCGAAGTGTCGGCGGTCGTAATCGTGACCTCCGCGAAGAACTCAGGCCCGGGCAGCGCGAGGATTACGGCCTGCCGGAACCCGGCGGTGTTCGGGAACAGGCGGAAACTGTCCCGCTCGGCCGCATCAATCGTGTCCCCGACCGCGTCGCGCAGCCGGACCGGCGTCGGTACCAAGGGCTGGGCCGGAGCCGCGGACAGCGCAAGCACGAGCGCAGCCAGCAGGGCCGCGCAAGAGGCGGACCTTCGCACGGAATCCATCCTATCGCCAGCGGTCGGGTTCACGGCGTATCTCCACGACTAGCGGTCAATTGAACGGCCCACCCTGTAGCCGAGGGTCATGACCTCTACGGCAACACACAATCCTGCCACGTACGCCGGAACTCCGCTGAATCTCCCGCCGCTCATGAGCGCGACGGTCCCAATTCCCAGGCCCACGGCGGGAACGCTCGCGCCGATTGTGCAGCAGGTACGCCAGCCCCGGCCTTCCCATGGCTGTCGCGGCCTGGCGACGGCCTGGCGGTCGAGGCTGTTGCCGTACCGGTAGCCCACGTAGGAGCCGGCCGCCATGAATCCGCAGGCTACGGCGTCCCCAATGTTGACCCACGACCCGATGAGGCCACCGGCAATCGAGCCCAGGGCAGCGCCGTGCAGCGTGTAGTTGTAGCGATTCTCGTTCGTGACCGGCGGCGCCTGCGGGCCGCCGGCAGAGCCGGCGCCAGCCGGCACGGACTCGGCGTGCTGCACTTCGCACGGCTCGCCGGCCATGCCGGGGAGCGAGTATTCCTCAATCGTCTGCCAGAAGGACGCAAGGGCCTGCGCATATGACGAATCGGACTGTGCCTCCGCCGCGACGTATTCACGGTTGTCAATCAGGAAGCGAATCCGTTTGAGTTGCCCGGGCCGGATGATGTAGTAGACCGGTCTTACCGTATCGCCATCTGCGCGTGTTACTTCGGCGAAGAACTCGGGGCCGGGCCGGGCCAGAATCACGGCGCGACGGAACCCGACCGTGTACGGGAACAGGTGGAAGCTGTCGCGCTCGGCCGCGTCAATTGTGTCGCCGACCGCGTCGCCTAGCCGCACCGCGACCGCGACCGATTCTGGCTGCGGTTCACCGGTGATGGTGCTCTCGGGTCGGACCGCGGGGGCTTCCGGCACCGATGCCGGTGCGCCGGCGGGCGCTGACTCTGACGGCGTCGGCAGAGTTGCCGATGGTGTTGCCGGCTCGCTGGCGGACACCACTGGAGGCGGCGCCGCCGGGGGGTGCTGCACGGTTGCCGGCTCTCCGGTGACGCTCCGGAGCGGATGTTCCTCAATCGTCTGCCAGAAGGACGCGAGGTCCCGGGCGGCGGTCGAGTCAGACCGCTGCCGCTCTGCGTACTCGCGGTTGTCAACGAGGAAGCGAATCCTTTCCAACTGGGTGGGCATGATACGAAGGAAGATGTGCGCCGGCGTGTAGCCGGCACCAAGCGTGACATCGGCGAAGAACTCCGGTCCGGGGATGGCAAGAATAACGGCGTGCTGGAAGCCCGACGTGTTCGGGAACAGGCGGAAGCTGTCGCGCTCGGCTGCATCAATCGTATCCCCGACCGCATCGCGGAGCCGCACCACTATTGGCTCCTGGGCCGCGCCGAGCGCGACAACCAGGGCGCAGCCGAGCATGACCAGACGCAGGCTGTTACTCCTCATCTTCTTCCTCCGGTTCCTCATACTCATCGGCGTATTCATCTACACGGTCTCTCTCTTCTTTGGGAAGCAGGTCGGCGTACTCCTCTCCGCTCAATTCGTGGGCATGCTCGGCCGCTTTCTCGCGGTCGCCGGCCGCGATTGCCTCAAGCATCCCCGCCAGCAGCGACTCGAACGCCTTGGCGCGCGACTCGCGTGCCCGGGCCTCGACTTCGCCGTCGCGGGCGAGGCTGCGCACCGCGTCATACTTGTCGTCCTGCAGTTCTTCGTAGCCGTCCGCCGCGTCGAGCCAGTCGCCGTCGTCGTACGCCTTTCGCGCCCGCCGGAGCGTGGCGCGGAACTCACTCGATATCCACAGGTCACGAATCCGGTGTTCGGCCTTCTCCGGCCGACAAGTGTCGAACCGTTCGCTCATCAGTGTGCCGCACAACTGGAAGGTGTGCTCGAAGTCCTTCGTGTTGTACGCTGCCCCGGCCTGGTGCATCAGTTCCTCGAACTCGCGGGCCAGGGCTGCCGGGCGGCGTTCAGCCCGCTCGGCGCGCATCGCCGCACTGAGGAAGCGGTCATAGCGCTCGTGGCCGAGGAGGTCGTATCCTTCGACCGCATCGTGCCACTTTCCACCGGCCCACGCGGCCCGGGCTGCGGCCAGTCGGGCGCGGAACTCGTTCCGGCGGCGCAGGGCCTTGTTGATGTACACAAAGGCAATGAGCGCGACCAGCGCACCGAGCGCGACTGCCCACCACCGGAGGTCGCGCTTGCGGGCGGTGCGGCTGAAGTCCGCCTTCAAGGCGGCATACGATTCGTAGCCGAACAGGTCGCGGAGAGCACCCTCGGCCGAGCCGGTTTCGATGACCCGGCGCACGAACTCGTAGTACTTCTGGTCGCCGAACCGGCGACGGAGATGCCGGCCCAGTGCGAGGTATTCTTTGTAGCTCAGGGCAAGGCCGCGGCGTGTGCCCACCGCGTTGGTGGTCACCATCTCGTCGAACCACGTCGGTCGGGCGCGCGACTTCCGGGTTCCGGACGCCGAGTTCACGAAGACATGGGTCAGTTCGTGGCGCAGGTACTCGCGCAGTTGCGGGTAGCCTTCCTTCATCTCCGAGCCGCGGGTGACTTCGACCGGGGTCATTACCCACTTGCACAGAGCGGTAATCGCGCCGATTCGGTCTCGGTCCCATTCAAGCATCTCGGTGAACTCGTCGCTGATGCGGACCGGCACGAGCACGACGACGCGGCCTTCAGGAGGCTGGATGCCCATCGTGTCGGTGAGCAGGGTCTTGACGCGGGCGTACTCCTCACTCATTATACGAACGATGCTGATCCGGTCGGACGGCGAGAGGCCGGGTGCGGCAAGCATAAACTCTGAACCGGCCGGCTCGTACTGCTGCTCCAGAAACGCATTTCCTATCTGGTAAGCAACATCGTAGAGCGTACTCGCGGCCGCGTCCAGGGCCGGGTTGTCGGTGCGGATGTCGCGGGCCGCGTCCAGGCAACTGTCGCACAGGTGCCGGACCCCATCGAGGTCGGCGGCGTCCCGGATTACGGGATTGCCGATTCGCTCGACAAGCGTGTCAATGCGGACCATGAGGGCAGTGTCAGGTTCGGACGCCTGGACCGACAGCCCAAGCGCAAACCCGAGCAATGCGAGAACGGTTCTGATGCTTCTATTCACCGCCCGGCGTCACATTCTGCTCGGCGTTTGCGGGCGGGCCGGGTTCTTCGGGCGGCCGGTTCTGCTCTTCCAGCGCCCGGCGTCTGGTCTCGGCCCTCGCAGCATTGTTCCGGTCTATCGAGCGGCCGATATGGTACCCGATGGTCGCGACTTCGATTGTGACGCACAGGCCGGTCAGAACCGCGGGTATTACAGTAAGGTTGCTGGGGTCATTGCTGACACTGATCCACCCTCTGCCATACATGGTTGTGGCGGCGAGAGCGCCGGCTGCCAAACCGAGGGTGAGGCCCGGGATTGCGGCGCCGATGCAGCAACAGGTTCGCCAGCTCGTACCTTCATCCAGCGGCGGCGAGGCGGGCGGCCTGCGGTCCTGTTTGTTGCCCAGCAGGTAGCCGGCGGTCGAGCCCAGCGCGGTGACTCCGCCCGCAGTGATGCAGAAGACCGGATGACTGACGCCGTAGATGCCGCTGCCGAAGGACTTGATGCCGACCCGCGCCCCGACGCAGCCCCCGGCGCAGGAGCCCAGAGTCGTTCCGAGCAGGGCGAGGTGGTAGCGGTTCTCTTCGGTGTATGGTTCCGCCTCTGGTTCGAGGGCTGGCGGCGCTTCAGGCGGCTTTCTTACAACTCTCTGAACCACGACCGGCTTGCCTGCGACGCTGTCCAGCGGCCTGCCTTCGATCTCCTGCCAGAAGGACGCAAGCGCCCGTGCCATTGCCGTGTCTGAACTCACCTGCCGGGCTACGTCCTGACGGTTGTCAACAAGGAAGCGAATCCGCTCCAACTGCGTGGGCATGATACGGTAGTAGACCGGCGTGGGGGTGTAGTCCGGGCTCAGCGCTACCTGGGCAAAGAACTCCGGTCCGGGAATGGCCAGAATCACGCCGCGGCTGAACCCGGCGGTATTCGGGAACAGGTGGAAGCTGTCCCGTTCAGCCGGGCTGATCGTGTCGCCGACCGCGTCTCGCAGGCGGACGAGTATCGGCTCCTGACCCTGGGCAAGCGCTGCGGACGGCGCGAGCACAAGCAGAAGCAGCAACTCGGCGCGACAGAACCGTTCCACCATCAGCATCTTAAGCCCCGGCCCGAGCCTTGTCAACTTGGACGACAGACCCGAAGTGTGGAGTAGATAGCCACGAAGACACGCACTGTCGGAAAGGGGCCGCTGGGGCCCATTCCGAGACACGAATGACGTATCAATACCGACGTCCGAATCCCGAATTGGACATTCTCTTCCATTCGGGTTTGAATCGGACTTCGAGTTTCGAGCTTCTGGCTTCGCCCACCCGGGCCGTGGTTCAGTGTCGTATTCAGCGACAGAAGCCGCCCGCGGGGGCGGGCGGCTTGAATGAGGGGGAGGCGTTCGCCTAGCGCACGATGGTGACGCGCTGCGACAGGGCCTGGTCGCTGGACGTGAGACGAAGGTGGTAGATGCCTGCGGGTAATGACGAAGTTCGAATTGCGAATGCCGAAGTCCGGACCGGGCAGGAGAGGACCAGTCGGCCGGCGGAATTGTACAGGCAGAGGGAGGATGGAGCAGTGAGGGGAGAGGAATAACGGATGTTGATTGTGTTCGTCGCCGGATTCGGGAATGCTTCCAGTTTGAGGCTTGCGGCTTGCGGCTTGAGGCTCCGCTCTTCGGCCACGCCAACGTGCGCGTCGTACCATTCCTGGCTCCGGCGGCAGGCGTCGAGGTAGCCGGCCGAGTCGTCGGCCGCGACGAACGCAAAGGCGACGCGCTGGCGGCCGCCCGGCGGCAGGCTCAAGGTACCGGTAGACACCGAAACCGACCAGTTGAAGGGACGGTTGCTCGCCGCGACACCAAGCTGCCCGGTCATGATGCGGTACTTCATGTTCTCGCTCAGGCCGGAGTCAGGATAGATGTAACGTTCGTGGTCAATGCAGGCAAGGTGAGTGGATGCCGCCGCGGTCAGCAGCTTGACGCCGGTCCAGCGGCTCGGGTCAAGCACACTGCGCATATAGGCAGTCGCGAGACCCGCGTCGGTGTACGCGAGGTCGTGGAACCGGTCCGTTGCCTTGACGTCGAAGTCGGCCAGGATACCGGCATAGCCGTTGATTGCCTCGGCCCCGCCGTTAGATACGTCATAGACGGCGATGACCCAGTCATTGTTGTCCGGCGCACCGGTCGCGAGCGCGCGCTGGTTCACGGTGACGTTGTGGGTGCGCGAATGGCCGGCGTCGTTGAAGGCGGAGGTCATATACTCGTCGGCGTTCCAGATTGGCGCGCGGGCGTACACGCTCTCGGCCAGTTGCCAGTCGGCGTCACAGCCGTCAGTCTGGTTGTAGAACCGGTCGGCGATGTACTCGGCGCAGCCGACCAGGCAGAAGCTCGCGACGTTGATGCTCGATGTATCGGTTCTCGGGAAGCGGAACCCGCGGCCCGTTCTCCCGGCCTCGGGGTCGAAGCCGATGGTGCCGCGCGCGGTGACGGTGAGCGCAACCCTGCCCGTATCAATGTCCGCGCACGTCCGGCCGGGATAGCCGACCGTGACGCCGAACTCGATGTCCCACTCCGACTGGTCGGACGTCACGTGGGCAAGGAGTTGGATTGTCGAGCCGGGTATGATGTCGGGCGCGGCGCTCAGGCTTAGACTCCCGGCAGTCGCCGAGTCGCCGGCGTTGATTGTGCCCAGGTCTGCGGTCGAGTCCGGGACCGACGCGTGGCTGCCTGCGACGCGGAGCACGACACGGGCTCCGGTTGCGGAGCCGTTCCCGACGTTCGCGACGGTCAGGTTCAGGTTGCAGTTCTCGCCCGGCTCGATGATGCCGTTGGGGTTGGGCTGGCCCGCGTCGTCAACCAGGCAGCGGCGGAAGGTGATGTACGGCTCCGGCGCGCCCGCGACGACCGTGACGGTCCGGCTTGCAGGCAGGTTGTCGTGGCCGGTGGCGGTCAACAGCAGTTCGCCCGCGGTAGCCGGGTGAATCGGCAGGCTGACAACGCCGCCGCCGTTCGTCTCGCCGACCGCGCACACCTCGTCTCCCTTCCAGGCGCAGACCTTTGCTCCGGTCAGAGGCGAGCCATCGCGCGTGACCGTCACGGCGAGGTTCTGGGTGCCGGTCGCAATCGTGTCAACGGCCGCGACGGCAAGCCGGCCGGGCGGCTCGGCCCAGATGTCAATCGCCGGGTCCCCGAGCAGATTGAACTCGGTGACGCACCAGCGCCAGAGCGAGTTGCTGTGGGCCGTCGCCGAGTACTCCTCGCGCGACCGGTCGTGGCAGACCCCGATGACGTACTCATCCCGGTTGAACAGGTGGTCGTAGAACCGGACGCAGAGCTTCTCCGACGGGCCCATCTGCGGCGGCGTGCCCCAGCCGTAACGCGAGTTCATCATCGCACCGATGCAGCCGGCGGAGTCGCAGTTGAGCGCGGCTTCGGCGCAGCAGTCCTCGGCCTCAAAGTCGCCGGGGTCGCAGGCGAGCGAGGTCATGATGGTGTAGCGGCGCCGGTTGTGCTGCGCGCCGGCATTGCCGGCAAGGTATATCGGCGTGCCGTTCTGGTCATAGACCCCGGCCGAGTTGCCGTGGCCGGCCGGGTCGAATATCGCAAACCCGTGGTCGAACGAATCCTGAACGACCGCGGAACCGGGCGGGTTCTCCATCTTGACGTCGGTCCAGCCGGAGGGGGTCAGATTGGCGATGGAGTCGTTGACGAACTTCCCATGGTAGCCGATGTCCCGCCAGAGCCATCCCGACGGCAGCAGGCTGCGCTTGATGTAGTCGGTTGCCGGGTCCTGCTCGTAGGTTTTGACCTTGGCGATGAAGTTCCGCACCTGCGAAACCTTGTCCACCGAGGCGCGGCCCACGAGCACGTCGGCATACAGGTCCATTGAGTCCGACATCTCGCCGAACAGGTTGTTCTTGTTCGAGTCCCACGAATAGTCGAGGTCGCCAAAGTACAGGTCGGTCGGAATGTCGCCGGTCTCGTCGACGACGCTGAGCCGGATGCGTCGCGACGGCACCTGTGCGTTGTCGCCCGCCAGCAGCACGTAGGAGAGGCCGCGGTGCTGGAAACAGTCAATGATGAGGTTGCGAGTCTTCTCCTGCAGGTCCCGCCCCGGGTAGTTGAGGCGTATCCACTCGCTGGTGCGGACCTCGGTGCGGAGCCCGCGGCTCGTGCGGTACTCGACGAACGGCGCGAACTCGGAGGCCAGCGCCTCGCTGGTGATGATGAGGTACGCGATTTCGGGCTGGTCGAGTTCGGCGACTGTCGGACTGAACCGCGTGAGGTCCTGCGGATTCTCAACGAGCGTGCGGAGCCCGGGAAGAGCTCGGTCGCGCTGCGCCGGCGTCAAAGTCCTTGTTCCGTCCATTCCGTCAACGAATTCCACCTTCACCTGCAGCCTGGTGGTGAGCGCCAGCAATCCCGGCTGCGGCCGGTAGGAGAGCGGCGCGACTCGCACCGCAACCAGCCTGAACCCGGCGGCTGAACCGGTGTTGTAGCCGAGCAGCGGGCTGGCCGGACAGGTCACGTTGGACGAATAGGTCTCGGCGTCCGGTTCAACCCACGCGGCAGCGGCCTTCGACAGGGGAGAGGCGGGCTGCGACGGCATGATGTCGAACCTGCCGAGTTCGGTTGTCGCAAGCGGGGTCACTGATACACCGGTCACGTGAGCGGACGCGGGAATCGCGAGCGTCAGTGGCACCTCGGGCAGGCAGGGCTTACCCGGGTCGGGAACCACGATGCCCGACGCGAGTTCGACCACGTCGAACCCGTTGAAGCGGGAAAACCGGACATCGTCCGGGTTCGTATTCAGCGTATAGGTTACGGTTCCGGCCAGCAGCAGGGCCGGCAGCAAAGCGCAAAAGGGCAAAGCTCTCTTCAAGACTCCTCCAAAGACAATTGGCCTAGGGTCAATATCAAATTCTATATACTCCCCCGGCGAATGCAAGCGCCGCAATCCGCCCCCGGGCCCGAGGTTGGTGACCACGAAAACAGACGGAAGGGATCAAGGGACCGAGGGATCAAGTGATCAAGGGATCGAGGGACCGAGGGATCAAGTGCAGAGGTCGGACATTCGACCACTCTATCCCCCTGTCGCTTCATCCCTCTGTTCCTGTCCGCTTCGAGCTTCCATGGCTCAATGTTGGTTCCGAGCAGGCTGCATCGGCTTGACTGCGGGGGAATCAGGCGGCACAATACTTGACCGCCGCCCGCGCGGCGGGTGTGGCCGACAGGTCAGCAACCTTTGACCGCGAGGAGATGCCATGACTTTCCTGCTTCTGTTTGTCACTATCGGCGCCCAATCATCGCAGCCGATTCCGTACTATGACCCGGCCGGAAGACAGCCGTCGTCCTACGCCGACTACGTCGCGACCCGGAGCGACGAGCCGTTACGGGCCAAGGTAGTCTGCCGCAGCATCACCGATGGCCGGTACGACCGTATGGTTCTCGTGCTGGTGAACAGCACGCTCTACTCCGACCTCACGCCGCAGTTCGCCACGTGGTTCTCCGACATGGCGGCCGACGGGTTCACGGTCAAGGCCATCGCGGTCTCGGGCGGCCGCGCCGCCGACCTCCGTCAACTGCTGCAGGCCCACCGTGATTCCGGGCTTGTGGCCGGGGCACTGGTCGGGGATTTGCCGGTGGCATGGTGGGAAGAGAGCAGCTACGGCGAGGACTATCCCGTCGACATCTTCTTCTCGGACATCAACGGCGCTTTCTCGGATGCGGACGGCGACGGCATGTACGACACTCATTCCGGCAGCACCGCGCCCGACATCTGGCTCGGCCGCATCCACGCTTCCCGCCTGACCTATGCGGGCGAGGCGCAACTGGTGGCCGCCTACCTCGACCGGAACCACCGGTACCGGACCGGCCAGCTCCAACTCCCCAACCGCGGCCTGTTCTACAACGAGATTGACTGGTACTCGGGCGACTTCGGCCTCGGCGACCTCTACACCAACGTCACGGTGGTCAGCGACGAGAACACGACCACCGCCGCCGACTACCGGCGCTGCCTGAAGCAGGGTTACGAGTTCGTGGTGCTCGCCGCCCACTCCTCGCCGTGGGTCCATTCGTTCTTCCTGGCCGGCAGCCAGACCGGCGCCGGGTCGCTCTTCAACTTCGAGGTCCCGGCGCTTGCGCCCCAGGCCGCGTTCTACTTCATCAACGGCTGCATGTGCGGCCGCTACACGGAGAAGGACTGCATGTGCAACTGGGACCTGTTTGCCCAGCCGAGCGGATTGGCGGTGATGGCCTCCACCCAGTTGATGTACGGGCTCTCCGACGTGTCGGAGATATTCACCGCACTCGCGAACGACTCCACCTTTGGCGCCGCGTTCCAGACCTGGTACCGCTCGAACTACTCGATGTTCCGCGGGACCTGCCTGCTCGGCGACCCGACGCTCAAAATCGTGCGCGTCACGCCGAACTCGGTGCGCGTTGACCCGCCCCACTACCAACCGGCCGCGCAACTGGACTGGACCGAGTACACGGTCGACACCTCCAACTTTGTGAACGGCAACCCGGGCATCGGCTGCTCCCAGGGCCGCATCCGCCTCATCTTCGACTCCGGCCGCATCGTCCGCGCCGACAACTACTACTCGTCCTTTGACGGGACCGCATTCACGCGGCCCGAGTCCATCGCGTGGCATGAATACTACGACCTCTTTCCCGCCTGCTGCACCGACGCCGCGGGCCGTTACTGGGTCGCGTGGCAGAGCTTCCGCGACTACAACTCGGGTTACGACCACTTCCAGCTCTTCAGCAGCTACCTCTACAACGGGACGTGGTCATCGGTCCAGCGGGTCGGGCCGCAGGCCGGATACCACGACGTGCAGGCTGCCCTTGCCTCGGGCAGTGACACCGTGGTCTGGTGCGCGTTCAAGTCGTGGCGCAACGGCCAGGGCGACATCTGGGTTTCCAGCGAGAACAACGGCGGGGCATGGGCCACGCCGACACGTCTCACCACCGACTCGCTCGACCAGATTGACCCGTGCGTGACCGTGGATAATGAGAACCACCCATGGGTCTTCTGGACATCGCTCACGAACGGCCGGTGGCAACTCCACGGCCGCACCAATGACGGAGGCTGGCAGCCGGAGTTCTGCCTCGACTCGCTCGGCGACAACGGCGCGCCGCGGGCCGCGGTTGACACGGCCGGCCGCATCTGGGTCATCTGGCACAAGTGGCAGGATGGCCAGTCGGACATCTACTACTCGTGCTACGACGGCGCGACGTGGACCGCGCCTGCGGTACTGACCGCCACGCCCGCCGACGACGCGCTGCCTGACATCACCGTCGCGCCGGACGGAACGGTCTGGGCCTGCTGGCAGTCAAAGGCGACCGGGCCGTGGGACATCTACACGTCGCAGCACGCGGACGGCTGGAGCACGCCGCAGCCGGTCACAAGCGACACCGCCAATGACTACGACCCGGTCATCTGCCCTGACACGGCGGGCAACGTCTGGGTCGCATGGGCGTCGGACCGGCGCGGCTACTGGAACATCTACGCCGCCACGACCGCGGCCAGCGGCGTTCAAGAAACGATGAACGATGAACGAATAACGATGAACGCCGGAGCTACCATCATCCGCGGCGTGCTGCTCCTGCCGGTTTCCCGCTTCACTCTTCACTCTTCTCTCTTCTCTCTTTCCGGCCAGAAGGTCCTTGATCTGAAGGCCGGCGCGAATGACGTCTCGTACCTCGCGCCGGGTGTCTACTTCTATTCGACAATCGCCAATCCTCATTCGTCAATCACAAAGGTCGTCCTGACGCGCTAGAAGCAGGCGTTCCGCGCCCGGGTATGTACAGAAGGCCGCGCCACCTGGCGCGGCCTTCTCCCTGACCGCGAAAATGGGGACAGTCCCTGGGAGTCACACAGGGCCCCGCGAAGTGACAGTCCCCAGTCTTCGCGGCATTGGCAGGGTTGGTCCTATGGCGGGTTTGTATATTGAGTTAGCTAGGGACGCTACCCGTTTTCCGCCTGAAGTCGTCCCGACCTCGGTTTGTGGCGATACGGCCTTCCTGCACATCTCCCGCAGTCTCTGACCGGGCCGGCGCGAGGTCTGCAGCGACCGAGGGTTCATTCCGCAGGAACCTGGACCAACCGGGAAAGTTTAGCCACAGGATACAAGCCCGGCGACTCGGGATTTCTCCTAACTTCTCTATTCTCAATTCACTATTCCCTCTTTCCGAAACTCCACCCCGCCGTCCCCCAGGTGGTCTACCGGGTTATCCGCGGAAGCCTCATCCGGGCAGTCTCCCAGGCTCATCGGGGGGCGCTTCTCCGGGTGGTTCGGGAGGTGCATCTCTCCGCCCTCCGGGAGATTCTCTCCAAGGCTCTTCGGTAGGCGGTCTTCCGGGCGGATTGGTGAATGCTCCGGCGGGCAATCCTGAAGGCTGCCGTCCAATCAGCCCGGGAGGTTCTCTCCCGGATAGCCCGGCAGGTTGTGGAGCAGGTCACTTCCCGAACCATCGTCCGGGTTCTCTGCCGGAGTGCGTGGGAGATAGCCGTCTACGTCCGGCCGTATCCCTGCCCTCACGCAGCGGAGCCGTGAGTGACCACAGGCGAGACCCCTCCGTCGGCGTCGGGACGACTCGGAGTCGGTTTGCAGGTTGCAGTTGGCAGTTTGCAGTCAATGACCAAACCCCAAATCCCAATGACCAAGCGAGAGGAGAGTGCTCTAGTGCTCAAGTGCTCCAGTGCGCAAGGAAAGGGATCGAGGGATCAAGAGATAGAGGGATCGAGTGAGAGGAGGGACGAAGTCAGAAGTTGGAGGCTAGATGTCAGAAGTGAGGAGGCGGATGGTGAGACACGGACGAAGGCAGAAGTCAGAAACCAGAATGAAGAAGGTAGAATGTCAGGACCGGAATCTGTGGAATCGGTGTAATCTGTGGATGCTCTCCGGTCGGGTCGGCGTTCATCGGCGTGCATCGGCGGTTGGTTCCCGGACTGGGCGGGGCCGGAAAAGCGGGAGCTGCGCTCCCGCACTCCAAAGCAGCGTCCGGCTGCGCGACAGGAATCCGCGGCATCGGAGGATGGTTTCTAGTTCTTAGTTTGTGGTTCCCGGTTCTGGCCGGAATCTGTGGAATCGGTGTAATCTGTGGATGCTCTCCGGTCGGGTCGGCGTTCATCGGCGTGCATCGGCGGTTTGCTGCGAGACCCTTCGACTCCGCTCAGGGTGACGCTTCGCGTCATCTCTGGTTGTCTTCCGGCATCCGCGCCCATCTGCGGTTACTACTCCCCGGCTTGACACAGACCGAAACCCGCCGCAAAATGTGGCCGAGGTAGACCGACCTTGAAAGGCATCTCGCAGCACTATTCGTGCGCAGCCTTGCTGCTGGCTGTCGGCTGCTGTTTTTCGCCCATGAGCGGGCAGTGGCTTGAGGGGACCATGTACCTGCCCGGGCCCTGCTGCGGCGTGGTTCAGCCCCGGTGTCTGACCTGTAATGCCGTCGACAATAAGGTATACACAGGCGGGGTGTACGGCAACTGCCTGACCGCGATTGACGGCACGACGCGTCAACCCTGTGCCCGGATTCCGGCCGGGAGCAGTATAACGGCGCTCTGCTTCAACACGCCCGGGGACAAGGTCTACTGCGCTAACGGGGGCAGCTACAGCGTGACGGTCGCCAGCGGGGCATCCGACTCGGTCCTCGCCACCGTCGGCGTCGGCGAGTGGCCCATGGCGCTCTGCTACGACCCGGCGAGCGACAAGGTCTACTGCGCCAACGATGGCGGCACCGTTGATGTGATTGACGGTGTAACCAACCGCGTCCGCGCGACGATTGCGGCCGGCGTGAGTTCCCGGGCGCTCTGCTGCAACCACGTGAACGGCAAGGTATACTGCGCGAGCCGCGACAGCGGCGGGGTGCTGATAATCGACGACGCGGGCGACACCGCCATTGTCGCAGTGAACACGGGCTTGGGGCCGTGCGCGCTCTGCTACGTCCCGCCCGAGAACAAAGTCTACTGCGCCAACGGCGGCGAGAGCAGCGTGGCGGTGATAGACGGCGCGAGCAACGCGCTTCTCCGGAAGGTGGGAGTCGGCACCTTTCCGTGCGCGCTGGCCTACAACACTGTCGACAACAAGGTCTACGCGGCGAACTCCTGGCCCTCAGCCGGCGTGTCGGTCATCGACGCCGGGTCCGATTCGGTCGTCGCTACCATCCAGACGGGTCCCGACCCGGTCGCTTTCGGCTACGACTCGCTGAGCAACAAGCTCTTCTGCGCCGACGGCCATGGGTTCGTGACCGTTATCGACGGGCAGACCAACGCGATTCTGGCAGTTGACACGGTCGGCGAGGACCCCTGCGCTCTCTGCCTGGACGCGGCCGGCGGCTACGTCTTCTGCGCGAACCAGGGCAGCAGTACCCTCAGCGTGATTGACGTCGCGACCAATGCGGTGATTGGCGACATTCGGACCGGAGTCTGGCCCGCGGCGCTCTGCTACGACCCGGCGGGGAACAAGCTCTACTGCGCGAGCGACTCAAGCAACGTTCTCAGCGTGCTGGATGGCGCGGCCGATTCGGTGCTGGCCACGCTCGATGTCGGCATCGAGCCCGTGGCCCTTTGCGATAACCCGGTCAGCGGCAAGGTCTATTGCGCCAACAGCGGCAGCGCAACCGTCGCGATTATCAGCGTATCCGGCGATTCGTTGCTGGGCACACCGGCGGTCGGAACCACACCCTGCGCCCTCTGCTTCAACTCGACCGACAACCGGGTCTACTGCGCGAACGTGGACGCGGGCAGCGTGAGCGTCATTGACGGCGTGAGCGACCAGGTAATGGCGACGGTATCGGTCTGGGCACGTCCGGTCGCGCTCTGCTACAACCCGACCGGCGACAAGGTCTACTGCGCCAACTTCATGAGCAACAACGTCACCATTATCAACGGAGCGACCAACCGCGAGATTACGACGGTGAGCACCGGCGACATGCCGCTGGCCCTCTGCCATAACCTGGTCAATAACAAGGTCTATTGCGCCAACTCCGGCGTGCCGAGCATCTCGGTCATTGACGGCGCGACCAACCGCGTGACCCGCGAAATCGCCATGACCGGGATGCCGGGAGACTTCTGCTACAACCGTTTCAACAACGCGGTCTACTGCGCGAACGGGTCTACCGTGACGGTCATTGACGGCGCGACCGATTCGGTCCGCGCGCAGGTGTCGGTTCCCGCAGACGGCCTGCTGTCCGACTCGCTGGACAACAAAGTGTATTGCGCCTGCTATTGGGATGATTGCGTGACCGTCATCGACTGCTCGACCAACACGGTCGGGCCGACGATTGCGGTCGGCCCGATGCCAACGGCCCTGGCGCTCAACCCTGTCGAGAACCGTGTCTACGTCGCGAATCGCCGGGGTTCCAGCCTCTCGGTCCTGCGCGACAGCATAACCGTTGGGGCGAGAGAAAACCCCAAGCTTCAAGCCACAAGCCGCAAGCTCAGCCCGACCATCCTCCGCGGCGTGCTGTTCCTGCCGCGTGACATGGCCGAAAACGGGGACTGTCCCGCATCGAATTCGATGAGATGCTCCGAGGGACTGTCCCCTGTTTTCGCCCTGCTCGACGTCACCGGCCGCAGTGTAATGACACTGAAGCCCGGCGCGAATGACGTGAGCGACCTCGCACCCGGTGTCTACTTCGTCACGGTTGACGGTGGACGGAATACGGTGTACGTCCGCAAGGTTATCCTGACCGAATAAGGAGACTGAATGAGAAGCGTCGTTGCCGTCACGCTGCTGGTGGCGGTGGGACTCGGCGTTTCGAATGCCGCGGACCGGTATGTTGCAGGCCAGGCGATTGTGAAGTTCGTCCCGGCCTTGCGGGGACAGCTCGGCGAGAACGGGAACGTCGTACCGGGGCTCGATTTGCCCGGGGCCCGGCTCCTCCGCTACGAGCGGCTGATGCGGCGCCCGGACGAGAACGCGCTTGCCCGCGGGCTCGACCTGCAGTACCTGCTGGTCTTCGACCCCTCAAGCGACGTCCCCGCGCTGGTCGCCGGCCTTTGCCGCAGCCCGCTGGTCGAGTACGCCTGCCCGAACGCGCTCTTTCCGCTGGACAGCGTCCCCGATGACTCGCTTTACCCGGAGCAGTGGCACCTGCCCGACATCAACGCGCCGCTCGCCTGGGCCATCGCCCACGGCGACAGCACCGTCCTCACCGCGATGATTGCCGATGCTCCCTTCTGGACCCACCCCGACCTCGAGGCCAACATCGCGGTCAATGCGCCTGAGGACCTGAACGGGAACCGTCGGTTCGACACCCTGCCAGCGCCGGAGGGCGACATCGACGGCAGTGACCAGGACGGCAACGGTTTCATCGACGACGTGATTGGGTACGACTTCTACGCCCGAGACCCGATTCCGCTCCCGACCGAGCCCGCGGCCGCCGGCACTCACT
>Ga0172366_10001185_pt1 | contig 20188 bp, 18 predicted proteins | sample LakKivSesite69cm_FD_114533 | JGI IMG/M metagenome (GOLD analysis project Ga0172366, IMG submission 114533) | Sediment microbial communities from Lake Kivu, Rwanda - Sediment site 69cm | ecosystem: Environmental > Aquatic > Freshwater > Lake > Sediment | place: Rwanda: Western Province, Lake...
CAAATGATTTAATCCGTTCAACTGTTCTTTTTGCCCATACGTTCTTTCCATATTTTTCACGCATACTGTTTGCTACTTCGCCTACGTTTTTATCATTCAGTTTTTTTCCCTGACGTTTTGTCTCTTCCCAGACCATGTCCCCCATTCTTACTACAGGAATTCCAAGCTCTTTTGCAATTTTCACTGCTTCTGATTTTCCTGAAAAAGGCATTCCTGTAAATGCTAGAATTTTCGTCATTCTGTAACCTAATGTTATGAGTGCAGGGGAAGAGATTTGAACTCTTGATGACCTACGTCACAGGGTCCTAAGCCCTGCCCCTTAACCAAGCTTGGGCACCCCTGCATTTAGATAACGCTAATATGGCTATTGCTCAAAAATCTTTTTGAAAAAGTTTGTTTATCAATTTTCTATTTATTCTTTGCCTTTGAGAAGGACATGTTCTCCGTATTTTGAGTAGCATCCAGAACAAAAACTTCTGGCGATTAAAGAATGAAGATGTGTATTTATTCCCTCCTCCTGATGATATACTTCATCAGCGGGTATTCCCTTGCTGCAATTCGTACAAACCTTTTGGGTTTTTGCTACTTTTAGGACCAAATGCGTTTGAATTTCCTTTCCAGTCATTCAACCGCCTCCGTATATCTATTTATCAGGATGTTTATAACGTTTTTCTTTAGTCTATGCATACATATGCTTACAGATTAACAAACTTTATAAGCAAAATATTATTATTACAAAAAATCCCTTATCCTAGGACTTCTTTATAGCGGGGTGGGGTAGTCAGGAGATCCCGACGGGCCCATAACCCGTAGACCAATGGTTCAAATCCATTCCCCGCTACTTTCTTTTCTTTCAGCATATGTTTTTTAAGAAGCAGCGTGTTCTTGCATGCTTGTGGAAAAAATCACAAAACAGCGATACTGGGAAATTGATGTCGCCCGTGGTGTCGCAGTCATATTAATGATAACCTATCATATTATCTATGACCTGAATTTTTTTGGTGTTATCTCGGTGAATTTATATGCGGGAGTATTTCTTCTTTTACTGTATCCGGTTGGTGCCACGTTCCTTTTTCTTGTTGGTGTGTCTCTTACCATTAGTTATTCAAAAGCAAAATCAGTAATGAACCGGCAGCAACTTGCCTGGAAGTTTTTAAAAAGAGGAATCTTTGTGTTTAGCCTAGGGGTGCTAGTAACACTGGCGACTTGTTTGTACCTTGGACACGGGTATGTGGTATTTGGAGTTCTTCACTGCATTGGTCTGTCGATTATTCTTGCATATCCGCTCCTTCGCTATCGAATTCCGGTCCTTATAATGGCATTTGCCGTCATTGTCCTTGGAGTATATCTTCGCGCCTTTAACTTTGAATTTCCATGGCTACTCTGGCTCGGTTTTGTTCCTTCAACATTTTACTCTGTCGATTACGTTCCGTTGCTGCCGTATTTCGGTTTAGTGTTGTTGGGGGTGTTCGTAGGAAATATTCTTTATGCTGACGGGAAGCGACAGTTTAACATAAAAGAACGTTCGTCAGCCTCAATTCGAGGTCTGAGCTATATTGGCCGTCATTCTCTTTTTATTTATTTTTTGCATGAGCCAATCATAGTTGGTTTAATACTATTGTTTCGTTAAGCAATTCATACAACATTGATTCTCAGAACGGACGGCTTTTAATGATAATGTAACCCAAGATGAGGGACCTCAACTCCAGTTCCTTTCTGAACAGTTCCAACTCGTTTCACCGTGGCATCAGAATACTTCTGGAGGATCTTCATTGTCTCTTCGGCATCCTCATCTTCCACGATGACAGTAAAACCCATCCCCATATTAAAAATCTGATACATTTCATAGTCATCTATGTTTCCATATTTCTGCAGAAAAGTGAAAATAGGCTGCGGTTTCAGAGGGTCTCCAATTACGTATTTTACTTTCTCTTTTAAACGCGGGACGTTCCACAATCCGCTGCCTGTGATGTGGGCAAGTCCGTGAACATCTACCTTTTTAAAAAGCTCAATAATTTCTTTCACGTAGATTCTCGTGGGAATTAACATCACTTCGCCAATGCTTTTTCCTGGGTACAATCCATCAGGAAACTCATCCGTGTATGAGAATTTTCCTTCTTCGACCACCTTTCGAGCAAGGGTATATCCATTTGAATGAATGCCGCTGCTGCTCAAGCCGATAATCGCATCGCCAGGGTGGATTTTATCACCAAGAATAATTCGATCTTTCTTAACGTATGCAAGGCAGGTCCCAGCAAGATCAAATCCATTAATAAGTTCAGGTAGATCTGCAGTTTCTCCACCCACAATTGAAATATTGGAAAGCTTTGCGCCCGTCTCCAATCCCTTTCCAATTTCCTTTGCAATATTTGGGCTGGGATCATCCATTGCAAGATAATCAACAAAAGCCAATGGCTCTGCTCCGACACAAAGCGCATCGTTAACATTCATAGCAATACAATCAATTCCGACAGTATCCCATTTCTTTAACGCAGAAGCAATCTTTACCTTTGTTCCTACACCATCCGTACAGAGAACAAGAGCATATTCGCCAAAATCTATGAGCCCGGCGTAATGCCCCCCCAGAGGCTTTCCAAATCCTTTTCTTTTTGTGCTAATGCTAGAGACCAATTCTTTTATGGCCCGCTCTTTTTCGTCAATATCTACTCCAGTATCTGCGTAGGTCATTTTCTTCAAAGATATCGCCTCATTCCCTGTATTGCGAAACTATATTGTTGTCATAAACTTTTTGAATGGTACTAGATTGTGGTTATATGTGAATAAGTTATCAGATTTGGGGGAAAGGAAAGCAATAGAATTTATTTCAAAAATTGTTTCTAAAGGAAAAGTTGCAGTTGGGATTGGTGATGACTGTGCTGCTTTTGAATTCGGAAATAAATATCTGCTTGTTACCACAGATATGATTTCAGAAAAAACCCACATTCCTAAAACAATGAAGCCATGGCAGATTGGGTGGTTTACCGTTGCGGTTAACTTGAGCGATATATCTGCCAAAGGTGGTAAACCACTTGGAATTTTGTTAACCCTGGGTTTACCAAAAGATACATCTGAATCTTTTTTGAAGGAATTAGTGAAAGGTGCGGATAAATGTGCAACCCAATTTGGAACAGCCATAGTTGGCGGAGACACAAAGGAAACAAGTGAAATAATGCTTTCCGGGACTGCTTTTGGAACCGTTCAGAAAGACGAATTTATGAGTCGCAAAGGAGCAAAACCTGGGGACATCATTGCCGTAACAGGGTCTTTGGGAAAGGCAGCAGCCGGATACTATGCATTAGAACATAACATAAAAAACAAGGAAACTTTAAAAGGCATATTAGAACCAGTACCAAGAATAAGCGAGGGGGTAGCTCTGGCTAAAACAGAAGTCGTAACTTCATCTATGGATATTTCAGATGGACTGTCTTCTTCGCTTTATCAGTTACAAGAACTTAATAAAGTTGGTTTTCAGATAGATAAAAGAAAAATTCCATTGTCTAAAGCATTGCTTAAATTTCAAGGCAAAAAAGACATTAACATTTACGAGCATGCCATACATTTTGGTGGTGACTATGAACTTTTGGTAACCTTGCCTTCAGGTGAATTTAACAATGCACAGAAAATTTTGATGAAACTTGGTACCACTCTTACAACTATAGGGAGAGTCACAAAAGAAAAAAAGATAAGCATTGTCGATGGCAAAACAAAACAAATACTTAAAAATAAAGGATATGAACACTTTAGGAAACACGCTCTCTTTTAATATTATTATATAGTAGTTATATAGGTAAGGTTTGTTAAATAAAGGCTTTAAAGGATGAGTTGCAGAACTATACTATGGTAAAACATGGATAAGAAAGTCATTGCGGTATTGCTATTCATTTCGGTGACATTGCCATTGTTTTCAGGATGCATAGGGGAAAAAGGATCAACTAATGAAAAACCCTTGGCAGAAATAACATACCCGGGAGACGGAACGACTGTTTCTAATATCGTAATGATCAGCGGTACGGCTTCTGATCCAGATGGTGATGCCACCTTGTTAAGAGTAGAGGTGATGATTAATGATGATAATTGGAATATTGCAGATGGTACTACAAAGTGGAGTTATGATTGGAGGACCTACGAGATCGACAATAGCATTTATGCTATACATGTGCGTTCTTGGGATGGAACGGATTATTCCGATGTTAAAGAGATAACCGTAAAAGTATATAATCCAGTATCTGTTAATTCCGATACTCACAAGTGGGCAATTTTTGTCTGTGCTGCCAATTTCCCCGAAGATAATGAAAGTAAGTTAGGTAACGGTGGTCTATATCTGGCTGAAGAAATGGCTTCTTATTTCATAGAAAACTTTCAATATTCTACATCTAGTGTCACTATTTTGTTCGATGATGGATGGGTAAGAAAGAGCAACGGCTATGGAGAAAGAATAGAAACCCTGCAGCAACGCAGACATAAATATGATATAACCTATGGCGGAGCCACAAGGGAAAACGTGATAGCAAGCATAAACTATATTGCTGAAGAGTCAAACAAATACGACGATAGCGAGGTTTTTATCTGGTTTTTTAGTCATGGCTACGGGGATGAAAATAACACAAAAACTGGTGGAAAAATATTGGAAAATAGTGCCGTTTTCTTGTGGGATGAAATACTTACGGATAAAGGGCTAGGAGATATTTTGTCTGGTCTAAGATCAGATAAAACTTGCGTACTTATTGATGCTTGTTATAGCGGCGGATTTGCCGATAAAACAATATACAATCTACCGACTTTTTTCCTCATGCGTTCAAATATACCAAAGTCTGGCAGGATTGTTATCTCTAGTACCAGCAAATTCAGAGTAGGATATGCAAGTACAACCCAAGGGCCGTTATTTTCACAATTGTGGTTTGAGGGCATTAAAACTGGAAAGGCCGACGGCTTCCGTCCAGGAATTGATAAATCTGGAAGACCTACACATCTCAGAATCTTTAAAAATGGAAAAGTTTCGGTTGAAGAAGCCTTTTACTATGCAAAATACACATTGAGAACAGATAAAACTTTTGAGGATTACAAAAAGATGGAGCCCCAGATCAACGACGAGTATCCCCACAAAGGACGCTTGCGCAGTGCCAGAGACATGTATCTGTAAGAATAAGCTATATAAACATCTTATTTTGTATCTGAATTTTGGCAATGAAGAGAGACGCGAAATTTTGGAAACAACTGGCTGATAAAAAGGTTCAGTGTACTCTTTGTCCGCATAACTGCAATATAGCCGATGCTAAACAGGGCATTTGTGGCATTCGTAGGAATGAAAACGGAAAATTGTACACTTTGATATATGCCTCATGCTCATCCATGGCTGCAGACCCGATAGAAAAGAAGCCTTTGTATCATTTTCATCCAGGTACAAGTGCGTTTTCACTTGGTTCAGTTGGCTGCAATTTCAAATGTGAACATTGTCAGAATTACAGTATTTCTACAGCAACACCTGATTTTTCTTACATGCGAGAGGTTATGCCCCAAGAGGCTGTTGAATTGGCAAAAGAATATGGTTGCAGGGGCATTGCTTGGACATATAATGAACCTACAATCTGGCATGAATATAGCCTTGATTCTGCAAAATTGGCAAAGAAGCATGGTTTATACACGGTTTATGTTACAAACGGTTATATAAACGAGGAACCACTGAAAGAGCTATCACAATTTTTAGATGCAATGAATATCGATGTTAAAGCATTCAATGAGGACTTTTACAGGAGAATATGCAAAGCAAAATTGCAGCCAGTATTACAGATGTGTGAGTGTGCAAAAAAGTTGGGAATACATATTGAACTGACCTATCTTGTTATACCAGGGCATAATGATTCCATCGACGAAGTTAAAAAATTCTGCAGCTGGGTTGTTGAAAGTTTAGGAAAAGATACACCAGTGCATTTTTCCCGTTTTCACCCAGATTATAGGATGACCAATGTTTCAATGACACCTATGCAAACATTACTAAACATATATGATGTTGCAAAGAAAACAGGTATTTTATATCCTTATATTGGGAATGTACCGCACGGAAATTACGAAAATACCATCTGTCCAAATTGTGGAAACCTCTGCGTTGAACGGCATGGTTACTCTATAAATCTAGTTGGTTTAAATGGGGACAAATGTACAAAATGTGGGACCAAGATTCCTATCGTAGTTGATAAATATAAAAAATAAAAAATTTAATAAAGGGCAGGACTATTTAAGTATAAATAAAAACAGATTAGTATATATTAAATATAAAAGAAAAAGTTAATAAAGGGGAAAGCATACTTATTATTATAGAAAAAGCAGGATTATAATATAAAGGTGAACGTATGGTCTTGAAAAAAAGTGACAAGATAATAGCGATAGTAGGAGTTTTGATATTAGTTATAGCAGCAATAAGTATTGTTGTCTTATATTCTCCTTCAGAAAAGGTTGGAGAGACGGGTACAGTAATGAAAACTTTTAGTGTTACCTGGATAAAAGGAACTGGAACTGTACCAATGAACAAAGACGATCTTTATGCTGGTAAGAAATCACCATATGCAAATACAACTGATGTTGAAGCACCAGAGGGAAGTGTTTTAACAAATGTTCAATTTGAATTAACTTGGGAAGACGATCATATCTACGGTTTAATCTTTAAAAGAGGGCTTGACACACTAAGTGCTGAAATCGCTTGTGGCGATGAATTGCAGCCTTATTCAGAGAAAGGTGGCGGAAACAATACGTTTTCATTTGATATTGAATACCAGCCTCAGGACGAATCAGTGGATGCAGAAAACATATCTGAAGTAGAGCAAGTAATAAAAAACAAATATTCAGATAAAAACAAGGCATCTTTTGATGTTACTGTAAAAGTTAAAACCGGAGAGAAACTTCGCAGACCATTAAAATTCTTGAAGGATAAGGGAAACGATTTTGATCTAGTGGTATCGTATGAATACTATTATCCTCAAATAATTGAAGAGGAACCTGAAACAGGCGGGGATGACGGATATGACGAGACTACACAGAACGAGGCCGCTCACGAATCATTAATGATTACAAATCTAGCTCGTTGGTAAAAAAAATCATTTTTTCTCTTTTTCTATTATATTTTAAACCTTAGCAGTGCTCCTATCCCGCCGATTCCTTCGAACTTTTTGCCCGCCTCATTTAATGTATTTATGATGGTAAATTCACTATTAGTTTGCTTTGCACGCTTTAGTAACTGCTCCCCATTTTTTGTTCGAACCATAACATCTGAAATTAGAAGCCTTTGCACGGCACCACTGTTTAAAGCATCGCTAACTTCTTTTTCTCCATAGGTGGCAAGACCGTCTTTTTTTATTTCTTCAAACAATTTTTCAATTATCTTTGTTTCAAAAACCACCCTATTTTCCTTTGTGATTTTTTCTACTACTCCTACTTTCATTGCTTCCTGTATGCCATTCATGCCTGCGCAACTAGTTCCATGTGAGAAATATTTTTCAAAAAGGTTCGGCTCTTTTGATTTACCGTATTCTATAAAATGCTCTTTTGCAAAGCCGGGACCCACAACAACAAGTGGAGACTCTTTGTCTTTATTTGTTCTCAATACTGATACTATTTCTCCAAAATAATCCTTACCGGTATCGACGCTTTCATACATCTTGCCAGAACGTTTTGAATCTAAATCTGCTATCCATTGCACTCCGCTTTGTCTTAAAATCGCGATAGTGGCAGAATCTTCATCTAAAGATACGAATACAACAATAGGTTGACTGCGAAGTCTAACCGCCTCCTCAATTCGCTCTAGTTGGTGATGCTTCCATTCATCTTTGACTATGGAAATTGCGCTCATATCTTCGGCAGCTACGTTTAATGTATGGTACGCACCAAGGTCCTGCGGTCCTTCCTCTATTGTTCCATGTATGCGTAATCGATCTGAAAACTCATGAAATTTCACTTCTTTTACCCTTATTCCAAGCTTCATCCTTTTCTTTTCTGTTTTTTTAGCCCGGATTTTATCATCTTTCTGCTCATCAGTTCTAAAAGTCATACCACGAACTAGGTCGCCCTCATCTATTATATTGTACAAATGCCAAATATCGTCAAGATTTTCTGCTACGAGCTTGATTTCGCCGTGTCTTAAATCCTTAAATATTACTTTCATAGTCCAAGCTCTCTTTTATTTTAATTCTAAACCAACTTTTTCAATAATTGTTACATCGCCTGGTGGGAAAACCTTCTCTATCGAATCTGCAGGTACATCAAATACCTTTGATAGTCTATGTGCAATAGTACTTCTTTTCATGTCACCAGGAACAATGACTATGTATTTGTCGGATATTTTCTTTACAGCTTCTACAGGTCCGCCCATAATCTTTTTTGTGCCGTCTATAGTTATTTGTCCAACTGCTAGTTCAAGCTTGCATTTGCAGTAATTTCTCTTTCCACGTATTACGAATGCGCCTTTTGGCAGAAATTCACCGCTCTGGGGGGTTCTGCTAACTTGCTCTGGTAGAACCCAATATGCCTGCGCCTCTGCAAACTGCTTCCAAGCTTTTGAGTAACCTGCTGCAAACAGGCAAGCCTCATTAAGCGTTTGCTCAGAGATTTGTGTGTCTTTTCCATCTATATCTTTGTTTTTTATTACGCAACTTGGTGCACCGTGAATATCTGCATGTGCGTATCTGTCTCCTTCTCGCAGATATTTTTTTACAACCTGCTCGTTATTTTTCGCGTCTTTTCCGGCAATAATAATGTTTCCATCACTTGATATGAACCATCTAAAACGCTCAAACCAAAATACTCTTCCTTCTGTTGATTTTTCCTTTTTTTCCTCAATGTCTTCTTTTTCAACAGATTTCATCATATCTTTTGTTTTCTCAATGGATTCCCGTGCACCGATCAGTTTATTTCTTAACTTTTTACTATCGTCATAGGCATTTGTGGCATTTTCGGTAACACTTTTTCTGAAGTCAAGCTCTACTTCCGAAATCTTGCCGCTCGTATTCCTAAGTAGAACAATAAGTCTATTTTCCTGCGGATCAAACTCTTTAACCATCTCATTTTTATTGATTTTCTGAATTTCATCATCTTTTTCCTTATGTTGTAAAATTTCTTTTATTTCATTTAACAAAATTTCACACTGCTGAAAATTAAGATAAATGAGGTCACCTTCTAACTTCTTCTGATTTATGTTTTTTTCAAGTTCAACCACAAATTCTTGTTGTTGGGCAAGTTGTCTTTTCAGTTTTTCAATCTTTTTGTTTGTCTCTTTTGTTTCTTGCTTTTTCATTTTTTTAATACTGATAAATTCTTGAAGACCTCCAATAAACTTATCAATTTTTTCAAAATCTTGTTTCTCATAGATTTTAAATTCAAAGGGCAAAATGTCGATAGGATTTCCATTTTCCTTTACAATAACTGGCTGAAAATCTTTGTCTCTGAACTTTTCGAGAAAAGTAGACAATGTTGAAAAAACCTTCTTGATTTTTTTTTCATCCAAAGCCCGCATATCAGAATTTTTATCTATGTTTGCTCTTACGCATATTTCTTCTGCTACGGGACCGCCTAAATTTAGTTGCACGGCAATGGTTCTTACAAGATCTGCCTTGCTTTTTTTGAGAATATCCGAGAAATTTTCGAAAGTTAAGTTGAGCGGATTTATTTGAGCAGGTGGCGGCCTATAGAGTTCATGCGTTTTTATGGTTCGATGTGCCCACGTCTGAGAAATGAGAGGAGCGATAATTTTTCCATCTGGGTTAACAAGAATCATGTTGCCATCTGAAAAGAATTCAATAACAAGAGCGTAATCTCCTTCCTTTTTGCCTATTTTCAGATTTATTATTCTGTCAAATTCTTGCTGTGATACTCCTGTGATTCTCCCGTTGAGTAGATACTTTCTAAGCGTCATTGCGAAATTGGTGGGTTTTATCGGAGCTTCAAACTGCTTTTTTGTTAAACATATCAAATCGCCATTTCTGATAAATATAGATTCTTTTTGTTTGGTCTTGCTATGGGTCAGTCTAATTAGTAACTCGTCACGAGTAAGTTGATATATATTATCTATGTAACTTCCAATTAACTCCTGAAGTTCCGAAACAATTACATAGATGTCAAATGTCGATAATTTTCGTTCCATTTCTTCGGGATATATATTTTCACCATTAAAAAAGACTGCCTTAGCAAATAGTGAGTCATTTACTGGATAAAAAGAAAAAAGAGAGGAGAGGATGGGTTGGAAGGAATCGGGTAAATCTGATTTGATAATGTGGCAGAAATGCCAGCTCGCGGCTGGCATGTCCCCCGCAGCTTAAGTCTATTTAATAGCATTAAGTCGGTTCTAGTTTATATATCTAAAACAGGGGTCATTGAAAGTATTCAATGGCTTTGTCTCAAAAGTATTCCTCCTCGACGATTTTTTTAACAAGGACCATCAGATTATAAATAATAATTTTCAATGCAATTTCAGTGTGTTGAATGCTTCGCTTTATGGGGGTCACATACCCCCCGAGTTTTCTCTTTAAAGAAGAGAAAACCGCCTCGATGTTTGATCGTTGATGATATTTCTTCAACCATTGATTTTTGTTTTCTTTGTATCGTTTTATCATCTCTGAGAATGCTCTAGTTTTCTTTGATTTTCCTGTGGTGGTTTTCTTTGGGCATATGAAAGGTGTCCCACCTTTTATCACAATTGCCCAGCAATTGTCATTGGATAGGTACCCGCTATCTGCATAAACATTACCTAGATTTTGTAGTGGTTCAAGGAGGGTTTCTAGTTGTGTTATTTCGTGTACACGTGTTCTGGTGAAATGAAAAGAAATAATGGATCTGTGTTCTATCTCTATAGCTGCATGTAGTTTGACATATTCGTGAGAGGTGTATTTATTTTTGTTTTGCAGCCAGGTTTCATTGTATCTCTTTATGCTGAAACCAGTTGCATCAACGGCAATGTCAGTTTTCTTTTTTTAAAAGCCATGGTTAGCTGTTGATTCAACATCTGTAGATAATTCATTGGTATTTTTGCCATTGCCCGTTGTATGGTATTGTGATCAGGGATATGCTTAATCTTGAGCATATTCTGAAAAGTTTTGTTGCTTCTAATCAGACTTTCGATATCCCTGTATGGCATCCCAAAATATACTTTTAAAAGACAGATTAGAACCATGGATTTAGAAGGATATGGTGTTCGACCATATTGTTTTTCACTCCATGGTTCTTGAGATTCTTCAATAATTTTTATGCCTTCTCGGAATAGAATCTCGAATTCTTGCTCTTTTACTTTGTTATGTTTTTTCCAATTATAAACTCTCATCGCACATCCCATCCATAGTGATGGGAATACAAAAACCTTATTTTAATTTTGAGACAAAGCCGTATTCAATATAATACTTTTACTGACCTGTGGAAAAGGATTATATTATATCAATTCAATCGAAATCTATCAAACATGCCAAAAACAGGTGTAGCAAATCTTCCACTTCATCCTGGTAAAGCACCACGATGGTTATTTACAAGAATGGTTGCTCTGTCTAGAGGGCTTACTGAAATTATAGCCTATGAATACGGAAAAGACGAGTTTTTGAGAAGAATTTCCGATCCGTTCTGGTTTCAAGCTCTTTCATGCGTTCTTGGATTTGATTGGCACAGTTCAGGATGTACTACCGTGACTTGTGGTGCTTTGAAAGAAGCAATTAATCCTGAGGACTTTGGATTTGCCATTACAGGTGGCAAAGGCAAAGCATCAAGAAAAACTTTAGAGGAAATCGAGCAATATGCAGATCGTTACAATCTTTCAACGACCGTAATAAAAGAGTTGCAATATTCAAGTCGCATGGCTGCAAAAGTTGACAATACTGCAATACAAGACGGTTACAATCTCTATCATCATGTTCTAATCTTTTCTGAAGATGGAAAATGGGCAGTAATCCAACAGGGGTTAAACAACGTAAACTCATATGCGCGAAGATACCACTGGCTATCAGAAAATGTTGAAAGTTTCGTCTGTGAACCGCATAATGCTATCGTTGATGACAATCGCCAAGAGCTTGTTCTGGATATGACTGCAAAACAGAGTGTATCCACCCAAAAAACTTCAGTAGATTTGGTGAATGATGACCCCATGCATCTTAAGACCGATTGGGCTGATTTAACTAGACCGCACAATCAGATGACGTTGGATAATTGGATTCCATCCAAGAATAATACATCTGTAGAATGTCTTGCGATGCCTAGAAACATAAATTGGACTAAAATGAGAGAGATATACGAATTCCAACCGAAAAACTATGAAGAACTACTTGCAATTAGAGGGATAGGTCCAAACACCGTAAGGGCATTAGCTCTGATTTCTGACCTGATATATGGCGAAAAGCCTTCATGGAAAGACCCGGTAAAATATAGTTTTACAGTGGGTGGCAAGGATGGCGTACCATATCCCGTGGATAGAAAGGCAATGGATGAGTCGGCAACAATTCTCCAACAAGGCATACAACAAGCAAAAATTGGAGAAACTGAGAAGATACAGGCATTACGGCGATTGAAAGGGTTCATACCAAATAATTGTAATTAGTTTTGTCCAAATCTTCTATCTGTTCATTGGTAGTTTTTGTAGAAATATTTAAATACTATTAAATACACAATAAATTATAAAAATACATCTTATAAAACTGGAGATTACAATGACTAAAAAGACAGAGAGCGTCTGGGCCTGGCTTCAAGCTAAAGGTAAAATCTTGAAAGTTGTTTCAAATCCTAGCAAAGGAACAATAAAAGTATATGATGAAAATGGAAAAATATTGATGAAAAAGACCAATCTGACCAAAGAACAGGTTGAGATGGTCGAAGACAGTTTTCTTGGTTTTGTTGCCAAAAAGCTCAATGAAGTTAACAATAAACAATATAGGAAAGAACAATTTGACCCCATGGTAGCATAAAACACATATTTTCTCTCCATGGCACGTGTGTTTTTAAACTAAAAATTAATATAGTAACCGAAGCATTTCCAATCTGATTCATATGGAAAAAAAGACGATATTTTTGGAACTGCCATGTGAGATAATAGACAAGATTGATCATAATAATCGCTTGGGGGATCGGTCGACTTTTATATCAGAACTGTTGGAAAAACAACTGCAGCGAGAAGTTACCAGAATGCAAATCTCTTCTGAAATAATGACGAGAATTGGCACCGAAGATGTAAAAGCAATATCTGGTGAAATAGGTTTAGTAAATAGCAAAGGGCTGCCGCTTGGTAAGTTCAATATAAATACGGTGGAAGGCTTTGAGAATCTCGCTAAAAAAATAGCCGACTTATCAGATGATCCAATCGTTCGAATGAGAGCACGGCGTTGGCGATAAAATTTATCCAAATCCTCAGGATCTTCATACTTTTATCTTTTGTTTAATAGCGCACTTTTCTTTGATTAACATTTTATACTAGGAAATTGTTTTCTGTATCGTAATTAGGATGGGATAGCATATGGCAAATAATTCAAAATTCCTTGCTATTAGTGGCCATTTTTCTTTTCAAAATAGCTTATTAGTATATTTCTTGCAGAGGTTGGATAAGCTGTGAAAAATGAGCTCTATATTGCGAAGCAGCTTGTAGAGGACGAAAAATTTGCTGAGAATACATCAAAGGAAGGCGAGGACATATATCGTAACCTTGTTGAACGAGCCGACATAGGAATTGTAATAATTCAAGATTCCATAGTTAAATATTCAAATTCATATCTAGCAAAAACATGGGGTGGAAAAGTTGAAGATGTTATTGGAACTCCATTTACCCGATACATCCATCCTGATGAAATTCCGAAGCTGTTTGAACTTTATAAACGTCGTATGGCTGGAGAAAAAGTTCCTAGTACATACGAAAGCGTGTTGGTAGATAAGAACGGAGAAAAAATCTACGCTGAATTGAAAACAGAAGTAATGCACTATCAAGGTAGACCTGCTGATTTTGTTATTATTCGTAATATTATGCAACAAAAAAAGGCAGAAGAATACTTCAGGAAGAAAAGATTTCTTTGGTAAGTAAAGATGTAGGTGGAACTCGCGGTCGAACTATTGTCTTTGATCCTGCCACCTGCGGTTTATACATAAAGATGGTCAAAAAGGAGTCAACTGAACCGGTAGAAAAGACCATATGAAGGAAAACCATGATTAAAACTCAAGAAGTTAATGAGTCATTCGAGGAACTCAAACAAGGTGTAAAAGATATCCTAGGTTTTAACTCGTTTCAATATAAAGATAGTTATTTGCAAAGGAGATTTAACACACGATTAAGAGCATACAATCTAGATTCTTACCATGACTACTGGGAGATTTTAAAACGAGATAAAGTAGAGCAGGAAAGATTGTTGCAAGATTTAACTATCAATGTTACAGAATTTTTCAGAGATAATCCCGTTTATGTTGTATTTCAAAATGAGATAGTGCCTAATATTTTAAGAGGAAAAAAAGGGAAAATTCGCATATGGAGTGCAGGTTCTTCAGATGGTAAGGAAGCCTATGGTATAGCGATGATCATGATAAATGCGCTAGGGGAAAATATTGCACAAAACAAAGTCGAAATAATCGGTACCGATATTGACAAGGAATGTCTTGAACAGGCCAACTCTGGAAAATATGAAACAAGGATTGGCTTGGTCCAGACAGATATTGAAAAACAAATGAGATTTATTGAACATCCTGAAAGATATTTCGATATTAACAGTAATATGTATACCGCCAAGCCTTATCTAAAACAAATGGTCAAATTTGAATATCATGATTTGATCTCTGGGCCTAAAAAAAAGAATTTTGACATAATCTTCTGCAGAAATGTAGTCATATATTTCACAAGGGAATTACAGGAGGTCTTATACAAAGATTTTTACGATGCCTTGAATCCTGGCGGATATTTCGTAATGGGAAAAACGGAAACACTCTACGGAAACGCCAGAGAACTTTTCGTTCCTTATGATCTAAAGGAAAGAATCTACGTTAAAAAATGATTTGCTCTCAAAATGTTAAATAATTAAAAAGAGGCGGTAATATGCCATATGAAATGGTTGAAAATAAAGAGGAGAAATTTGTTGGTTCTGAAGAAAAATATAAAATTATTTTTGAAAATTCTGCCGTTGCGATTACTGTTGCCGATGAAAAGGAACACATCATTTCTTGGAATAACTATACTGAAAAACTTCTAGGCATGAATAAAGAGGATCTTTATTTAAAACCAGTTGAGTCTCTTTATCCAGCTGAAGAATGGGTACGTATAAGATGCCAGGACGTTCGACAAAAAGGGATGCAGCATCATTTTGAAACAAGAATGTTTAGAAAAAATAATGAACTTATAGATGTAGACATATCTTTAAGCGTTTTAAAAGATCGTTTAGGCAAAATTACCGGCTCGATATGCGTGATTAAGGACATATCTGATCGCAAGATGGCGGAGCGGGCATTGGAATACGAACATAGCCGACTCCAAGCGCTTATCGATAATATTCCCGATTCCATTTATTTCAAGGATGAAAATAATAAGTTTGTTCTTGTTAATAAAGCAAAAGCTGCAAATTCTAACGTTACGCCTGGTGAGATGATGGGAAAAACTGATTATAACTTTCTTCCTTCAGCAGAGGCTGAGAAAGCATTTACTGATGAAAAATTAATCATTGAAACCGGACAATCTGTTGTCAATAAAATTGAAAAACTTACTTCATCAGATGGGAGCGATCGATGGGTTTCTGTAACAAAGATTCCTTGGCGCAATCCCCAAGGAAAAATCATTGGAACAATGGGGATATCAAGAGATATCACAAAATGGAAACAAGTAGAGGAACAGGCAGCAAAAGAATACGAATTGCTGCATACTTTGTTAGAAAACATCCCTGATTCAGTCTATTTCAAAGATATTAAAAATCAATTTATAATGGTAAATAAAGCAAAGGCAGAACACTGGCATGTGACGCCTGAACAGATGATTGGTAAAACGGATTTCGATTTCCTTCCATTTGATCAAGCAAAGAAGGCATTTGATGATGATACCTCTATTATGGAAAAAAATCAACCCATTATTGATAAAATTGAGAAAATTACTGCGTCGGACGGATCAGAGAGATGGGTATCAGTTACAAAATTGCCTCGTTATAACGCAGAAGGAAAAATCATTGGAACAATGGGGATTTCTAGAGATGTAACAAAACATATGCGTGAGAAAAAAGAAACAGAAAAATACAAAAAGATAGCCATCGGTCAAAATCTGAGAATGATTGAGCTTAGAGACAAAGTAAAAGATTTGATATCTGAAATGGAAAAAGAAGGAAAATAATAAAAAATCTTTTGAGGTTTAAAATAATAGATAGCAATTTATGCTATCTACTTGTTGATCTCTAGAGTCTCCATAGGAATGGAAAACGCTGCTATATTTCCATTTTCGCCAATGGTAACGGCTATCTTGTTTGGCAATGTGATGCCATTTATTTGCCTGTCAAAGTATATTGTCTTTGTTGTAATCCATTCGTATAAGACATTGCCAGTTTCCTTCTCGCCACAACCTTGAGTGTCATAGGTTATGAGTGTCTCTTTTATTTCATCAGATGGCAAACCTGTCTCAACCAGAAGATTCTTAGCTGCAGATATTGCCTCAATATCATTTGGTAAATTGGGTTCTCTTAAAACTGTAGCATATTTTTCACTTGGGTTTGTATACTTAAGAATGCCCGTTTGTGTACCGTATGTCAAAGTTTTTCCACAGCTTTCCATCTTATATGTTTCCGGGTATGAAAATGTGTCAACATATCCTATTTCTCCGCTCATGCCAATGTTGCTTGCGACAGATTCAAAGAACTCCTGACTATATTCTTGGGATGCAATGTTAAGTTCCTCTGGTATTACTAGAGTACTCCAGAAGTCAAATTCGCTTATCTTAGCAGGATATGCTATAAAGCTCAATCGAGGAGAGTTTTCATGAATCTCTATTTTTACCTTTATAACGGTTGGTTGTCTATTGCCAGAAATTGTAGCCTGGGCCTGATATGGGCTGCCTTCTTCAAAATCTATAATTCTCCAAGAACCGCTCTCCCAGTTATTTAGAACTACTGTGGTTACGGGTTGGCTATTTCCTACTTCATAAAAGCTTAGTTTCATCTGGTCAAAAATAGGCTCTTCAACATGCGATACGCTGTTATGATTTTGATATTTATTTGGCAATATTCGAAATCCTCTGATTTGAGTCGGTTCATTCAATGTTAGAATAAGAGGGTCACTCCAGCCAGATGATCTGGTTTGTCTAAACACTGCATATGTATCGGAGTTGTAATCAGGATCTTCAACATAATCTGGATCGTGGTTATCGTATGCTAGAACTCCATTTTCCCATAGAGCGTTGTTTCCATCTGGTGGAATCCAATAATAATTTGTCTGCCAGCCGTTTACTTCATGAGTCCACGAGTGATACAATAAGTCATTTTCTGGATTTGCGTAATCCCCGTATCCTTTGAGATGATCGTTACCTACGGAGATATCTTCACCCAATATCTTTGCTCTTGCATGAACGTGTTCGCATTCTTCTGCGGTTTCAAACCAAGCCTCTTTAAGAGTCATTCCTTCTATTATTTTACTTGCAAATGTCGGTCCATATTTTGCATCACTACATTGTGTATCCCAACCAAGAATCATGTTTGTTCCATCTAGCGCATTTTGAAATCCTCCAAGTCCTCCATGTGCTGCAAGACAGGTCGCCAGTACTACCCATTTGTTTGGACCATCATCTCCCCATTTACAGTTATAAGCTTCAACAAATTCAGGATAATCAAAAGGAGGAACAATTAGTAAAGGAAATGGTTTGTAAATTCCCAAAGCAGTTTTGCCGCTGTGTCCTACATAATATGCAATATCTACACTGTCAATAAGTTCATTCATTCCCTCTTGTAGGTAAGAATCGTATAACTCATTATCTTCACTATTTCTATTTTTTGACAAAGCACATCCATCAGCGGTTAAAGTATTGACAAAACCTTCTGCATCTCCCTCAGCATATATCAATCCGCCATCTCCCCTATACCACCAAAAAGTACCGATTGTAGCCTTTGTCTCTTGAGATTGAGGTGAACTAGTCGTTGTTTCATCAGAAGTTACTTTATTGGATGATTCATCAACAGAAATCTTGGTATTTCTTGAAACTTCAACACCTGCATTTATTGACGGGATGAAAACAACTATAGTTGCTATCAAAATCAACAGCACGGAAATAAATTTATTTTTAGCTATTTTCATATCTCCTCACCAATCCTCATGTTACAGAATATCATGCTATACTTTGTCGTAACTAGTATTTAAAGGTACCTAGCAAAACTAGCAAAATGGAAAAACGCTGAAATGAGATAAGGCCTATTAGTTAATCTTTTATATAAAAGAAGTGTTTCAAATATTGGATGGGATGTCATGGGAAGTACAATATCATCAATTACTGTTAAGTTTGTCTTCTCTTATTTTAAGAGGTTTTTATGAAAAATGAGCCTGAAATAATTAGAGAGCTGAAAGAAGAAGAATCCAGTGGCAAATTGCATCAGGTCCTTTTAAAATTAAAGCCATCAGAAAAACAACGTGAAGAGAACAAATCATCGTCAACTTCACCTGATGCAAAAGAAACCCTTAAAATTCTGATGAATCTTATTAACGATCCGGTGGTCATCGTTGATAATAAAGGAAGATTTCTGGAAGTTTCAGATAGAGTTGGCGAACTAACTGGAAGTAAAAAAAATGAACTGATTGGAAAGACTTTTTTGGAAGTGGACTTTATAACATCTAAAACAAAAGCAATCCTAATTAAAAATTTGGCAGAAAGAATTTTTGGGAAAAAAATAGATACGTATGAGATAGAAGTAATCTCAAAAAATGGAGAGATTATACCGCTCCAGGTAAAAGGAATGAGAATAGAATATGATGGACGACCTGCCGACATGGCAGTTTTTCATGATATGTCTAAGGTAAAGAAGGCTGAGGAGGCATTACGAGCAAGCGAAGAAAAATATCGATTCATTGCCGAAAATATTCCCGATGTAATATGGACAAGCGATGAAAATGGCAATACTTCGTATATCAGTCCAAGCATTGAGAAGGTTTGCGGGTACACTCAAGATGAAATATATGCACACGGATCTGAACTGTGGTTTGGTAGAATACATCCTGATGATATCGAGAGTGTAAAAGTTGCATATAATTCATTTTTGTCAAAATGCAATAATTTTGATATAGAATATAGAATTCAAAGAAAAGATGGGCAATGGATTTGGATTCATGACCGTGCAACAAAAACGATGAATAAAAATGGTAAAACTTATGCTGAAGGTATTTTTTCAGACATTACTGGCCGCAAGATGGCAGAGGAGGCGTTATCTAATAATGCGGAGGAATTTAGATTAACATTTGAAAATGCAAATGATGCCCTTTTTGGGTCAACTATGAGACAGGCGTAATTGATAGATGTAATAAAGCAGCCGAACGTCTTTTGGAAAAAAACAGAGAAGAAATCATAGGTCAACATTACACGACGCTTCATCCTTTAGAAAAAAAAGAATACTATGCAAACAAATTCAAAGAGTACGTTGGGCAAAAAGGAAATGAAAATGATAAATTTGAGGTTGTAACAAAAACTGGTAAAGTTATACCAGTTAGCATTACTGCATCGGTTGCTATAGTACATGGAAAACCGATAATTCAAGGCGTATTCCACGATATATCAAAGCGCGATTTAGCTGAAAAAAAATTGAAACAAAAAATTGATGAGCTCGAAAAATTTCAGAAGGTCACAGTTAATAGAGAGATTGCAATGATTGAATTGAAAAAAGAAATAAATGAGTTATGTAAAAAATATGGAGAAGAACCTAGATATATTATAGAACAAAAAAATAAAGACGAAATATGAAGTAAGAAATAAGAAGTGATAGAAATGGATAAAAAAATAATATTTTTAGCAGGGATATGTATTTTTTTGCTAGTGTCTTTTTCTGGTTGCACTCAACAAGAAAATGAAATGGATCCTACTATAAAGAGAATACAAGATGCAGGTGTATTAAAAGTTGGGACTTCGGCTGATTACGAACCACTGGAATATTTGGATGAAAATGACAATATTGTTGGGTATGATATTGATATTGCAGCAGAAATCGCTGACGAATTGGACGTTTCACTTTATGTTATAAACATACCGTTTAATATG
>Ga0172366_10001188_pt1 | contig 20175 bp, 16 predicted proteins | sample LakKivSesite69cm_FD_114533 | JGI IMG/M metagenome (GOLD analysis project Ga0172366, IMG submission 114533) | Sediment microbial communities from Lake Kivu, Rwanda - Sediment site 69cm | ecosystem: Environmental > Aquatic > Freshwater > Lake > Sediment | place: Rwanda: Western Province, Lake...
TATCCCGGTCTCAAGAAATATAAACACCTCGCTGGCAATTACGGCGGTCCCTGGCAGAAACAGTGGAAGGAGTTTGCTGAATTCCCTGGGGCAATTGTCATGACAACGAACTGCATTCAGGAGCCGCGCCCTTCATACAAAAGCCGCATCTTCACGTGCGGGCTGGTCGGCTGGCATGACGTCGTCCATATAAAAAACCGCAATTTTGCGCCCGTCATCGAGGCGGCGTTGAAGGAAAAGGGATTTGAAAAGGATGGACCCGATGACACCATCCTTGTTGGATTCGGACATAATGCCGTCCTCGGCGTGGCGGACAAGGTCATTGATGCCGTCAAGAAGGGCGCTATACGGCATTTCTTTCTCATTGGCGGGTGCGATGGCGCCAAACCCGGGCGCGATTATTACACACGCTTCGCCGAGCTGGTACCGAAGGATTGCATGATACTGACCCTTGCCTGCGGGAAGTATCGATTCAATAAACTGGATTTCGGGACGGTTGCGGGACTGCCGCGCCTGCTTGACATCGGGCAGTGCAATGATGCCTATTCTGCCATCCGGATAGCGCTTGCGCTTGCAAAGGCATTCAACACGGACGTGAACAGTCTGCCACTCTCGATGATTCTATCATGGTATGAGCAGAAGGCGGTGTGCATCCTGCTGACGCTTCTCTCGCTGGGCATCAAGAACATGCGGCTTGGACCATCGCTTCCCGCCTATGTGACGCCGCCCGTGCTTCAGGTGCTCGTTGACAAATTCAACATCATCCCCATCACCACCCCCGAGGCAGACCTGAAGGCAATATTGGGGTAAAGTTATAAAAAGAATAATAAAAACCAATAAGCCCGTGGAAATTTCAACATCCCCATGGGCTTAATTTTTTGATTATTTCTCTTGACAAACGCATATAATATGTGTTATTTAGTAATTTGTTTGTATTTTGAAAATTATTTGTTCGGGAGAAAATTTTATGGAAAATTTATTTGATGAATCATATCTTTCGGAACCTGTCATTCCTCTGTATTAAGATATTTTAGAAAATGCTCCGCAAATTGTATTACACTTGGAAAAACTCTGGAAAATATTTGAACCTTATGCAGATAATAATTTCCCAAAAGAATTCCGCACTACAGATTTATTGGGACGTTTTTGGGAGATGTATCTTGGTTGTGCCCTCTTAGAATTTAGATTAAATCTTATTGAAAGAAAACAAAGGAAAATAATAAAAGATACTTATGGTCCTGATCTTGCAATACAAATGGATAAAAATAAAATCTGCTGGATTGAAGCTGTGACCACTAATGAGGGAACTACTGATGATAAAGTTCCCAAACCTGAATATGTTCAAAATATTGAAGATTCTGATCGTAAGATGCAAAAATTCCCTACTGATGAAATTATTCTCCGTTTACGTTCTGCAATAGATTATAAATGGAAAAAATTTCAATACTTTAAGGAGAGTAAAATTATTAGCCAAAATGATCGTTGTGTTATTGCTATTAATCCTTTGAAAATTGATTATCCATGCCATGGCGGAGATGAAGAACTTATACTTAAATCATTAATTGGATTGGGTGACTATAAGGCGATTTTGGTAAATGGTATAATTACGAAAGAATATTATGAATATAGACCAATAATCATAAAGAAAAATGCGAAAAAGGCACCAGTGAATACCGATATATTTCTTAATGATAGTTATAAGGAGATCAGTGCCATTTTGTATTCTTGCGTTAGTCCTACAGAATCAAGTGGTATGAGATCTACAAAAGAAATTCTGTTTATACCATTACCTACATACGATTTTATATATTTCCCTCTTGGATATGATTTTATATTGATCCATAATCCTTATGCGATAAATCCGATTTCTAAAGAATCCCTTCCAAATAAATATGAAATCTTAGTGGAAAATGAGAAATGGAGAAAAATAACACATTAAACAAATATCTTTAGACTTGACTGAGAATATATTGGGCGAACTAAAATATTTGAATTTTTGCTGTGAGGTTTTTCAATGAAAGCAACTGCCATTAAACCACAATATATTTATGATAAATCCGGTGAAAAAACCTTCGTGATTCTTCCAGTAAAAGATTACGAAGAATTGCTGGAAGATTTACATGACATGGCTGTAATTGCGGAAAGACGTAAGGAGCCCCGTATCAGCCTGGAGGAATTTGAAAAGGGACTTAAGAAAGATGGGCTCATTTAGAATTGACACTATCAAATTCGCAAAATAGTCATTGCTCTATCCACCAATTTTCGCGAATCATCACCAATCTGCCTCAGGTGGGAATCATGTTAATCTTGTTAATCATATCAAAATTTTTTAAATTGGTTTTTACAGGTGTATGCCACGGATAATATGACATCGCAACACGCATGCCGGATTTGCCACAACGCAAGCGGAAATAATGTAATCATTGCCCGCGAGATGATGCTCGCCTTGGGAGATGAGTTTGAATACCTTGAATGCGGCAACTGCGGATGTTTCCAACTACTCACAATACCCCACGATTTTTCACGATATTATCCCGAGCATTATTATTCTTACAAATTGACTGTTGATTACAAAAACAACGCCCTGAAATCCTTTTTCAAGCATAAGCGCGCTATATCTTATTTCGAGGGGAAAGGACTGCTGGGGAAACTCATCATCCGCATCTCTGGAGTGCCGATATCTTATCCATGGCTCGCAAAATGCCACGCCCGTTTTGATTTTGACATACTTGACGTGGGATGCGGCAACGGCGCACTCTTGTGTCATCTTCGCGGAGATGGCTTCAAGTCGCTCACGGGCATAGACCCGCTCATAGAAAAAGACACCACTTATTCAAACGGCGTGCGAATTCTGAAAAGACAACTGAGCGAAATGAACGACTCTTTTGACATCATCATGCTTCACCATTCATTTGAGCACATGCCAGACCCTGTGGATGCAATGCACCATCTGTATCGTCTGTTGAGAAATGACCGACGATTATTAATCCGCCTGCCACTGGCTGACAGCCATGCACGACGTTATTACGGAATCAACTGGGTTCAGATGGACGCCCCGCGTCATCTTTTTCTCCACACTAAAAAAAGCATGGAACTCCTTGCAGAGATGAGCGGCTTTGAGATTGAGGACATAGTTTATGATTCCACGGAATTCCAATTCTGGGGCAGTGAGCATTATAAAAACGGCATATCCCTCATAGACCCGCGGTCTAAAGTTTTATTAAAGGGAGGACGCGCCCTCAAAAGCAAAGAAATGAAGAAATACAGGAAAAAGGCAAGCGAACTTAACGCGAAACAAGAGGGCGATTCTGCATGTTTTTATCTCTATAAACAATAATGGGCGTATAAAGAATTTTTGGACATGATTCACAGGATTAACAGGATTAAAAATCTTGTGAATCTTGTTAATCCTGTCACATATAATGCTCTAATTTGAGGAAGCGGGAACGCTGAATTTTTTGCGGAAATAAAGTGTCTGTTTGAAATCTTTGTTCGCATTCATTTTTAAATTTTCATCCCAGATGCGCCCTACTTTAGCGGGGAAATTCCTGAACATTCTTTGCCACAACCAGCTCCATGTGCTATCAGGATATTCGAACAATTCATAAACTATGGCTCGCTTCCAATCATTACCATCAAACGCAACGGTTTTCCATCCCTCATTTTTCACCTGAGAAAATTCCCAACTGTCATCCGTAACAATGTCCGGTCCAACAATATCAAGAGCGGCAAATAAATATCCAAGCTTGGGCGACACAATGGGGGCATCTTTTTTTGTCATGGCTTTTACTGCAAGGGTATGTTCACCGGAACCGACTTCAAGCCGTATTGTTGGAAGGCGCATTATTATTGAACTTTTGTCATCCCATAGGACTTTATACGGTCCCCATGTAAAGCGATATATTTTGTCAACTCCCCAGCTTGGCATATTTTGAAAAACAGATTCATCTATTCGAACTTCATTGCCATCAATATATGCCTCCCAACCGGAGGGTGATGCCATCTTTAATAACATCCTGCCGGGTTTTTCAAAAAGCCATATTTTGTCTTCAGCATCCTTAGCCGATTCAGAATCGGGAAACCGTCTTTTCACCTCTTTGTATATTGCCAGCGCCTCATCTATCCTGGACTGTTCTTCAAGCAGATACCCTTTCTTAAAAAGCAGATCAGCCATCTTTAGATTTTGGGGATACATTTCCGAAAGTTGCTCAATCTTTTTTATCGCCTCAGAATATTCATGCTGACCTTCCAGGTTAAAAATCCGCCACATCCCAAATGCAAAAGACTGTGGAAAATCAACGGGATAAAGGTCTTCAGCCGGTGGAAGCGGATAAAATTCCGTGTGCGGTTCGGATTGATACCAGAAACAGGTTGTGCTGTAATCATCAGTTCTATGCCCAACATCAACGCCATAACAGGTAAGAGATAGTTTCAACGATTCCTGAAAGTTAATCGGGTCAAGTAAAAACGCACGATATGCAGTTAATCTAAACCACTCACCCGCCTCATCACCGTAACTTTTTTCAGGACCAAAGCTATTTCCCATATAAGGATGAAACTGTCCTTTTGTGAATCCCCATGCCTGCCCGAAATAATCTTCAGACCCTGTTGCCTTAACATGCTCACCATCAATCCAGAAGTTTTGCGTTCCTTCTGCATACATCCCTTTATTAATCCAGTGACAATTCCACACAAGACCGACCAATTTCCCTCTGCCTTGAGTTTCAATTGCCGTATGAACACTGTTCAAAGGCACTGGTCTTGAAATCCTGAAACATGCGTGAAAATATTCAATGTCCTCAGGAAAAATCGCTCCACTCTGATAATCAATTCGCCATGAGAACCTGCCCAGCTTTTTATTATTGAGGTTCACAAGTTCAACTCTTGCGGATTTTTTAAAGGGCATCGGAAAGAAAATTTGTTTCTTTCCATTTTTTTGAACCCACGCCTGGGAAATAAAATCATTATTTTCACCAAAACCCACACCAAAGAAATCGCCGAGAGGAACCTCCACTGATGGACTTTTTTCATTGTCCCAGTAAATTTTTAATATAACACCCCTGTTTGACAGGACTTTTTCTTCTCCCTTATAGCTTACCTGAATGCGCCTTATTACCGCAGGACCTTCAAGTCCGGCGACAACAAAAGTGGATTTTGCATTGATGTAATCACTCCCCTTAATATGCTTATTCGCCTTTTTGCTGGAATCTAAGGGCGTGGGTTTTGGCACCCTTGTATTAATGTCAAAATATTTTAAATCTGCCGGAATTTCCGGAACTTTTTCATAATCAATCTGCCAGTATATATCTCTCAACATTTCATTGGTATTATTCTTCAATTCCACCTTGACTGATTTCCGAAAAGGCATGGTGCAAAAGGCATTCTTGCTTTTTCTCTCCATTCGCCAGCAAATTTCTTTAGAATCGGTGAATTTCTTACCGAAAAATTCATTCAGTGGAACTTCCAGATCCGGCGTCTTATGACCATCCCAATAGAAACGGATAGTAACCTTACCATCTGATATTGCCTGTTCTGTTTTTACTTTTTCATTAGTCATCCAGAAATGCCGCAGGATACCGGGACCTTCGATATCAGCCCAGAGCAACGTCCCTGCCGGAGGAATGGGTAGAGATGTTCCCGCGGCACGATTGTTTTTCACGCCCGAACGAGGGACATAAAGAGAATCGGGAAATTGAACCTCACCTATTACTCCTGAAGCAAAAGACAAAACAAAAAGAACAAGCACAAGGCGCAAGACCGTTTTTAACATAATTTTCCTTGTATTATCCAGGGGGCGAGGATGACGCGGGAAGTGCCTCAGTGGCAATTTCCTTTCCCCCAGATAATATGTTCCTCCTTTCAATTGGTTTAATCCTCACTTAGAGATGGGTTCCGCAATGACGACCACGCCACCGGTTCCAATTAACGTCTTTTCTACTTCCGCTTGCGTCCAGAGGCGCGGTCCCATTTTCCCATCTGTGTTATATGGGTCTTCAACCCAGACATGACCATCTTCCGTCAGTCCGGAAATAACAAGCACGTGCACCACATTTTCATAATAGGGAGCCGATGGCAATTCCCCCTTTTTGGCGCGGATGCTCATGATTAAGGGAATCCCGCGGGCTATGTATGATTTAATCTCCTCAAAGGAACGTATTTGCGTTACGTATGCCCGAAACCCGAAGGTGTAAAGTGTCTGAGCCGAACGGGGCCATCCACCCCAGATATTGTATTCCGGGTCTAAATTCAAATCGCAGATTTCCTTTTCAGACTTACTTATTCCATAATATCCCAGCACCATCCGCACGGAAGTGGGACAGCAGATACAATACCGCATGGCTTCGGTGATGTCCTTTTCGTGGGTCAGTTGCGAATAATATGGCATCTCCAATCTTCTCACCCATCCCCGAGGCGAAGTTTTTTCCTCGGAAAACTTTTTAAAAATCTCTTCATCACCGCTTGAGTTTCCATAACACACCGCAAATCGTCTCAGACTGGGAGAGATTTTGGGGACTTGAGTAAACAGCTCAATCCGCCACCTGAAATATCGGAAATTTCTGGTGAGCTGCATAAAATCCACATCCACCACGGCGCCCGTCGTGTGGACTTCTTTTTGCAGGCTCACAGGCGTGGCGCCGTCCCGCCCCAGAAAAAGCCACTCGCTCCATGAACGACCATCCTCGCTGACCTGAAAATAAACGGTAAAGCCCGTGGAGGTGGGACGGTCAACGTTCCATGTAGGCAGAATCTCCGTAATTGGAAATGGTGAGGCAAAAGGAGGCGATGTGTAACTGCCGGATGTCGGGTAATCATCCCGCGACTTTTTCAGAGAAATCCCTTTTGAGGTCTGGCATGTTCGAAAATATTCACCGCCCTCGAAATCCGCCAACGTCTCATAAAACTCTATGCGGCTGACGGCGTATGGATTGCCATTAAGGGGATTTACAAAAGATTTCAAATACCCTGCCAGTAATTTTCCCGAAAACTCAGCCCCTTCATGACTTAAATAATTTTTATCGCTTGTCAGAAATAAGGAAACCGCATTCGGGTGATTTAAAAAATCTTTTGTGAGGTCAAAATAAGCGATTTCATTCTTATCAAGGAAAGCCGTCAACCGCTCCTGTGGTTTGAGTGACTTTGCCTTAGCAGTAACCTGCCCGAAATAAGGGAAAATAGCTACCACCAGTGTGTTGTCATTCGGGTCGCACAATTTTTTCAGAGAGAGCAGATTATTTTCAACCTCCTTCCATGCCTTTGCCGCCGACTGGGGGGCAACCATGTTATTCAATGCAACGCCAAACAGGACGAGGTCTGGCGAGACACCAAATCCACGCTTTTCCGCAAAATAGAATTTTTGAAGAGTGGAATATCCCGATACTCCAGCGCTTATGACGCTTGTTTTCTTGTTTGCGATATACTGCCGCAGATATTTTTGCATAGCGACCGGCAGGATTTCTGCATGATTTAATTTAGAGCCAAAGACGACCGAATCCCTCAGAAACAAAATGCGAAATTCTTTCGGCGCTGGCTCCCCGCTAAAAACCCCCGTTGAGAACTCGGTGAAAAAAACGAATATGAACAGAATTAATTTCGGCACCATAATTATTTGTCTCCACCACCGACCCATATATGGGGTAATGTCAGGGTGTTCATGGTGTGGAAACCCGGCGGGGCGCTCAAAAGTCGGGGAATCATATTCACCGCCACTGCGGCTGTGCCCATACCTCCATTCTGTGCAATTTCCTCCTTGATGGTTATGTCAACGTTCGGGATGCCTTCAATCCGTGTGTGGTCACCCATCACAACGCCATCTTCCTCAGAATCTGGGCAAACGATTCCGACCATCCTGAAATCAAGCAGGGTCTCTCCATTGCGAAGACCCGCCACATTTTGCCTGAAACCACACACGCTCCCTGGCGCAATGGTTATGAAGCGGCTCGCCCGCTCTTTTTCTGTAATCATCGGCTCCTTAGTCTGGCGCAGTTCATCAACGTGCAGTCCGAGACAATGAGCAACCATCGATGCGGTCTCAAGAAGACCAATGTGTCCAATGACGCCCTGTTTCACCCCTTCCTGAAACTCCTGTGGACTGAGACCGGCGCCGATGTGTCTCATCTCATCGGGACCATAGGGCGAAAAATCCACCACTCGCCGAACGAAAACCCGCTTCACCTCCCAGCATGGGACGGAGCAGACAATGGGAACGATGTCCATGACAAATCCCGGATTAATTCCGACCGCCGTCACCCGCGCTCCAATTTCACGGGCTTTTCTATCAATCTCCTTCGCCATTTCCCTGTTTTCAACCAGAGGGAAAAACAACTCCTGGCAGATTGTAACTACGTTTGCGCGCCTTTCCAGAACTGCCATTATTTGCGGATAAGCATCCTTCAGAAAAGCCGTCGTTGCATGAAGAACGACGTCAGTTGGACCGCTATCGAGTACGACATCGGGTGGGTATGAGATTTTGATGCCCAGCGGCTTGTCTAAACCGGACACTTCACCAAGGTCCCCGCCAATCTTTGCAGGGTCAATGTCTATGGCTCCAACAATCCGGACTGCAGGTTTGCCCTGGAGCAGTCTCACCATATTACTGCCCATTGCCCCCACGCCGTATTGAACGATTCTTATGGTTTTCACGAGCTCATCAGCCTCCTATGCGGACTTTACTGACCTTTGAGGTTTTTCAGGCGAATAGCGGCGGCAAAACGGTGGGCGTCCATTCCCTCATAAGTCGCCTGTGTCTCGGCATATTTTGCCAGCAACAGGGACGCCTGAATATCCGTCTCCATGTGAGTCACCACTTTCATAAACATGCCCACCCACAATCCGCCGGTGTAATGAGCGGCACCGCCTGTCGGCAGGATGTGATTCGGTCCGGCGATTTTGTCAGCATAGACTTCTGCAGTGTTCTGTCCAAGGAAGAGAGAGCCATAATGTTTAAGGAGCGGCAAAACTTTTCCCGGCTCGGACGTGTGGATTTCAAGGTGTTCGGGGGCGTATTCGTTGGCAAACCTTGCGGCATCCTCCAGACTGGAGACGAGGACCACCACGCCCTTATTTTCCCAGGAAGTGCGTGCCACTTCCTCAGTTTTTCTCTCCTCCAATTGGTGTTCAATTTCCCTCAGGTTTTCATTGGCAAGCCGCTCAGATGTCGTGACAAGAGCGCCCCGCGCATTGGGGTCATGCTCACACTGCGCCAGGATGTCGGCGGCGATGTAATCCGCCCTTGCCGTTTCATCCGCAATGACCATGCACTCGCTCGGTCCTGCAAGAAAATCGATGCCAACCGTTCCAAAGACCTGGCGTTTGGCTTCCATGACATATTGATTCCCGGGTCCGACAATGAGGTCGACCCGCCGGATGGATTCTGTTCCAAAGGCGAGTGCGCCAATGGCTTGAGCACCACCAAGGCAATAAATCTCGTCCACCCTCATCCTGAACATCGTATAGAGAATGCCGGGATTGATAGACCCATGGCGACCGGGAGGACAACATGCCACGATTCTGCTCACCCCTGCCACCTTGGCGGGAATCACCGACATTACGGCAGAGGTAAGGCAGGGATAGCGCCCGGCAGGGACGTAACATCCACAGGAGTCCACGGGTATGATTCTCTGTCCCATCCGCACTCCGGGCAGAAACTCCTTCTCGAACTCGACCATGCTTTCCTTTTGAGCACGTGCAAAGGCGCTCACCCGCTCGATGGCAAAATCCAATTCTTCAATCACATCAGCGGGAAGTTGCTCCTTTGCCTTTGCGGCTTGTTCCGGCGGGATTAGAAAAGAAGCCGGTTCGAAGCCATCGAATTTCTTAGAGTAATACCGCAGTGCTCTGTCCCCCTCGTCCCGGACTTTCTTGAGAATGGCGCCAACGCTATCCTGAAGTTGACGAATGTCCTCTTCAGCCACCGGCTTTGCCTTCTTGATTTCCCGATAATACATAAAGATATCCTCCATCTGTCTCAGTTCGAAATGGACTTATGTCCATCCGAGCTTATTACAAAAGCTCCCTTGAACAATGAAAATATCATTCAGCTATGTCACAGACGATATTCTTTGTAATACTTGTTTATCTGGGTATTCTCATTGAAGTATCCACACAATCGACATCATTCCAGTATAGGGGCGCAAGATAGACGCCGCCCTCTCCCCAGCCGCAATGGCTCACATACCACTTTCCATCTTTATCCCTGACAACCTCAGCCGCATGGGCGGGGATGTTCCCAACCCTGTCTTCAAAACGAAAATGAAACGGGTCGGAACTCCTGAAAACACTTGTGTCCGAATACCCACTGCTCGGACCGGTAAATAGATAATAAAAACCATTGCGACGGACAACAAAAGGCGATTCTGTTGGACCACCACCCTTGCCCACGCTCGGGTCTGTATATGCAATATGGCGCTCTCCCCAGTGAATCAGGTCGGTGCCGGTGCGATAAGCGACGACGTGGTTCCCGCCTGTTGGTTCACTTGTGGCGGTATAATACATCACCCACTTATCACCAAGATTCAGGACAAAGGGGTCTCTTGCATGATACCCGTCCACAACCATTGGATTTTCGGGGTGACGTTCCCATTTCCATAAATCCTTAGACGTTGCTAAATGAATCTTGTATTTTGTCGGGTCTTTGTCGCCGGCACAATAGAACATATAGTATAACCCCTTATTATAAACCACGTGCGGCGCCCAGAGGTGTCTCTCATTCCACGGACTTTCTTCAGCCACACTGAGCGCAAACGGCTGTTTCTGCCACGGAAAAACCGTCAGATTTTTTGTGGTGGCATGGGCAAAGTTCTTTTCCTCAAGCGGACGCATCGGTTCTTCATGCGTAATCCCGAAAAGATGCCATGTCCCATCCTGACCCGCAATAAAACAATGGTCGTTAATATACCATGGTTTATTCTCGCCAATGCTTGGATTGTAAATCCGCGTGAACTCCCCCGCAATAACCAATGGAGTGAATCTCCCGCTCAGCGGCATCGTGTCAGTCGTCCGTATGTCATCGACATTTATGTGTCCCCACCCCTTTCTTGCATTATCAAAGATTTTGATGAAACACTCCTCGCCGATATGGTCGCTCACTTCCCAATATTTTCTAATCATTCCTTCTGAATCCGAGCCGGTCTCTTTCTTAATGACATAGCCATCCGATTTACGCACAAGGGCGACATAAACATTATCGGGATTATCGCCACCTCCGACAAGGAGGAAAATAAAATTCCTCTTAATGATGAACGGCTTTGACTGGATTTCGCCCACTAAACTATCATCATAATCTCTAACTCTCATGCCGCCGATTTCAGTCGTGCCAATAAAATATTTACCCTGCTGATTAAAGCGAACGCCCGGGCGCGACACCGTTGTCGGTTGTTTCTTCAGATTGCCACTGATGATTGTCCAGTTCCTCAAATCACCGGTTTCAAAATCATCAATAACATCTTCACTTTCCGCAAACGCAGTTGAATGTCCAATCACGAAGCAACCGACGAGAAGGAATACAGAAAATACGCCTGCACAAAAAAGGCTCCTCAGTCTCATTTGCCAAACTCCTTTCACTTAATATTTATTGTCCCTTATCTGGTGGATTCCTTTTCATACTGGATGTTTTCAACCGGGATGGAGCCGTGTTTGACTTCAATGAATGGTTTGCCCTTCTTGAGACCAACGGTTCCGTAACCAGTGGCGGTGGATAAGAAACTGCGGAAATCACCTTTAATGCGCGGTCTGATATACAGGGTTTTTTCAACAGCATCGTAACGCACGCCCGTTAATCCTTGAAGCATTGCATACGAAGACATCGCCCGGGCATACCAGTGTCCACATTCATACTCATTAAAGGGATTACGGACTGTGCCATCATAGCGGTTGCGACATGTTCTCACAATTTCAAGACCTTCTTTAATCATTCCATTCATAAAGAGATGAGAAGCAACCTGATATTCAATCCCTGTCCAGACCTCATCACTATAAACAAAAGGCAGTGAAGGGCAACCTCCCTTGGGCCAGGTGCAGAGAAGTAATCCCCCCTCTTTGCCGACAGCATAAGAAGGACGCTGAGGATTGGCGTGCTCTGAGAGGTCTTTTTTGAAATTATATCTGTAAACGGAGTGCAGATGGCTTTTGACCTTTGCCCTATCCGTGATTTCGCCAAGACCACAAACTCTTGCCATCCAACAACCTAAAACTCCGTCTGAGAGACACCCATTACCATACTGGTATTTCGGTCCTTCTCTTTCAAGCAATTCAAGAGATTCGGAAGAATACTTCTCTTGCACCAAGCTTTTGGTGAGCAAGGGGCTCTTCGCATGCAATTCCTTCCACTGAACCTTTTGGAAAAAATACTCGCCATTGAACAGTTCTTCCTCTAAATATCTGCGTCCTTTATCATAGAGCGATTGATATTGAGAGACATCCTCCCCCAGAGCAGTGCCCATTATAACAGCGGCTTTCAGCGCACCGAGATAAAAACTCTGGCACATGCCGTCCGGTCCCCAGAATTCAATGTCATACGTATTATGATGCGGTTCAACGATGACACCCTTCTCATCTGGGTCCCAGGTTTGTCTGCAATAATCAATGCTGGCTTTAACCTTGGGCCATAATCTGCGAAGCCAATCAGTATCTCCACAGATTCGCCAGTCGCGATAAATCTTCATAATGCCGCCGAGTTGACCATCAGTTGCGGCGTGGAAGTCATGGGTGGTTGGTCTTATGGGCAAAAAGGCACGAAAATTTTGATGACCGCGTTCATCCTGATCTTCATTAAACTCGGTCTCTCTTAAACTGCGCTCCAAATCAGGGAATAGATGCGGCAGTGCCTGAGCGTAATTCCAGACGTGGGTGCAGGAGCCGTAACAACAACCTATATTATCCCCACAGCCCTCCCAGCACCACAAGCGCCCGTCATTCTGTCGCATAACGGTGGGTGTTTTTAGGATTGTCAGATTGGCGGCAATGGCTTCTATCACTTCGGGCGGTAACGTGGTGTCATAAAAGCACTCACTGAATTGTCGGCTTTTCTCTCGTAATGTCCGATAATTTCCCCTCCAATACTGATTAACATCCTCAATGCTTGCGAATCTGCCTGAATACCATGGTTTGTAAGTTGGCAAACTTGCGGCGTTATCCTTCTTAATTTTCGGACTGTCCTTCCCTATGCGCAGATTGGTCTTCGGGACATACCAGGAGAAAAGAAGATTAATCTTTTTTTCTTCTCCCGGTCCTAAATGAAATGGCACAAACATAGTTGCACCCGGACTTGGAGTCCCTTCTGTTATTGGCGGTTGGGAAAAACATTGACCTTCCGCTATATTTTTCCAGCCAATCGTAAGTGCATCAAACCATGCGCCTCGAAACCAGGCATAATTTATTTTGACATTATCGTCATCAATCACAGCGCAGAATGCGCCTTCCAGCCAGGGCTTTTCGGTTGTTCCACTCTCCCGGAGAATAAAGCCGTTGGGAACGGAACAAACTGAACCGGTGCGTGTACCTGTCGTCAAAAAGTTATCCGCATTGAAAGAATAGACTGCATCAACCGCTCTGTCAGCGATGTTTTTAAAATGATATTCCAATGACGCCACTGGCAGGCAGGAATTGTCAGCATCTCCGGGGATAAACGGACTCCAGCCGGTAATCTCAACCTTTAATGGTAGTTTCTCATCTTCGAGACACACAATTCCAAATGGAAATCGTGCTTTAAATGAAGCGGAGGAGAATCGTGGCAGACCATAGGTTTTTCCAACGGCGCCGGTTCCCGTACCGGGATTTCCAAAAATTTTCCACCCTGGCACAGGACCTTCGAGCACCCGGGCAATATTTTTTTCACCCTTTATGCAAACGGCTGAAAACACACATGGTTCATTAAACATTTCTGGTCTATGGCGAATAGAAAAGTGTGTCAGGGCGCCCGTGCCTTCCAGACAAATCATGCCGGCGCCAATACCACCGAGCGGAAACGCCACGCGATTAAGCCGCTCGCCTGTATAAACGCCGTTATACTCTCTTTGCTGATTGGTCATAAGTGTCTTTCCTCCCGAAACAAATGAACACCCAGCGATAATAATCAGTATCATAAACCCCATCATTATTTTTCTCATCCCTTGTTTTCCTGCAAAATACAATCTTAACCCGAATTTTTGAATCACTAATCCACCACCTGCAAGAGGATAATACACCATCTGGTGTAAGGTGCTTCAGAGTCAGGCTGGGAAACGGAAAATAAGAGCGGGAAAATAAAGGGCAAAGCAATTTATTCCTGTATGTGGTGTTTGATGCTTTTGCCTTTGATATAGAAGACCACCTCCTCGGCAAGATTGGTTGCCGTATCGCCAATGCGTTCGTAATGCTTGCTGATGAGTATCATTTCTATACCGGTTTCAGGTTCCAGCCGTCCCTCTTTAATGTCATGGATAAATTTCTTCAAAAGGGTACGATTTTGGTTGTCCACCTTATCGTCATCGGAACAAACTATCATTGCCTTTTCCGCATCGCCCTGCACGAAAGCCTCCAGAGAACTTTTGACCATCTGTGAGGAAAGGTCGGCGATGGTTTTGAATTCTTCACGAATGTTTGGATAAACCGGTGTAATGTCCGGTACGCGCTTGACAATATTGACCGCCAAGTCGCCAAGCCGTTCTAACTGATTAATCATGTGGATGACACTGATGATAAGCCGCAGGTCGGTTGCAGCCGGCTGGTGCAAGGCAATCAGTGTGACCGCGGATTGCTCAATTTCTACCTCCAGATGATTGACCTGTCCTTCCAACTCATAGACCTCACCCCTGACGGCGTGATTATTATCCAACAAACAGCAATTCGCCAGTTCAATCATCCTCTGCGCAATGACCGCCATTTCAATAACCCTGGACTTCAGGTTTTCCAGGTCGTCATCAAATCGGATCTTCATTAAATTATCCTACCTTCTTGAGACTTGACCAACTATTAACCAAAACGACCCGTGATATACTCCTCGGTTCGCTTGTTTTTAGGAGACGTAAATATCTGATTCGTGAGTCCAAATTCAATCAGATTCCCCAGCATCAGGAATGCAGTGTAATCGGAAACACGTGCCGCCTGCTGCATGTTGTGTGTAACAATGACAATTGTATAATCCTTCTTCAGTGTGAGCATCAACTCCTCTATCCTGTATGTTGAAATGGGGTCAAGGGCGGCACAGGGCTCATCGAGAAGGATAACCTTCGGGCAAACGGCGATTGTGCGGGCAATGCAGAGCCGCTGTTGCTGTCCGCCGGAGAGCCTCTGCGGCGATTGGAAAAGTTTATCCCTGACCTCATCCCAAAGAGCAGCCTTCTTCAGCGTTTCTTCCACAATCCGGTCAGCATCGGACTTCTTTAAATGCCTTCCATTCAGGTGATACCCCGCAAGGACGTTGTTGTAAATGTGCATGGTGGGAAAGGGATTGGCTCGCTGAAAGACCATACCGATTTCTCTGCGCAGATCAATCGGGTCGTGCAATGCAATGTCGTTATCTTTATAAAGAATACTGCCACTGCTTGAGGAATCAGGCGCCATCTCAAACAGGCGGTTGAAGCATCGGATTAGTGTGGTTTTGCCACAGCCAGATGGTCCGATGATCGCCGTTATCTTGTTCTCTTCTATGTTCAGGTTGATATTTTTCAACACCTGATTCCTGCCATAGTAAGCAAACAAACCTCGCACCTGAATAATAAAAGACTCTTTCATCCCATCTTCTTTCATACACTTACCTGCGTTTGTAACTCATCTTCTCAATCACTGTCCGGGTCATGATGTTGATGGTCAGAATGAATATCAAGAGCAGAAAGGAAACCGCAAAACCGATGGAGTGCCATTCAGGGTAAGGGCTGATGGAATAGTTGAAGATTTGAAGCGGCAGTGCCGCCATCGGTTGAGTGATTTTAAGACTGAAAAACTGAGACCCAAGCACGGTAAAAAGGAGCGGAGCCGTCTCCCCTGCAATGCGCGATAGTGAAAGCAGGATACCACTTATAACACCGCCTAATCCGGTGCGTAAAACAACGAAGAGACTCACTCTCCATCCTGGGACACCAAGCGCAATCCCCGCCTCTTTCAGTTCATGCGGAACCAAGCGCAACGACTCCTCTGTGCTTATGACAATGACAGGTAACATGATGATTGCCAGTGCCACCCCACCAGCCAATGCGGAAAATCCCCTCATCGGAAGAACAATGAGAAGATAAACCACGATACCGATTACAATTGAAGGTATCCCCTGCAAAATCTCAACCGCAATGCGTAAGATATGTTTGAATCGGCTCTCCTTTGCCTCAGCCAGATAAACCCCGCCCAGGACACCTATAGGAATCCCCATCAATGCGGCAATGACAATAATAATCACACTGCCAATAATTCCATTCAGGACGCCTCCGCCTGCTTCCCCCACTGGCGCAGGATTCTTGATTAATAAATCCAGCGAGAAATGCCTGAATCCGTTGAGGACAATATATCCAACAACAAGAAACAGGGGCAGAACAGTCAGAAATGTCAGAAAATAAACCACACAGGTGGCAAGTCTGTCCTGGAATTTCTGATATTTATATCCAAGCCTGAGCATCATGATGGTCATCTCGCCTAAGTCATTTTCATCTTATGAACGATGATTCGCCCGGTTATATTAATCAATAGACTGATAATAAAAAGAATAAGGGCGAGTTGGATGAGCGAAGAGACGTAAAGCGTCCCGCTCGCCTCGTTGAACTGATTTGCCAGAAGACTGGCGATAGTGTTCGCCGGGTCGAACAGCGTCCTGGGGAGACGCGTGCTGTTGCCAATAACCATCGTAACCGCCATTGTCTCGCCCATGGCGCGCCCAAGCGCCAGCATGGTTCCACCGATAATACCGTTCTTGCAATATGGAATGATTACACTTCTGACCATCCTCCAGCGCGTCGCACCCAGCGCATAAGCACCCTCCTTCAAAGACACAGGCACTTGCACCATTGAGTCCCGCGTAATGGAGATCGAATAAGGCAGGGTCATTATCACAAGGATAAAAATGGCGCTTAATAGTCCAACCCCGATAGGCGGCGCATTAAACAAAGGTATAAATGCAAAATGACTATACAGAATCATTTCTATACTGCGCATAACAGGCACAAGGACGAATATCCCCCACATGCCTATAATCACGGACGGAATTGCCGCCAATAAATCCACCATGTGTGAGATAAGATTCCCAAGCCATGATGATGCATATTCCTTGATGAACAGCGAGGTCGAAATTGAAAATGGAATGGTAATCAGAACGGCGCCTGCGGAGGTGATGAGCGTCCCCGCAATGAATGGCAAAGCTCCAAATTTGTTACTGCCCGGATTCCACCTCTGGCGAAAAAGAAACCCCAACCCGAACGCACCGATGGATGGCCGCGAATGATGAATCAGCAGAATAAAAATAATTATAAGCAGAATGACTATAAATCCCGCTGTCAGAAAAAGAACATCCCTGAAAACCTTATCGCCATTAAATACTGATTTCGCCTTCTTGTTCATTAAGAATTCATAAAAATTTGAAATTTATTCACCACAGAGTGCACAGAGATTTTCCAATATTTTTCCTTACTCAGTTATTCTCCGTGTTCTCTGTGGCTCTGTGGTGAATTCCATATCTTAAGAGCGCTTAAAACTGCCTTTGATTATATGTTATCATTTCGATTCGTTTCAACGCCATCTCCCTTGCCTCTGCGGGAATTGGAGAATAAAGGAGAGATTTACTATATGTCTGTGCATCCGTGATGCACCATTTGAGCAGACCCTTCAGCGCAATCGCCTGCATCTTTGAACGATTATCGTAATTCTGCTCCTTATAAACGATAATCCACGTGAACCCGCTGATAGGATAACCTTCAGGGGATGAAGTATCTGTTATTGAGACACGCAGGTCATCAGGAAGTTGGACACTTGCCGCCTCGGAAATACTCCTCACTGTGGGAGCAACAAATTTCCCCGCCCTGTTTTTCAAAAGCGCAAACTTGAGATGATTCTTCTCCGCATAAATCACTTCCACATAGCCAATACTGCCCGGCATCTGCTTGACCGAACCCGCCACGCCCTCATTGCCCTTGCCACCAATCCCACCGCGCCACTCGACCATCTTGCCACGCCCTATCTTCTCTTTCCATTCAGGGCTGACCTTCGATAGATAATCCGTAAAAATAAAGGTCGTGCCGGAGCCATCGGAGCGATAGGTCGGAACGATGGGTAGATTGGGGAATTTAATGTCGGGGTTGCTATCCTTGAGCTTTGAGTCCTGCCAGTTCTTTATCTTTCCCATGTAAATATCAACCACCATCTCTGGTGTAAGTTTGACATTCTGCTCAATTGGCAGATTGTAAATCAGCGCCACGCCGCCAAGCGTCGTCGGGATATGGAGCACGCCGCCGGTAAATCTTTTCATCTCTTCATCGCTCAAGTATGCGTCACTTCCGGCAAAATCTACCGTCTTGTTCTCCAACTGCCTTATCCCGCCTCCCGAACCGATTGACTGATAATTCACCTTGATGTTGAATGACTTCGCATAGACATCGAACCATTTGGAATACAAGGGATAGGGGAACGACGCCCCTGCTCCAACAATCTCAGGTGATGGCTGATTCTGCGCAGATAGCAACCCGCCACAGAACAAAATAAAAAACATGAAAACATGCATTATTTGTTTACGCATGAACCACATCCCTTTCAAAAATTTCCACAAAAAACTTCAGTCCCATCAGGAAAATCAGAAGCAACCCTGCGCCAATACAGATGATAACAAACAGATTTTTGTGCCTGTTGTTCATGTTTTCTTTTTCAGAAATTCAAAATTTTTTATTCACCCTGGAAAATTTTCGGTCAATATCCGTTTTGTATCCTGACGGTTAGATTTTCGCCCTGCTTCTCATGCCGGTTTTAGTTGACAAGCAGACAGAAGCGGGAAAAGACTTTTTACGCCTTTTTGAACATCAATCTTCAAGATGGACCATTTATGGAACCGGATGAAGCAAAATCACGACTATCCATCTGCATTTTCCTCCTCCTCGCAGTGGCGTGGATTTTTTCCATGAAATCATGCGTGGACAATCGAATTGGGGTATCCTATGCCGGAGAACTTGAAAAGATCTTCAACCAGATGAATCAGGGAACGACCCTGAAAGACAAGAGAGACATCATAACAGAGCGGGATAATCTTCAAAAAAAGCTGGCTGATGCTTATCGTTTCCCCAAAATTTTCTTTTTCTTTTTCGTTCTTGTGGCAGTGGGACTGGGCACATGGGGAGCAATCCTCATCTCAAAACTTCCTGAGGATTCCCGCATAAGGAAACAAATCTCCATTGCCTTTGTCATATCCCTTGTTACCTTTGCCTTTGTCCTGCTTATTTTCTTCCTGATGGAATATCATCACATTGTGCGCCTTGGCTGGGTGCTCTTTTCCCTTATTGTGCAATGGATGCTCATCGGGCTGTCGGCGGCGCTCTACTTTTCAACCAATTTTTACGAGACGCTACTGGGTTTGAAGCAGGATAAGAACATTATTCAAGGACCGCCGCCTCCCGCATGGGAATGAAAAATTTCCCGCCATCTGAGAGTTATTGAAAAAGGATTCCGGGGTATGAAGATTAACAGCCCGGATAATGAACGGATTAAATATCTTGCCCGTCTCCAGAAAAGCGCCGAATTCCGGCGCCAGGAGCGAAAATTCTTAATTGAGGGACAAGCGGCGGTCCGTTCCATCCTTGAAAATCGTCGCCGACCGCTTGAGATATTCTGGTGCCAGCATCTCCTCCATGAGTCTGCCACCATTCTCTCTGCGGCGGAAAAACTCAAAATACCGCTCACCGAGCTCTCATCAAAGGCATTTGCAAAAATCAGCGATGTGCAATCGCCTCCGGGCATAGCCGCATTGTTTCCCTTCTTTGAATATGAACCGAAAGAACTCTTTCGGAACCGCTCGGCGTTTTTCATATCCTGCCACGGCGTTCAGGACCCCGGTAATCTGGGGACACTCATCCGCACTGCTGACGCCGCAGGAGCAAATACCGTTATCACACTGCCGCCTTCCGCGTCATTCTACAATCCCAAGGTTGTGCGGGCATCTGCCGGCTCCATACTGAACATCCCGCTACTTTCACTTGAGGAGAACGAATTTCTCAATTATGCAAAGAAGTTCGGTTTTCA
>Ga0172366_10001190_pt1 | contig 20151 bp, 17 predicted proteins | sample LakKivSesite69cm_FD_114533 | JGI IMG/M metagenome (GOLD analysis project Ga0172366, IMG submission 114533) | Sediment microbial communities from Lake Kivu, Rwanda - Sediment site 69cm | ecosystem: Environmental > Aquatic > Freshwater > Lake > Sediment | place: Rwanda: Western Province, Lake...
GTTTGAGCGAGGCGACATGGCTCAGGCGGAGGCGTTCGCCCGACAGGCGTGGGAGCGCGCTCCGTGGGTCGTCGGTTTGCAGGACCTGCTCGATCAGATCCGAAGCGCACGCCACGCGGAAGACTCCGCGCCTCGTTAACGCTTTCCTCGCGTTCGTTCCTGATCGCGTTTTCACTATCTTTCGGAAGCAATTGCCTCAACGCCTCGCAACGCTCCGGAGGTCGGCACTTCATGAAGGGCGTTCTCTTCCTTCACCTGCGCGCATTTCTCGAACAGGAGCATCCCCGCGTCCGTTGGGAGGACCTACTGTGCGAATGCGGCATCGTGCAGTTGTTCTCCGGGGGATGGGATTACCCCGACCGGATGCTGTTCTGCATTGCCAACGCAGTGTGCCGGGAAGAACGCCTCGCGCAGGAGGACTTCTGGTATCGCTTCGGCAAGCATTCCATGCTCGAATTTCGCAAGAACTACCACTGGTACTTCGACCAGAACCCCGACGCACGCGCACTCCTGCTTTCGATCAACGCGGTGCACGCCGACGCCGTCAAGCACATCAAAGGAGCGAAACCGCCGCGCTTCGAGGCGCGCCTGAGCGAGGACCAACAGGAGTTGATGCTCACCTACCGCTCGGAGCGGGAGATGGTGGATTACGTGCGCGGCGCGATTGAAGGGATTCTCGGCATTTACGGAGAATCCGCCGATGTGCGGCTTGTCCGGAGGGATGGCGCTGAAGCGACGTTCGTCCTGCGATTTCGTTGATGCATCTTCACCGGCAGGGGCAGGTGCGAATCCTGGCTCCCGCACCCCACGACGGTCTGTTGGGGCGACGTGCTCTGTCGCGCTCTCTCTTGCGCTTCTCATCGCAGCCTGCGCTCCGCGCATCCGTCCGTCGCCGGAGCATATTCCCCCGTCCGCGCACCGGCTTGCTCAGGCGATAGAGGCGATCCTGGCGCGTCCCGAGCTTGCGCCCACGCATGTCGGCCTGGCGGTGTGGTCGCTCGACCGGCGCGAGTGGCTCTACCTGCGCGAGGCCGACAAGCTCTTCGTCCCTGCGTCGAACGCGAAGGTGCTCGTCGCCGCAGCCGCGCTCTACGCGCTCGGCCCCTCCGCCGTGTTCACGACGACGCTCGCAGCCGACACCGCTCAGAGCGACACGCTCTTGCCGGGGAACCTCTATCTCGTCGGCGGCGGCAACCCGGACCTTTCCACTGGCGACCTTGCGTGCCTCGCCGAACGGCTTCGTGCGCTTGGGATCCGTCGCGTCCGAGGTCGGCTCGTGCTCGATGCCTCGCGCTTCGACAGCACGGCGTTCGGCCCCGGTTGGATGTGGGACGAGGGACCCTACGCGTACAACGCTCCGGTGAATGCCTTTATGCTCAACGGCAACACCGTGCGGCTGACGATCCGTCCGGGGAAGGCCATTGGGGATACAGTCAGGGCAGAGGTATCGCCGCCGGGCGCGGGCATGTCGCTTGTCGTGAGCGCAACCACCCGATCCGACACGATGTCCGGCCCGCCGTTGGCCGTCGAGAGGCCCGGAGCGGCGTTCCTCGTCAGGGGGACGATGCCCCAGAGTTTGCAACCGGCGGTCCTCGTCCGGACGGTTCCCGATCCGGTCGCCTACGCCGGGTCAGTGTTCGCCGACGCGCTCCGAAGCGCGGGGATCGCGGTTGATAGCGGCCTGACAGTGGGAGCATCGCCCGCGAACGGAACCATCCTTGGAGTGGCTGCTTCCGCCCCGGTTGACGTGCTCGTGCGACGCTTTCTCAAGGAGAGCGACAACCTCATCGGAGAGACGCTCGTCAAACAGCTTGGGGTCGCGGCGGGTGGTCAGGGATCGTGGGCGGACGGGCTTTCTGCCGTGCGCCGGTCGCTTGCCGCGTTCGCCGGGCTGGATTCAACGAGCTATCGGCTGGCCGATGGATCGGGGCTTTCCCGCTATACGCAGGTCTCGCCCCGCATGATGGTCCGGGTCATCGCCGCAGCCGCCGACGAATTCGCCATCGCGCCGGAGTTCCTCTCCGCGCTTGCCGTCGGAGGCGTTGACGGCACACTCGCCCAGCGGCTGGCCGACCCCGGCGTGGCCGGGTACGTCCGGGGCAAGAGCGGGACCATGAGCGGGGTGAGCACCCTTTCCGGCGTGGTGCTCGCCTCCGGCGGCGAACGGCTGGCGTTCTGCCTCATGATGAACGGATACGTCGGTCCGGCAGCGAATCTCCGGCAGGCGCAGGACGAGGTCGTCGCCGTTCTGCGTGCGCACCTCCCCTAGAGGGCCATCTCCTGCCGAGGGGAGGGGCAAAGCCTCCCCTCGTTCCGCCCGCACATGGCTACTGGTGTTCCTTGACGCATATTCCAGCATGTGATAAATTATCATGTTACCCTTTCTGTGGGCGATCCGTGCGAAGGTCGGGGGGAGTTACCCGGCGGTACGTTTCTGACCGGCAGAGGCCGAATCCGGGGAAAAACTGGGAGCTTGGGTGCGGATAAACGCATTTCTTGCGCGATGCGGCATAGCCTCCCGGCGTGGGACCGATTCGCTCATTGCCGAGGGTCGGGTGATCGTCAACGGGCACATTGCCGTGCTTGGGCAAGCGGTTGACCCAGGCCGTGATGAAGTCGTCGTAGATGGGCGGCGCGTGGATACGCGGCGCTTGGAGCTGTCCGAGGCTCACACAACTATCCTGCTGCACAAACCTGCGGGTTATCTGGTGTCCCGGCGCGATCCGCACCACAGCCGCACGATTTACGACCTGCTGCCGGAGCACCTTCATCATCTGGTTCCTGTCGGTCGGCTTGACCTCGACACTGAAGGGGCGCTCCTGCTGAGCGACAACGGCCTCCTCGTGGAACGGCTGACGCATCCGCGCTATCAGGTGCCGAAGGTATACCGTGTGGTGGTGAAAGGTCGCCCCGACGCCTCATCGCTGGAGAGGCTGCGCAGAGGCGTCACCATCGAAGGGCGCGTCACTTCTCCGGCAACGGTGGACCTCATCCGGCAGGAGGCCGACCGTGCGGAGGTGGAACTGACGTTGAGAGAGGGGCGCAAGCGCGAGGTCCGCCTGATGTGCCGCGCCGTCGGGCATCCGGTGCTCAGCCTCCGTCGGGTCAGGTTCGCGGGGATCGGGCTGGCTGATCTTGCACGAGGAAAGTGGCGCGTGTTGAGCGAAGCGGAGATGAAGTCATTGCGGAAAGAGGCGGGATTGGCGCATGGTAGTCGCGATTGACGGCCCGGCAGGTTCGGGCAAATCCACCACAGCCCGGCTTGTCGCAAAGGCACTGGGATTCGTCCACATTGACACCGGCGCGATGTATCGTGCGGTGGCGCTCCAGGCCCTTAAAGAGGGCATCTCGCTCAGAGACGAGGAAGCGGTGGTCGAGGTGGCGCGTCGCGTACACATCGAAATGGGGCAGGGCGAACGCGGTCTCTGGGTGCGCCTCAACGGCGAGGACGTGACGAAGGTGATTCGCACGCCGGAGGTTGACCGACACGCCTCGCGGGTGAGCGCAAACCCCGGCGTGCGCGAGGAATTGGTGCGGCAGCAACGTCTCATGGCCCAACGCGCCGATGTGGTCATGGAAGGGCGCGACATCGGGACGGTGGTGTTCCCGAATGCCGAGGTGAAAATCTATCTTGTCGCCACCGTCGAAGAGCGGGCGCGGCGGCGTCAGAAGGAGTTGGCGCTGCGCGGCATCAATCACGAGTTGGCCGACGTGCTGGCGGATTTGCAGCGACGCGACCAGCAGGATTCCACCCGCACCACGGCTCCTCTGCGGCCCGCGCCGGATGCCGAGTGGCTCGATACGACCAACCTGACCATCGAGCAGCAGGTGGCAAGCGTCGTGGCGCGCGTTCATGCCCATCAATCGGCAGGCGAGCGCGAAACACGCGGACCTGGTGGGGTGGTTGAGGCGTGAGGGAAGCGTCTTCCGGATACCCATGGTGGTCGTGGGCGATATATCTCTTCGGGTGGGTGACCATCGGCGTCCTCGTCCGGCTGCTGTTCCGTCTGAAAGTGACGGGCAAAGAGCACGAACTGAGGCGCGGGCGCGTCATCTATGCCGCGAACCACATTTCCGCGTGGGACCCTCCGGTCATCGGGGTCTCCGTGCGTCGCCAGGTGACGTTCCTCGCCAAGAAGGAGCTTTTTGACATCCCTGTGTTCCGCACGATCATACGGACCGTCCACGCGCAGCCGGTGGACCGCAAGGGATACAGTCGCGGGGCGTTAGAAGTCATGCGCGCCGCGCTTGAGCGCGATGAGGCGATCATCCTCTTCCCTGAGGGGACCCGTCAGCGGGACGGCAAGCTCGGAGAAGGGAAAATAGGCGTGGGAATGCTCTCGGTTTGGACACAGTCGCCGGTGATTCCGGTCTATGTCAGTGGCACTGCGAGCATCGGAGAAGCGCTGTTGTGGCGCACGCGGTTTCGTGTAGCCCTCGGCCCGGCGATAGAGCCGCCGGTCGTCGCAACGGCGAGTGATCGAAAGCAGGCGTATCAGACGGTGACCGACCAGGTCATGCAGGAGATCGCCCGGCTGAAAGCTGCGGTCGATCAGCAGGCAATTCACCGCTCTTCCACCGCGCAGGCCGAGCCTCTATCGGCAGGCGACGGTGCATTCAAGGCAGGGTCCTGATGATCTCCTCGCCACAGGGATCATTCGCGCCCTAAGGAAGGAACCTCGATGGCCGAAGAACAAGAAAAACAGACTGCCGACGCTGCCACAGTCTCTCAGGATGCGGAGGCGGCGGGCGCACCGTCGGAACCTACTGGCGAAGCGTCCCCTGAGCAGGCAACCTCACCTCCTGCGCCGACGGCCCAAGAGGCCGCGGCGCTCAAGGTGAAGCGCGTCTCTGACCTCAGCGAGTTGCCTCCGGACGAGGAGTACTCTTCCGCAGCCTACGACAAGTTGCTCGAAGAATACGAACCGACCTTCGGCGTCAAGGAAGGGGAGATCGTCGAGGGCAAGGTCCTGCGCATCGAAGGCGAAGAGGTCGTCGTGGACATCGGCTTCAAGTCCGAAGGAGCGATCAGCCTTTCCGAGTTCTCCGACCCGTCCGAAGTGAAAGTCGGCGACACAATCGAGGTATTCGTCGAGAATATCGAAGATCAGGAAGGCCAGGTCGTCATTTCGAAGCAGAAGGCCGATTTCATGCGCGTCTGGGACCGGATCAAGGACGCCTACGACACCGGCAAGCCTGTCGCGGGAACCCTCACCAAGCGGATCAAGGGCGGCATCGTCGTGGACCTGTTCGGCGTGGATGCGTTCCTGCCCGGCTCGCAGATTGACCTGCGGCAGGTGAAGAACTTCGAGCAGTACCTCGGCAAGACGTTCGAGTTCCGCATCATCAAGCTCAACAAGAGCCGCCGGAACATCGTCGTGAGCCGCCGCGTGCTCCTGGAAGAGGAACGCGAGCAGATGCGGGATGAGTTGCTCAAGACGCTGGAGAAGGACCAGATCAGGGAAGGCGTCGTCAAGAACATCACCGACTTCGGCGCGTTCATTGACCTCGGCGGCGTGGACGGCCTGCTCCACATTACCGACATGTCGTGGGGGCGGATCAGCCATCCTTCGGAAGTGGTGAAGATCGGCGACCGTGTGCGCGTGAAGGTGCTCAACTACGACCGCGAGCGCGGGCGCATCTCGCTGGGCCTCAAGCAACTCTCGCAGTACCCCTGGAAGGGCGTCGAGCAGCGCTACCCGGTTGGCGTCCGCGTGAAGGGGAAGGTCGTCTCGATCACCGACTACGGCGCGTTTGTCGAGCTAGAGGAAGGCGTCGAGGGCCTGATCCACGTCTCCGAGATGTCGTGGACGCAGCACGTGCGGCATCCCTCGAAGATCCTCTCCATTGGCGAAGAAGTGGAAGCGATGGTCCTGCGGGTGGACGAGGAGAACGAGAAGATCAGCCTCGGCCTCAAGCAGACGCAGCCCGACCCGTGGGAAACGCTCGATCAGCGCTACCCGGTGGGCACGCGCCTCGTGGGGAAAGTCCGCAATATCACCAACTTCGGCGCGTTCGTCGAGATTGAAGAAGGCATTGACGGCCTCGTCCACATCTCCGATCTCTCGTGGACGCGGCGGATCAAGCATCCTTCCGAAGTGGTGAAGAAGGGCGACGATCTGCCGGTGGTGGTCCTCAATATTGATAAAGAGCAGCGCCGCATCTCGCTCTCGCACAAGCATTGCCAGGAAAACCCCTGGGACATGCTCGAAGCGCGGTATGCGCCGGGCGCGCAGACGAGCGGCGTGATCACCCGCATCACGGACAAAGGCGTGGTGGTGGACCTCGAAGGCGACGTGGAAGGCTTCGTGCCCATCAGCCAGTTGGGCATTGAGGACATCAGGAACCCTGAGGATCACTTCCGCGAGGGCGAGACGCTCACCATGAACGTCGTCGAATTCGACCGCGATCAGAAGCGGATCGTCCTGAGCGTGAAGCGGTACCTCGAACGCCAGAGCGAAGAAGAGCTTCAGGAGTATCTGCGCGCTCACGCGCCGAAGCCGGTCACCATCGGCGAGGCGGTTGCCGCCGAAGAGGGCGGCGAAGCTGCGGAGGCGAAAGCCGAACCTTCTGAGTCTGAGGCTCCGAAGGCAGAAGCGGAGTCGTCCAAGTCCGAGGCTGCGGAGGTGAAGGCCGAACCTTCGGAGTCCGACGCTGAGAAGAGCGACAAGGACGCCGAAGCATCCGCGCCCGACACGGGCGAGTCGGCCTCGTGATCTTCGCTTGAGAGAGTTCAAAGGCAGGGGGTGACGGTTTGTCGCCCCCTGATGGTTCGCCATGCGGTTCAGTATGCGACATGCGGGGCGTGTGCTCGCGTGTGGGCTGATCCTGGCCCCCTGCCTTCTCCGGGCGGACGCTCCGGAAGCGGCGCGAAAGCTCGTGGAGGAGGGACGCACGGCGGAGGCGTACAGGCAGCTTCAGGCCTGGATCGAACGCGTTCCCGACGACCCTCCCGCGCTTGTCCTGCTTGGCGCGCTTGAGTTCGACGGTGCGCGCTCGCAGGAATACTACCGGCGCGCACAGCAGGCGGACCCCGACGGCGCGTCCGCTTCTGCCGCGCTCATGGGGATCGCCAACTTCTACTTCGCAAACGGCTTCTACAACACCGCCCACCGGCTCGCGCAGCAGGTAGTTGATGCGTTCCCTTCCTCCGTCGAAGCTCCCTGGGCCGTCCTCCTCATCGGGCGTTCGCTTCTGGCGACGGGGCAGCCGGGCGAGGCGATAGCGCAGCTTAGGCCTCTCCTCGCTTCGCCGCACGCCGACGTGCACATCGCCGCGATGGGCGTGTGGGCAGAGGCGTGCCTCGCCGCACGACGGCCACGAGACGTGATCAGGGCGCTTGCCGACCCCGGTTGGGAGGCGTTTCCCTACGAGTTATCCCTCCTTGCAAGCGCGTACCGTGCGACGGGCCAAGCGACGAAGGCACGAGAGATTCAGGTGCGCGCCACCCGTGCCCGGCGGGAGTGGACGAACCAACCGTTGGGACCTACTTCGCTGAGTGCCCCGGCAAGTTCCGTCCCCGAAGAACCGCCGCGCCCTGTCTCTCCTCCGCAACCAGCGGCATCAGCCCAGGCTCAGACCGTGCCACAACCTTCTGCGCCGGAGCAGCAGCCGACCGCGCCAAGCGCGAGACCATCGGCAACCGCCGGCGCGGGAACGGCGTCAGTAGACGAGTTCCGGGGCGGCCCGAAAGGTTATTCCCTGCAAGTCGGCGCGTTTGGCAACGAAGAGAACGCCTTGCGCGTGCAGCGACGGCTGAGAGAAGCCGGGTACGAGGTGGTCATCCGCCGCACTGCCAGCCTGCACCGGGTCTGGGTGGGCAACTACCCCACGAGCGACGCCGCCCGCGCCGCCCTTCCTGCGGTGAAGCAGGCGAGCGGATTGCAGCCCGCCATCGTGAAAAACCGTTAGCCGTTCGCTTGCACTTGTGCTCTCCGATTCACTCTTCTCATATTCTTTTCAGGGCGATATTCTTCTCATACGGCTTCCAGGTAATAGCACTTCATTGCGGGCTACAAGGGCGACTCGTGAGTCGCCCCTACAAAGCGCGTCGAAACAATACCTTGTAGGGGCGCATGGCCATGCGCCCCTACGTCCTGACATGCACGATTCCTAACTGAGAACCGTATCAGTTGACGTGCCGCGCTTCCGCAGAGGCGCGGACCGGGGCAAACGTCACCCGAAACAGGACCGCAGGCCGCGACAATGGCACAGGATACTCGCCTCACCCCGATGCTGGAACAGTACATGGCGATCAAACGCCAGCACCAGGATAAGCTCATCCTGTTCCGCATGGGCGACTTCTTCGAGACGTTCTTCGAGGACGCCATCGCGGTCTCCAAGATTCTCGGCATCGCCCTGACCTCGCGGAATCACGGAAAAGAGGAGAAGGTCCCCCTCGCGGGCATCCCCCATCACGCGCTCGCAAGCTACAGCGACAAGCTCACCCGCGCCGGACGCAGCTTCGTCATCGTGGAACAGATGGAAGACCCGCGCAAGGCGAAGGGGCTTGTGAAGCGCGGCGTCATCGAGATCGTCACGCCGGGGACGACGCTCTCGGAGACGGTGCTCGACGAGAAGCGCAACAACTTCCTCGTCGGCGTGTCGGTGAGCGGCGCGGTTGCCGGGCTGGCCGAAGCCGATCTTTCCACCGGCGAGTTCCGCGTCACCGAAATGAGCGAGAAGGAGCTTTTCGCGGAGCTTCGACGCATCGGACCGGCGGAGGTGCTTGCCGCTCGCTCGTGGGTGGCGGAGCATCGGCAGGCGTTCTCCCGGCAGGTCCCCAGCACGGTGCTCACCCCGATGGAAGACTGGGCGTTCGGCACCTCGGTCGCACGGGAGCGGCTCCTTGAGCACTTCAAGGTCACTTCGCTCAAGGGGTTTGGCGCGGAAGGTCTCACCGCCGGGGTTGCGGCGGCGGGCGCGGTGCTCAGTTACCTGCAAGATAATCAGTTGACCCACCTCGACCACATGCGCCGCCTGGCGGTGATCAACCGCGCACAGCACGTCGTCATTGACGAGACGACGCAGCGCAACCTGGAGCTTTTCGCCCCTCTCATGCCGGGCAACCCGCGATCCACGCTCATCAGCGCCATTGACGAGACGCAGACGCCGATGGGAGGTCGGCTCCTCAGGCAATGGCTGGCGCGCCCGCTCAAGGACATCGCCCAGATCAACGCACGGCTCGACGCGGTGGGGTGGTTCGTGGAAAACCCGCTCGTGCGCGAACAGGCGCGGGAGAGGCTCGCGAACGTCCGCGACATCGAACGCCTCACGGCCAAGGTCTGCTGTGGGCGCGCCACGCCGCGAGAGCTTTCCGCCCTTGCGGCAAGCCTCGACGCCGCCGCGCCGGTGGGCCAACTCCTGAAGGAGACCCCATCAGACCTCATCGCCCGCGCCGCGAACGAGATGGGCGATGTGGGAGACGTGGTGAACCTCATCCGCCGCCAACTCGTGGACGACCCGCCCGCCGTGCTCACCGAGGGCGGCATCATCCGCGAAGGGATCAGCCCGGAGCTTGACGAACTCCGGGAGATCGGGCACGGCGGGAAGCAGTGGATCGCCCGCCTGCAAGCGAGCGAACGCGAACGCACCGGCATCCCTTCGCTCAAGGTCGGCTACACCCGCGCCTTTGGGTACTACATCGAGGTGAGCAACGTCCACAGAGGAAAGGTTCCCGCCGACTACATGCGCAAGCAGACGCTCGTCAACGCCGAACGCTACATCACGCCCGACCTGAAGGAATGGGAGGCGAAGGTGCTCGGCGCGGAGGAGCAGGCGATGAGCCTGGAATACGACCTGTTCGTCGCGCTGCGCGATTCGGTGGCGGCGAAGGCCGATGACCTCCTGCGGCAGGCGCACGCGGTGGCGCAGGTGGACACGCTTGCAGGGCTGGCGGAGGTGGCTGCGCGGCATCAGTACTGCCGACCGAAAGTGACGCTCGAGGACGCGATCCGCATCGAGAGCGGACGGCATCCGGTAGTCGAACGGCTCCTCCCGAAAGGTGGGTTCGTGCCGAACGACACGAACCTTGACAGCGGCTCCGACCAGATTCTCGTGATCACCGGGCCGAACATGGCGGGCAAGTCAACCTATCTGCGGCAGACTGGCCTCATCGTGCTTCTCGCGCACATGGGTTCGTGGGTCCCGGCGCAGAACGCGGAAATCGGCCTCATTGACCGGCTCTTCACGCGCGTCGGGGCGCAGGACAACCTCGCCGGAGGAGAGAGCACGTTCCTCGTGGAGATGCACGAGACGGCGAACATCCTCAACAACGCCACGCCGAGGAGCCTCGTCCTGTTCGACGAGGTGGGGCGCGGGACGAGCACGTTCGACGGGCTTTCTCTCGCGTGGGCCATCGTCGAGTTCCTCCACAACACCCCTCACCGCGCCGCCAAGACGATGTTCGCAACTCACTACCACGAACTCGTGGAACTGGAGGCGCTCCTCTCGCGCGTACGGAACTATAATGTCGCCGTGCGCGAATGGCAGGACGAGGTCATCTTCCTGCGGAAGATCGTGCCGGGCGGCTGCGACCACAGCTACGGCATCCACGTCGCGCAGATGGCCGGATTGCCGGAGAGCGTCGTGAGACGGGCCAGAGAGGTCCTCACGACGCTTGAGGACAAAGACGAGACGGTGCGCCACGAGTTGGGCACTCCTGATGATGCCCTCGGCGAGAGCGCGTCGGAGGATCAGTTCTCCCTGTTTGCGCCTCCTCCGGCGAAAGAACACCCAGTGCTCGCGGAAATGCGCGAGGTGGACCTCATGAACCTCACTCCGCTTGAGATCATGCGCAAAGTGGACGAATGGCAGAAGAGGCTGCGCGAGGGAGATGGCTCACCCGGCGACACACAAGCGTCGGGTTGACAAATTGTCCTTTCATAGGCTACATTTCAAAAGCTTTTTCAGGATTGACGGGTCTCTTTAGCCGGTAGATCCATAGTTGGTTCAGCACACAGGAATTCCGGGAGGTATCGAGTATGGTAGGAGAAAAGCTACTGGCGGCAGGGGTGATCACGCAGAGTCAACTGGAAACCGCGTTGGCGGAGGCGAAAGCCAAGGGGGAGCGCCTCGGCGATACCGTCGTGCGGCTGGGGTTTGCCACCAGAGATCAGGTGGAAGCCGCGCTGAAATAAGCCGATGCCTGGGCGCATTCTTATCGTGGACGACGACCCGGAGATGCGCGAACTGTTCTCCGATATCCTTAACCTGGACGCGCACGAGGTGAGGACGGCTTCGAACCTTGAGGAGGTGTCGGCGCTGGAATGGCCGGAAGGGCCGCAGGTGATCTTCGCCGACGCCGGTCTCGCGGCGGGCGACGACATCCCTGCGCTCGGCTCGGCCCTTGCCGGTCGTTGGCCGGAAAGCGAGGTGATCTACCTCGCCGATGCCTCCAACCCACGCGCAAAGCGGCGGCTTGAACGGGGGAGGTTGCGGCATTTTGCGAGGCCGTTCCAGATCGAGGAACTGCGGGACCTCGTCGGCGAGTTGCTCCAGCGACAGGCGCTCACGGGGAGGTAGCGATGCAACCCCCAGCCAGCCAGGGTTCCCGTCGGATTCGGGTGTTGCCCACTCAACTAGCCAACATGATCGCAGCTGGTGAGGTGATCGAGCGCCCGTCCGCCGTCGTGAAGGAACTCGTGGAAAACGCGCTCGACGCCGGAGCCACGCGCATCAGCGTGGAGCTTGTCGCGGGGGGGCGCAGGCTCGTGCAGGTGAGCGACGACGGCTGCGGCATGAACGGCGACGACGCGCTGCTCGCGTTCGAGCGGCACGCGACTTCCAAGATCAGTGTGCCCGACGACCTGAAGAGCATCCTGACCTATGGCTTTCGGGGTGAGGCGCTGCCGAGCATCGCTTCGGTGAGCAGGGCGCAGCTTCAGACCTGCCCCGACGAGAGCGGCATCGGCACGGAAGTCATCATCGAAGGCGGGCAACTCCGCGCCGCGCGCGAAGTGGGCCGGGCACGCGGCACGACGGTCATCGTCCGCGACCTCTTCTTCAATACTCCGGCGCGGAGGAAGTTCCTCCGCAGCGAAGCCACCGAACTGCGCCATGTGGTGCGGGAGATCACCGGGCTGGGCCTGGGCAGCCCCGGCCTGGGGTTCCGGCTTTCGCACGGTGGCCGCGAATTGCTCGAATGCCATCCCGTGCAGACCTGGCAGGAGCGAGTGCAAAGCCTCTTCGGGCGGGAAATCCTCGTGCGCGGCGTCGAGCTGGAAAGGTCCGGCAAGGCTGGGCGCGTGTTCGGCCTGCTCGGTCGGCCCGGCGACGCGGGCAGCGGCTTCACCGAACAGTTCCTCCTCGTGAACGGGCGTCCGGTGCAATCGCGGCTCCTGCGGAAAGCTGTGTTCGATGGCTACGAAGCCACTCTCGAAAGCGGAAACCAGCCGTTCTTCCTCGTGTTCCTGGAAATTGACCCGGCGGCGGTGGACGTGAACGTGCACCCGCAGAAGCGCGAGGTGCGCTTCCGCGACGAGGGAGAGGTGTTCCGGTTCGTCGTGAACGCCGTGCGCGAGACCTTCGCCGAGACAGGCGCACGTGAACCCCATCTTGCTCCCGCACGCCTGCCGATTGACGAGCGCCGCGAGCCGCACGCAGGCGACGTGCCCGCGCAACGGGATCACCGGCAGCAGAGCGGCGTGCCGCGCTTCTGGAGAAGCGGCAAGGAGAAGCCTCCTGAACGAGAGTCCCCGGAACGGAAGCTTGCAGCGCGCATCGCGGAAGGAGAGCACGCTTACCGGCCCGACGGACTGGGCGCAACGCTGAAAAGGCCCCCGAAGGCCGAGGCAAGCGAATTGCAGACGGCGCTCAACCTCGTGAGCCGGGAAGAGGTGGAAAAGCCGCCGGAGGGCGAGCCGGAAGCCGACATCACCGGCGCGGAGAGCCACCTTTGGCAATTCCAGCAGAAGTACATCTTCGTGAGCACCCCCGACGGCCTCTGGATCATTGATCAGCACATCGCGCACGAACGCGTGCTCTACGAAGAGGCCATGGCGGCGTTCGCTGGTGAGACGCCCGCTTCTCAACGCCTGTTGTTTCCGCTTACCCTTGAGCTTACGCCCGAACAGGACGCGATCTTCGACGAAGTGCAGCCGATGCTGAAGTCCATGGGGTTCGGGTTAGAGCGCCTGAGCGGGCACAGCATCATGGTGGACGCATATCCGGGTTCGGTGCAAGGCTGGGCCGATGGTCAGTTTCTGCGGCAGATGATTGACGAAGTGGCGCAGGTGGGCTTCAAGCGCACCGGAATCAAAGAGCAGTTGGCCGCCGCGTATGCCTGCCACGCCGCGATCAAAGCGGGCGACTCGCTCTCCTTGCGCACCATGCGGTGGCTCATCGAACGCCTGTTCATGACCTCCATGCCCTACGTCTGCCCGCACGGGCGACCGATCATCGTGAAGATTGACATGGCGGAGTTCGATAGTCGCTTCGGGCGCGCATGAACCTGATGACCGGCTCCGGTGTTTATTCTTCTGATGGCATCGCGTTCGTAGACGAGCGGTGCGCGGGCGTCGCGCTTACGGCGCGCCCCCCGGTTGCTCATTCACGAGAGAAAAGAGGACGATCCTCGCGTATGCGCCGCGTATTGTTTGTGTGCACAGGGAACACGTGCCGAAGCCCGATAGCTGCGGGCATCTTCAACAATCTCTTAAGAGAAAAGCATATACGCAACGTCGTCGCGGAGTCGGCGGGTACGATGGCGATGGATGGCATGAGCGTGAGTCCGTTGGCTGCCATCATCGCAGGGCGGCATGGAGTGAATGTTCGACGCCACCGTGCGCGTGCTCTCACGAAGGAGCTCGTTGACCGGGCGGACCTCGTCCTGACGATGACCGGCCAGCAGTGGTACGAGGTCACCGAATTCGCGCCGCGAGAGAAGGTCGCCATACTTTCAAAGTTCGGCACGCCGGGCAAAGCCGGGCGCGACATTTCCGACCCGCACGGCGGCACGCAAGAGACGTACGAAGAGATATTCGACCAACTGCACACGGAAATTGACCGCAGCTTTCCGATGGTCCTGGAATGGCTCAGCAAAAACGGCGGTCGGGCAGGGTGAGGCAGGGCACGCGATGGCCGCGCCTGTGGCTTGCGTGTGCGGCGTCCCTCCTCCTTTGCGGTCGCTTCGATGCGCCGTATTCCGGCACGCGAAGGGTCGCTCTCGAACAGGGCTGGCCCTTCGGACCGGGTGAGTTGCTGACCTTCGACCTGAAATGGCAGTTCATCACCGCAGGCACCGCGACGATGGGCGTGGTTGCCGACCGGACCGACAGCACCGCCTGGCACATTCAGGCGTTCGCCCGGTCAACGGGACTCATTGACTTCTTCTATACGGTGCGCGATAGCCTCGTGGCGACGCTCGATAGCCGGACGCTTCTGCCCACGCGCTTCGAGAAGCGCCAGCACGAGGGGTGGTACCATCGGGATAGCGTCTACCTCTTCGATCAAGAGCGCAGGATCATTCACCGGAAGACCGGAGCGTTCGCCTGCTCCGTGAAGGTGCACGACATGCTCTCCGCGCTCTACCGAGTGCGTGCCTCGCCGCTTGTGGTCGGACGGAACGTCACCCTCACCGTCTACGAAGGCGGCAAGCTCTACACGGCGGCGGTGAACGTACTCCGGCGAGAAACCGTCACGGTTCCGGCGGGGACTTTCCGATGCGTGGTAGTTGAACCGATATTACAATCCGAGGCGATCTTCGTACAGAAGGGGCGGATATGGATATGGTTGAGCGACGATGCGCGACGGATACCGGTGCTCATGCGAAGCGCGATTCCCGTCGGCAAAATTACCGCCGAGCTGGTATCGTATCAGTCGCCTTCGTCCTGAGCGCACTTGTCTCCGCGTGCACGCCGTCCCCACAGACGACGGCCCACCCGCCGCGTCCCTCCGCGCAAACCGGCGAGCCGACCGCAAGAGGCTCGGCGTTTGATCCGTCCGCTCATCGCGCCGACGACGTGCGCGCCGAAGCCGAACAGGTCGTTCGTGAGATTCCTCCTCCGGCGACGAAACCCGCGGATTCAGGTCTCAATGCGCCCGTTGCACCGACTGACACCACATGGATTACGATGGACGGCTACCGCCTCCAGGTGTTCGCTTCGGTCACGCGGGAGCAGGCTGAAGCGGCTGCCGAACGCGCCCGTCAACGGTTCCCACAGGACTCGGTCTACATCGTGTTCATCACGCCCCTGCACAGGGTGAGAGTCGGCGATTTCCGCACCGTTCAAGAGGCGGAAGCGAAGCTCATCGAAGCGCAGAACAAAGGCTACCGCGACGTGTTGTACGTGCGAAGCCCTGTGCGGGTGATCAAGCGCCCCGGCGACCGGGTTTCGCAGTAGCGGAAAGGACGACCAGGGAGCAGCGAAGGGTGTATAGGCGAACTCGCGGAGAGCCGACGAGGGTGAGCGTCCCTCATTCCTTCCTCGCGCAGATTGGCCCGCGCCAGGAGGGGTCCTCAAACACGAGCAGAGGGTTCTTGCGCGTGGGAACCCACCAGAGCGCCTTCTTCGGCAAGAGCAGCGGCCCTGCACACGCGCTCACCATGTATATCCCTCCCTCGCTCCACGAGTAGCTCTCAATCGTCGGCAGGAAATCGAGCGCGGTCAGCTCTTCCGGACGCAGAAAGCGCGTCTGGTGCACGAGGTCGAACACCGGCTGCGGCTCATAGCCTGGCAGCGCCCTCCAGAGCACCTCGTACCGAACCGTGAGTTCCAGCTTGTGGTAGGTATACCTTCGCTCCGACGGGCTGATCCACGACAGGTACTCCCCGTCCGGCGACCACCGCACGTCCCTCACGGAGGTCTGGCCGCGCACGGCGAACCTGCCGCCCGAACCATCGGAACCAAGCGTCGCAATCGCCCAGGCCGAATCGCTGAGCGCAAGACGATACGCCACCGCGAGCACCTTCTCGTCGCTCGGATGCCAGGCGACTTCGGCGATCTCCGCCACGCGGCAGGAAGCTTCCGGCGTAGGCAGGTCCCATGCGAGTGTCTCCGGGTCGCCGGGCGGCTGCCAGCGCAGGAGCGCCGTGCCGTGTCCGCTCTGCCTCACGAGCACCCATGATCGCCCGTCGGGAGAACTTGCGGCAGAGACGATCAGCCCGCTCACATCGGCGTGCGCAAGAAGGCGTCCCTGAGCATCGAGGAGCAGGCAAAGGCTTTGCGGTCCGAGCGAAAGCCTCGCCGGGGGCTGCGATACAGACCGGCAGACCATGAGGACCGCGCTCCCTGGCCCATCCCAGCGCGCAAGAGCGATCCTCTCAAGCTGCCACCCAGGTACGTCGGGGTGACGGAGGGAGACCTGTCGCCCGCCCATGCGCTCGCCGCCGAACACCACCCTCTGAGGCTCGGAGCGTCGGTGCGTCACCAGATCGGCGGACGCATCGGCAGGCGACGCATCGCTCCCCCAAAGCACCCATCGCCGCCCGTCCGGCGACCACGCCGCACCATGAATCCGGGCAAACGGCGGATCGGCCAATCGGGCGAAGTACTCACCTGCGACGTGGTACCGCGCCGCAGAAGGCCCTCGTATGCCGAGCACTTCCACGGGCGGGCGAGCGGGTTCATCGGCACGTGCGGAGAGGGCGACGAGCACCAGGGCGACCGGACACCGCCGAAGCAAGGCGAGAACGTGCATCTCTATCCCCCGCATAAGGATCACAATATACGATACTTAGAATGTTTGCCCGACATAACCGGGATGCTTGTATTGCATTCCTGCAAGCCGTACATTAGCACATCACGCCGGATGCCTGCTCACCTATGTACGCTATGAAGGAGTTGTCCCATGTCAAAACCCATGCGCGTCGCGTTGGTCGGGTGCGGAGGCATTGCCCGCACGCACGCCGATTCGTGCGTGGCGATGCCGGAGGTGAGGCTCGTCGCGCTCGCGGACATTCGCCCGGAGGCGCTCGACGAATTCGGTGCGCGCTATGACGTTCCTCCGGAGAACCGGTTCACCGATTACGTCGCCCTGTACAGGAAAGTCAAGCCCGACATCGTCGCCGTCTGCACCCGCCCCATGCAGCACCACGCGCCCACCGTCGCCGCGCTCGAACGCGGCATCCACGTGCTCTGCGAGAAGCCGATGGCAACGGACCTCGTCGAAGCCGACGAGATGATCGCCACGAGCGAGCGGACCGGCGCGAAGCTTGCGATCAACACCCAGCGCCACACCGACCCGGTGTACTTGCACGCGGTGAAGCTCGTGAAGGGCGGGATCATCGGCGATCTGCGGACGGTGCGAAGCGAATGCAAGACGTACAAGGCTGGGTACGGTATGATGAACATCGGCTCGCACTACCTCGACGCGATGGGGCTATTCGCCGGAGAGGCGGACTGGGTGTTCGCGCATCTTGTGAATTCAGAGGGCCACGACATCACCCCGGCGGACATCGAAGAGGGGTCCCGCGATGTTGGGCTGACCGCCGGGGACATGGGCACGCTACAGATCGGCTACAAGAACGGCGTGATGGGCATCGCCGAATTCTGGGAAGGGACGGCGACGTTCGGCTTTGAGGTGGTCGGCACGAAGGGCGCGCTCACCATCCGGGGCGGCGACGACGAGTTGCTCGTCACCACCGGCGGCGGAGGCAAGGCCAGGTCTCCGATCACCTGGGAGCCGGTCGAGGTGCCGTTCACCGAAGAGGAGAGGGCGGCGCTGGCGATTAAGCGATGGTCAACGATCCCGATGATGCGGGCGCTCATAAAGGCGATCAAAGAGCACACGCGGCCTGCCTGCTCCGGCTACGACGGGCGCGCCGCACTGGAGATCATCATGGCGTCGTACGTCTCCCAGCGCACCGGCGCACGGGCGAAGCTGCCCCTTGAGGACCGGCGGCATCCGTTGAGCGTGTGGAAGTAGGGGCACACGGCCGTGCGCCCCCTACTTCTTCTTGGCGAGAGAACCACTTAGGGCCTATCCGAATATCGAAGAATCTCTTTCATTTTCAGGATGTTAGGCATTCCTCACTTCGTTCGGAATGACGGTTTTTCAGATAGGCCCTTAGTCCAATTGATTCCCAGACATGCGCGATCAGTGCCTCTGGCAGCCTGTCAGGGAAATTCCGGTGCACCGATGACTCATGAGAAAGAGGAGCGACAAAGTGCATATTCTCTTCGGAGCCTCACCCGACAGGACTCCCTTCGCACGATTGCTCCCGGCACGGAGGTTCCTTCCACACGCCGCTGCGCTTTTCATCGCCGCGCTCCTCATGAGCACGCCCGCATACGCGGACGAAGCGCATACCTACGAGGCAGAAGAGATCATCGTCACGGCGAGCAGGTTCCCTTCCACCTTCTCCGCCCTCACCCGCAGCGTCACCGTCATCCGACGCGAAGAGATCGAATCGGCCCCGGTATACAGCGTGGCCGACTTGCTCGACTACGCCCTCGGTGTTGACGCACGGCAACGCGGCCTGCACGGCGTTCAGGCCGACGTGAGCATGAGGGGCGGAACGTTTGAGCAGACGCTCATTCTCATTGACGGTGTGAAGGTGAGCGACCCACAGACTGGGCATCACAACCTCGACCTAGCGCTCACGCTCCATGACATCGAGCGGATCGAAATCCTCAAGGGGCACGGCTCCCGGTTGTACGGCCCGAATGCGTTCGGCGGCGTGATCAACATCATCACGAAAAAAGGCCGGAGCCGAGGAGCGACGATGAGAGCCACCGTCGGCGAGCACGCATTCGCCGAGGGGAGCGCGTCGCTTGCCTATCCCGTCGGGCGCACCGGGCATCGGCTCTCCCTTGCGTGGCAGGCCTCGGACGGCTACCGCGAGGACACCGAGTTCGCGATCACTACCCTTTCGTACGGAGCTTCCCTGCCTCTCGGTCCGGGAGGCGTCGAGGTTTCCTTCGGATACGCGGACCGCAAATTCGGCGCGAATAGCTTCTACTCCGACGCCTTCCCCGACGAATGGGAGCGCACGAAGACCCTCTCGCTGGGGGTAAAGGGCGAGGTGCGGGGCGGGCGCGTCACCTTCTCACCAAGCGTTTCCTGGCGACGACACAAGGACGATTTCATCCTCGACCGCGCACGGCCCGACTGGTACCGGAACCGCCACACAACCGACGTGTACAGCGTCGAACTCCAGTCCGCCGTGCACACGGCGCTCGGCGCGAGCGCGTTCGGCGGAGAAGTGGGGAGAGAAGCGATCCGAAGCTCCAATCTCGGCGATCACGGGCGGACAAGGAGCGGCTTGTTTGTCGAGCACCACATCGAGCCGGGAGGGCGCTTTGCCCTTGCCTTCGGCGCGTTCGCCTATCATTACTCCGGCACAGGGTGGAAGCTCTGGCCCGGCCTCGATATCGGTGTGCCGCTTGCAGAGAAGGTGCGGCTCTACGGCTCGGTCGGGCGGGCGTTCCGCGTGCCGACCTATACCGAGCTCTACTACCACGACCCCGCCAACAAGGGCAACCCGCGCCTCAAGCCGGAAGAAGCATGGTCGTACGAGGCGGGCTTCGCCTGGGCAGAGGGGGCGTATGCGGGCGAGGTGAGCCTCTTCCGCAGAGACGGGCGCAACCTCATAGATTACGTTCGGGACACCAGCAACGCCCCCTGGGAGGCGCACAACATCACGAGCGTCACGACAAACGGCGCGGAAGTGAGCGCGGGCCTCTTCCCCGGCGCGCTCATACCCGGCTTCCCGGTGTATCGCCTCCGCCTCGGATACGCCTTTCTCGACTCCGACAAAGAGACGCCGAGCTACGCGCAGTCGAAATACGTCCTGAATCACCTGCGCCATCAGGTGCTCCTCGACCTCGCACACCGGCTGCCGTTCGGGTTCGCGCAGACATGGAAGCTCCGGTATGAAGCCCGTCTCGGCGACGGAAGCCACGTTGTCGTAGATACGCGGATTTTCCGGCGGATCAGGATGCTCACGGCGTTCGTCGAGGCGACGAACCTATTCGACGCGGCGTACAGGGACATCGGATCAATCCCAATGCCGGGGCGCTGGATACGCGCTGGGGTGATGGTGAACTGGGGAGCGATGAACGAAGCGAAAAATCACGCGATGTGCAAGTTTTCTGATGAAATACCCACAATGAGGCTTGGGCAGACAGGAATGTCTGCCCCACCCAGATAATTCGTTTCGGTGGGGCGGGCATTCCTGCCCGCCCAGAAAAAACTTGCACATCGCGTGAA
>Ga0172366_10001191_pt1 | contig 20137 bp, 10 predicted proteins | sample LakKivSesite69cm_FD_114533 | JGI IMG/M metagenome (GOLD analysis project Ga0172366, IMG submission 114533) | Sediment microbial communities from Lake Kivu, Rwanda - Sediment site 69cm | ecosystem: Environmental > Aquatic > Freshwater > Lake > Sediment | place: Rwanda: Western Province, Lake...
AGGGCGGCAGGACCGTGCGTGACGCCCTCCGACTGAAGTCGGGGGCTAATATGCCAAGCCATCTGAAGCTGGCTGGGTCTGCGGCTGCGTCGCGTGTACACATAATTCGTTGATGACCATCAGCCGACTTGGCCGGAGCTGCAAAATCACGCATCGCCGCGCCGTTTTCATGCAATTGCCCTGGGTGCGGCGTCACGCCGGGTGGTGCTTCCATGACAGGGCGTCGGCCCTCGTCGGAAATACCCGTATTTGCACGATTTCTGCGACGATTATTCTCGGATTTTCCAGTTCGTAACCTTATCATAATAAATATTCCTACGTGGGCCTTGCAAAATCACCTCGAATACCCGTATTCTTAGCTTCCAAGATGTGGGCGTCCGAGCTTCCTTGCCCACACCCAAGGGCGCGGGTTGCATCCAACCACACACGCGAGGCGAGCACCAGAGAATGGAGACCGATCGGATCGTCGTCCGGGGAGCGCGCGTCCACAACCTGAAAAGCGTTGACCTGACCCTGCCGAAGAACCGGCTCATCTGCTTCACCGGTGTCTCCGGGTCGGGCAAAAGCTCGATGGCGTTCGACACCATCTACGCCGAGGGGCAGCGCCGGTACATCGAATCGCTCTCCGCCTACGCACGCCAGTTCATGGAGCAGATGCAAAAGCCCGACGTGGACCAGATCACCGGCCTGCCACCGGCAATCTCCATCGAGCAGAAGGCGGCGGGAGGCAATCCGCGCAGCACGGTCGGCACGATGACCGAGGTGTACGACTACCTCCGCGTCCTCTACGCCCGGCTCGGCACGCTTTTCTGCCTCCAGTGCGGCAAACCCATCACCGGCCAGACACGCGACCAGATCCTCGACCGCATCTCCCGTTTCCCGGAAGGCGCACGGCTCAACATCCTGGCCCCCGTCGTGCGCGGTCGGCAGGGCGAGTTCCTCGATCTCTTCGAGGACCTCCAGAAGCAGGGCTTCGTCCGGGCGCGGGTGGATGGGCGCATCCTCAGTCTCACAGAAGACCCCGGCCTCGACCGGCACATCAAGCACGATGTGGATGTCGTGGTTGACCGCGTGATCATGAAGCCGGACATCCGCTCCCGGCTTGCGGAAGCGGTGGACACGGCGCTTGGGATTGGCAAGGGCACGCTCATCGTCAACGAAGTCCCCCGCCGGGGCGAAGGCGCGGCGCAGGACAATCCGGGGACCGATACGATCATGGGGACCGCCTTCGCCTGCGCCGAATGCGGCATCTCGTACGAAGAGCCGACGCCGCAGCTTTTTTCGTTCAACATCCCCACCGGCATGTGCCCCACCTGCTCCGGCCTCGGCACGTACGTGAAGATCAACCCCGACCTGCTCGTGACTGACCCGGCGAAGTCGCTGCGCGAAGGCGCGCTCGCGACGATTGACGTGGACCGCAACAAGTGGCATCGGCATCTCTACGAGGGAGTGCTGGAGCACTTCGGAGGCGCGAACCTCGACACCCCCTGGCAGGAGATCCCCGAAGAAGCGCGGCGGAAGCTCCTCTACGGTCTCGACAGGCAGCGCATCCGCTTCCGGTACCGCAGGACGCCGGGCGACAGGGGCTGGACGCACTACGATACGTTCGAGGGCATCATCCCGATGCTCGAACGACGCTTCCGCGAGACGAAAGACGACGCCACCAAAGAAGACCTGAGCGCGTTCACGACGCAGGCGAAGTGCCCCGACTGCGGCGGCACGCGGCTGCGGCCCGAAGCGCGAGCCGTGAGGCTCGGCGGCCTTGCGCTGCCGGAGCTTTGCGCCCTGTCGGTGGAACAGGCGCACCAGTTCCTCACGAAGCTGGAGCTTTCCGAGACCGAACGGCAGATCGGCGAGGACGCGCTCCACGAGATCACGGCGCGGCTTGAGTTCCTCCTCAACGTCGGCCTGCGGTACATCTCGCTCGACCGCACCGCTCCGACCCTCGCAGGCGGTGAGGCGCAGCGCATCAGGCTCGCAAGCCAGATCGGAAGCGGCCTCGTCGGCGTGCTCTACGTGCTCGACGAGCCGTCCATCGGGCTGCACCACCGCGACAACCACCGGCTGCTGAACGCCCTCGCACGCCTGCGCGACCTCGGCAACACGGTCATCGTCGTCGAGCACGACGAAGACACCATGCGCGCCGCCGACCTCGTGGTGGATTTCGGCCCCGGACCGGGCATCAAGGGCGGGTGGATCGTCGTTGCGGGTTCCATTGACGAGCTGAAGCGGCACGAGGAGTCCGTCACCGGGCAGTTCCTCTCCGGCGCACGGAAGATCGCCATCCCGAAGACGCGCCGCTCGCCGAACGGGTTGTGGCTGGAGATCATCGGGGCGCGGCACAACAACCTGAAAGACATTGACGTGCGCGTGCCGCTCGGCGTGTTCACCTGCGTCACGGGCGTCTCCGGTTCGGGGAAAAGCTCGCTCATCGCCGATACGCTCATGCCCGCGCTGCAACGGCACTTCTACCGCGCACGAAGCACCCCCGGAGCGCACAGGGAGATTCGCGGCCTTGAGCACATTGACAAGGTGATTGACATTGACCAAAGCCCCATCGGACGCACGCCGCGCTCGAACCCGGCCACGTACACCGGGGCGCTCGACCCCATCCGGAAGCTCTTCGCCGACCTGCCGCAGGCGAAGGTGCGCGGGTACAAGCCGGGGCGCTTCAGCTTCAACGTGAAGGGCGGTCGGTGCGATGCGTGTGACGGCAACGGCGCGACTCGCGTCGAGATGGATTTCCTCGCCGACGTGTGGGTTCCCTGCCCCGTCTGCGGCGGGAAGCGATTCAACGCCGAGACGCTCCAGATCACGTTCAAAGGCAAGACGATAGCCGACGTGCTCGACATGGACGTGCAGGAGGCGCTCGCCTTCTTCGAGCACATCCCCTCGATCCGCCGCGTCCTCCGGACGCTGCACGACGTGGGGCTTGACTATATCAAGCTCGGCCAGCCCTCCACGACGCTTTCCGGCGGAGAGGCGCAGAGGATCAAACTCGCAAAAGAGCTATGCCGCCGCAGCACGGGCAAGACGCTCTACCTCCTCGACGAACCGACAACCGGCCTGCACTTCCACGACATCAGCCATCTGCTCAACGTGCTCCATCACTTCTGCGACGAAGGGAACAGCGTCATCGTCATCGAGCACAACATGGACGTGATCAAGACGGCGGACTGGATCATTGATCTCGGCCCGGAAGGAGGAGACGAGGGCGGGCGGGTTGTCGTCGTCGGCACGCCAGAAGAGGTGGCGAAGGCGGAGGAATCCTGGACCGGGCAGGTGCTCCGGCAGGTGCTTGCGACGGGCCGCACGGGTGGTCTTGAGCCGGTGCACACGGCCAGGCCCGGCGGAAATGGCGGCGAAGGATCACGCGCCGTGCTCGCGCTCGACCGCGACGTGTACCGGCCCGGCGAACGGATCACCGAGATCAGCGTCGTCGGGGCGCGGGAGCACAACCTCAAGAACGTCTCGGTCGCCATTCCCCGCGAAAAGCTCGTCGTCTTCTCCGGCGTCTCCGGCTCCGGGAAGACCTCGATGGCCCTTGAGACGATCTACGCGGAAGGGCAACGGCGGTACGTCGAGTCGCTTTCCGCGTATGCGCGGCAGTTCCTCGGCCAGATGCAGAAGCCGAAGGTTGATCGGGTGGAGGGCCTCTCTCCGGCAATTGCCATCGAGCAGAAAAGCGCGAGCAAGAACCCGCGCAGCACCGTCGGCACGGTGACGGAGGTCTACGACTACCTCCGCGTCATCTTCGCGCAGATCGCCGAGGTGTACTGCCCTGAATGCCGGATACCGGCGGGCCAGCAATCGGCGGACGAGGTGGTCGAACGCCTGCTCGGCGACCTGGCGGGCACGAGAGCGCTCATCCTCGCGCCGGTGGAGCCGGGCAGGGGCGAGGACTACGACGCGGTCCTTGCGAGGGCGATGAAGGAGGGCTACCTGCGTGCGCGAGTGGACGGGGAGATGGTGCGCATCGAGGAGACGACCACCGTTGACAAGCGAAGGACCCATACCATCGAGATCGTCATAGACCGGCTGGAGATCAGGCCGGAGGATCGCGGGCGGCTTGGCGAGGCGGTGGAAGCGGCGTTCAGCCGGGGCGCGGGCAGGCTCATCGTCGTGCCTGCCGACGGCGGAGAGGAACTCGGCATCAGCCAGCACCTTTCGTGCCCCTCGTGCGGGAAGAGCTTCGACCGGCTCACCCCACAGATGTTCGCGTTCAACCGGGCGCACGACCTTTCCGCCTCTGGGATGTGCCCGGCCTGTCAGGGGATGGGGACACAGCAGGGGCTTGCGGAAGAGGCGGTGCTCCGGTCCGAAAGGCTGAGCGTCGCCGAGGGCGCGGTCTCGCTCTGGGGCAGGCCGTCGGGGCAGTTCCGCCGGATGCTTGAGGCGGCGGGCGCGGCGTTGGGGTTTGATCTGGAGACGCCCGTCAACTCGCTCTCGCCGGAGGCGCGGCGTGCGCTTTTCTACGGCGACGAATCGCGGTGGATTCCCCTCGAATCCGGAGGATTCTCCTTCCAGTACCTCGGCCTGTTCCCGGCGATTGACCGGACGCTGAGGGCAGCGCCGCAGGTGCGCGACAGGCTCGGTCAGGTGCTCTCCGACATCCCGTGCGGCGTATGCGGCGGCACGCGGCTCATCCCGCAGAGCCGGTGGGCGCGGCTGCATGGCGTCACCATTGGCGAGGTCTGTTCCTGGCCCATCAAGAAGACGCTCGCGTTCTTCCGCGACCTGGTGCTCGACGAACGTGAGCAGAAGGTCGTGGGCGAGGTGTTACAGGAAATTCGCAGCCGCCTGCGCTTCCTCGATGAGGTTGGGCTGGGGTACGTCGCGCTCGACCGGCGCGCACCGACGCTTTCCGGCGGCGAAGCGCAGCGCATCCGCCTTGCCTCGCAAGTCGGCAGCGGCCTCACCGGGGTGCTCTACGTGCTCGACGAGCCGACCATCGGGCTGCACCCGCGCGATAACCGGCGTCTGCTCGACGCGCTTGAACACCTCCGCGACCTCGACAACACGGTCATCGTCGTGGAGCACGACGGCGACACGCTCCATGCGGCGGATTACGTGGTGGACTTCGGCCCCGGCGCGGGCAGGTCCGGCGGCGAGATCGTGGCGACCGGTCCTCCGGCTGCGCTCGCATCGAATGGCCGCTCGCTCACGGGAGAATACCTGAGCGGGCTACGCTCGATCCCGGTTCCAGCAAGGCGCAGGCCGGGGCACGGCACGGCGCTGGAGGTCGTCGGGGCGCGGCATCATAACCTGCAAGACCTCGCAGTCCGCTTCCCGCTCGGCACGATGATCGTCGTCACGGGCGTCTCCGGCTCCGGGAAGAGCACGCTCGTGACCGAGATTCTCTACCGTGCGCTCGCGGCGACGCTTCACCGCGCCCAGCTTGTGCCCGGCCTGCACGACGAGGTGCGCGGCATTGACCTCGTGGATAAGGTCATCCTCATTGACCAAGAACCCATCGGCACATCGCCTCTGAGCAACCCGGCGACCTATAGCGGCGTCTTCGACGTGCTCAGGCAGCTCTACGCGCAGTTGCCGGAGGCCAAGGTGCGCGGGTACACCGCCCGGCGCTTCAGCACCAACGTTCCGGGCGGGCGCTGCGAACGCTGCTGGGGATACGGCAAGCGGCACATCGAGATGCACTTCCTCCCCGACGTGTGGGTGGAGTGCGATGCCTGCAACGGGATGCGCTACAACAAGGAGACGCTGGAGGTCCTCTACGGCGGCGTCTCCATCGGCGACGTGCTGCGGATGGCGATCTCGGAGGCGCGAGAGCACTTCAGACGGGTTCCCCGCGTCCGCAAGCTCCTCCAGACGCTTTGCGACGTGGGCCTCGGCTATATGGAACTGGGTCAGGCCGCGACCACCCTTTCCGGCGGCGAAGCGCAACGGCTCAAGCTTGCGCGGGAGCTTGCCCGGCCATCCACCGGCAAGACCGTCTACATCCTCGACGAGCCGACGACGGGGCTGCACTTCGCCGACGTCTCCGCGCTGCTTGAGGTGCTCAACCGGCTGGTGGATCAGGGCAACACGGTGATCATGATCGAACACAACGTCTCGGTGATAAAGTCGGCGGACTGGATCATTGATCTCGGCCCAGAAGGCGGCGAGGGCGGCGGTCGCGTGGTCGTCGCGGGGACGCCGGAGACGGTCGCCGCGTGCCCCGGATCGCATACGGGGAAGGTCCTCCGCGACGCGCTCGCCGCAGGGGTGAAGGCTGACTGTGCCGGACAACCGGCCACCTCGGCGGACGACGCCGACGAACGCGCCGACATCGAGCTTGACGAACCGCCTGCCGACGAGCTTTCCGAGAGGCCCCCCTGGAAAGCTGACGGGAAGGCGTGGCATACCGACCCGGAGCGGAAGCGCGGCGGCAAGCGACCGGAATGGGATGTCGAGGCGCTTCAGTACCTCATTAGGCAGATCGAAGAGGCAATCCCCGTCAGGGTCACATGGTCGAACTACTTCTTCGTCACGATCCGGCCCACCAGATACACCTGGGGCGTGTGGTGTCGCGTGCACACCGCGAACTGGGACGCGCTGCGGGTGAACTTCTGGGTACCGGGCGGATTATACGGTGAGGATATGCTCCGGCGTCGGGGCATGGAAATCATCAGCCGGGGGCGAAACTGGGACGGACGGCAGTGGGACTGGATCGAGAAATCGGGAAGGACGAAAGAGGCGTTCGATTCCGAAGACTTCCGCCGATTCGTGAAGAACAGCTACGCTCGCTTCCTTCTCGCCCAGGAGGAATTCGTCCGGAAGCGCGAACGCGAAACCGGCGCGGCGCGTGATGTCGCGGACGATGCTGACGACGGCTTCGGCGACGCGGCGTTCGATGGGGAAGAGGTTGGCGCGCCGTGGAAGCGGGACGGCGAGCGGTGGCATCTCGACGGCGAACGGCTCCGGCAGGGGCGGAAACCGGTCTGGAAGGGCGAGACGGTCCGGTGGCTCATTGACGAGATCGGCAAGCTTGGGAAGGTATCGGTGGTGTGGACGAACCAGCACATGGTGAGCGTCTTTCCCGACGGTGGGCACCGTTTCCTCGCGATCCGGACGAACGAATGGCGGTGGTTCCACATGCTGTTCCGCGTGCCGAAAGGCTCGTTCGACGGCGACGCGCTCCGCACGCAGATCGGCCTCAGGCCGTTCAACGAGATTGACGACGTGCCGGTCTACGGCTCGTTCCCGCGCATCCGCATGAACGGGCGCGGCAAGGGTTGGACTAAGGTCGCCATGCTCGGCCTGAAGCGCGAGGAACTCGATACGGAAGGCTTCCGTGCGTTCCTCCGGGAAGCTTTCACACGGTTCACCGAAGCGCAGACCGGAGGGAAACAGGGACGTTCCGGCTGACCTTGCCTCGCCGGGGTAGCGAACCATGGGGCGCGGACGGGGTACTTCTGGCAGGCATCGGGTGGTTGATGGAACAAAGCACCCCGTCCGGCCCCATGCGTATGTTCAAGGTGTGCTTTGTGTGCTTTTTTTCGAGAGAAGATCAACGCAGATGTTGTACACCCAGGCGATGATGAGCGCCATGATCGCGCCCTGAATCAAGGCATTTATGAGGCCAAGAATCAGGTTTCCGATCCCTGTGTGAGGCGTGTACAGTGGGAACAGGCCGTCGCAGAAGCGGAGGAAAAGCTGCCCGTGGCCATGGGTGAGCTTGAACAGGATCGCTACGAGGGCCATGCTCGCGGCGCTCAGAACCCCGCCTGCAACGGTAGCTGCCCATAGATGGAGTTTCATTGCCGAACCTCCTCCCCAAAAGGTCCACTCGTGATACCTGCCGTACACCACGAACAGTACGCAGAATTCGGGGCTTACGCAAGAGGTTCCCAGCATGCATCGGACGATTGCATTCGTCCGGATGGGCTATGAGGAGGGCTTGAAGCTCAGGCGGGTGAAAGGATTGCAGCCGTAACCGCATCCCGAACCGAGTGGCGGATACATAGGGAAGCAAACAAGAGCGACGAGTAGGGGCGCATGGCCATCCGCCCTTACAAGATATTGTTTCGACGCGCTTTGTAGGGGCGACTTGCGAGTCGCCCTTGTAGTCCATAATGAAGTGTTATTATCCGGAACCCGTATGAGTTGAGGAATGTGCTCATGGCATCACCGATCCCCCGGTCATCCCTCTTCAACCTGTCGGTCCCGGTGCATCGAGCGCCGCAGGAGGGAGCCGCGATCACGATAGACGGGAAGCTCGACGACTGGTCGGAGCGCCACCGCCTTCCGGAGGTTGCGCTCGAAGGACGGTCGCCGTTTGCCGCGCTCTGGATGGCGTGGTCGCCAGGGGGATTGTGGTTCGCCGCGTTTGTGCCGCGCACGAGAGCGCCGCAGGTGATCCCGAAGCGGCTGGCGGCGGGCGACTGCCTGGAACTCTACATTGACACCCGCGACATCCGGTCGGCGCATCGTGCGGGGCGGTACTGCCACAAGTTCGTCGTCGCGCCCGTGGGAGGCGCAGGGCGCGGCAGGCATCCGATCTTCGAGCATCAGGGGATCGCCCGCGCACTCGCGAACCCACCGACCGTGCTTCCAGAGCAGATCGAGCTTGCCGCCGACGTTTTCAGCGACGGGTATACGCTGGAGATGCGCTTCCCTGCCTCAGCGCTCACCGGCTACGACGTGGAGGTCAACCGCAGGCTGGGGCTGGCGTACGTCGTGCACGACATCGAGCGCGAGATGCAGGTCTGGCCGCATCAGAACGACCTGCCGGTGTGGATTGATCCGAGCCTCTGGGCGGTGATCGAACTTATGCCGTAGCCCCCGTGACCTCCGGTTGTACGAGCAGGCCACAGACACTTACCAGGGCATGGCCCTGGTGAGAACCTCTGTGATGTGCCTCTTCAGTTCTGTCGCACTACCTCTTGGGCAGGCAGGAATGCCTGCCCCACCGATATTATTGCGATTTTGACATGGGTGGGGGCAGACATTCTTGTCTGCCCAAACGCAGGTCTTCAACAGAGCACCAGAGCGCCTATGAGCGCGAGAGATGTGCCCTGATCTGCGCCACGAGGCTATCGGCCACCATGCCGAGATACCGTTCGCCTTCCTCCGCCGAAGCCAGACGCGGGTCCTCGCCGAACTGCGCGAAGCGCGGGTCGTTCGCATCGAACACAACGCCCTTGTACTGACGTGCCGCAGGCGGCGGACCCGACTTCGGCCACGCCTCTTCCTCGCCCCGACCGGGCCGGAGCGCGCTTATGTCAACGAGGTCCGGCAGAAGTGCAAGCCCGTACGCGGTTTCCCACCGCGACGCATGGTCGCCGGGGACCTTGTCCTTGAGATCGGGGCCGCCCAGCGTGCACTCGAAGCCCCAGATGAGCAGAATGTCGGGATGCTCCGCCCTGATGGCGGGCAGGACCCTATCCATCACTCCCTGCCAGGGGTAGTGCCCGGCGTAGATGATGACGGCGCGGAACCCGAAGTCTACGAGCTTCCGCACCGTCGTATCGAGCACCTTCTCGCCCACGTCCGGGGCCTGGTAGAAGGTCCACTTGAACTCGCCGTGCCCGCCGCCGCTTCCCCACCACATCACCGGCAGGATCACCCCACCCGTTCGAGCGGCAAGACGTGTGCAGAAGCGATCCGCCTTCACGCCGTCAAACCCGACTGGCAGCGCCCATCCGTGATGCTCCAGAAGCCCCAACGGCCAATAGGCAACCGGGGTCTCCGTCACAATTGCCTGCAACTCGTCGGGGCGTAGTTCCTCGAATCGTCCCCACCGGGGCGACTTGTCCTTTTTCATCAGTTCCTCCTCCTCGCCGAGGGTGACCGAGACGAAGTTACCTCCGCCGGGAAATGACGATCTCCGGCGCGTCGAGCAGGCCGTAATCCAGAAAGGCCTTTGGCTGCCCGGCCACGCCGCCGTACGAACTGATAGGAGCGCCGGATCGCGCCTCTTCTCTTGGGTTGAAATGCGCGCCCAAAAGGTTCCGCAGAGTGTTCGCCACTTCGACCTCAACGATGTTCCTGCCCGGCTTCACCGACGAAGTGAGGTCGCATTCGTACGGCGGCCAGAGCACGTGGTCCACGACCCCTCCGTTCACGCTGACCTGCGCGGAACCGGCCAACCCCGGCATGTCGAGCACTACGCGGTCCCCTGCGGCGAGGTCGTCGAGGTCCACTTCGGCGCGGTAGACGACGGTTCCCGCGTAGAAGGGCAGCCCCACCTTCGGCCACGAGCCGATGGGAACGGGATCGTTCGCCCTCGCCACAGCGAACGCGACGCGATCGCTCGTGAACACGTTGAAATCGCCGAGGAGCCATGGGCTTTCGAGGTCCGTCGCCTGCTCGTACGTCCCCTCGACTTGGAGCACGTTCTCGCCGGGTTGAAGCGCGGGAAGCGCGATCTTCTGGTTGGCGGGGTCCATCACCCAGCCGAGAATCCGGAGCGATACCGCCTTACCGTTGAGACTCACTCGTGGCCGTTTGCCGAACTCAACGGCAAGCTCGCATGTCCCCGACGGGGGGTTGTCTTCCGAGATGGTGAGCGGGAAGAACGTCGTGAGCGTCGTCGCTTTGCGTTCCGAACCCATCCTTTTCGCCAGGAGCGAACGCGCTTGGGCAATGGAGTAGCGCGTTTGAGTCCGCCCGTCGTCGCAGATGAGGCATTCGTCGAGGAGCAGCACGTTCGGCCCGGTGCGCGTTCCCGTCCACACAGGTCGTATGCGCTTCCGCTCGGCAAATACAGCAGGTGCGGGTATCTCCGCGTGGCCGGGAACGGCGACGAAGGCGCGCGCCTGCTTTGCCGCCCAGTTGAGGGCGAGGCGGAGTTCTTTGCCCGCGTAGCAGTTCGCCGTCGGACTCGTCTTCCCCGTTGTGGTGTCCCATTCCTCCAGCCTGCCGGTCACTCCGGGCGTGAAGGAGAGATGTGCGCTCACCGGCTCACGCGAGACGTTGGCGAGGTAGACGATCTCCCGCCCATCCCAGAGACGGCTGTGCACCTTCATCGCCGGGACATCCTCGCCCTCGGCGGTCTTGAGGGTCACCGTGCGTCCGCCGTGCGCCGTGAGTTCGGCGATGACCTGCCGGTAGTCGAAGAACTCCACGCCCTCCACGACGCGGGTGGCATGTTCGCTGAGAAACTCCGCCGCTTCGTTGGAGGGGCGACCGTCGAGAAGGTGCGGCGCGGAACCGACGAGGAAGATTCGCCCGCCCTGCCCGGCGAACGAACGCAGGAGCGCAAGCGTTGACGAGCGCATATTGACGAGCAGAGGCAAGACGACGAGCCGATAGGACATCTTGCCGACGCGCATGAGGCCGTTCTCGGCAACGGCGTGACGCGCCATGATCTCCTCGTCGCCGTACTCGAAGTCAATCTGCGCGTCGAGCAGGGCGACAGAGAGGAGGCTGAAGTGCTTGTCAATAAGCTCAAACGGCATGTCAGCGTCGAAGAGGTAGTTCTCGGCCTTGTACTCGTCCCGCACGCGGAACTGGCGATACACGGCGTGCATACTCGCCGCCGGGTGCAGGATCAGCACGTCGCAGGAGCGCGTGCCCCGGCTCAGGAGCCAGCTTGTCCGGGCGACGGTGTCCATGTGCTTCTTGATGAACGGCCAGTAGGGCTGCTGCCAGCCGATGATGGGGGGATGATCGAGTTTGCGCTTGCCGCGCATACTGTAGAACGCGGCGTGCTGGTTGATCATGGTCACGCCGAGCGCCATCTGGAAATTCGTGGCGACCTGCATCCCCTCTGGCCCCATCGCATGGCCAGCGACGCCGTAGCTTTCGCTCATGAGGCCGCCCTTGTTCAGTTGATCGGACACCGAGGAGGCCTGCTTGATCATGACCAGGTAGTAGGCATACGCCTCATGGTCGAACCGGTAGCTGTACATGTCGCCGCCCAGCACGTCAATGCCGGGCATCCCCTGGTACTCGTAGAGCGGCATCGTGCTGCCAAGCTGTCGGGTCGCCTCTTTGAGCGTGGTCTCGAAGACGTAGTGCCCGGAATAGGCGATGCGGTGGTCGCTACACCAGGTGTGCATCGGGATACCGAACCCTTCACGGAAAAGCTCGGTGACGAGCGTCCAGTAGTCGAACCTGATCGCCTCGTGGCCGGGCACTTCGAAGAAAAGCGCAGGCAGGTGGGGGATGAGCGAATAGCCGCGCCGCTTCTCGAATTCCTTCTCAAGCCCCGGTGTCCAGGGCAACGAGGATTCGCCGCTCAGCGTGCCCGCTTCGTCCATGAAGCTGTGGGTGATCGTCGTGCCGAAGTACTCTCCGAAGCGCCGGTAGTACTCCTCGTGGGTTGACTGAAGGAACGCCTCGGTGGCTCTGGGGTTCAGATAGTCAATGATGCCGCCGTGCATCACCTGCCAGAACAGGAGCAGCCGCTTGCCCACCCACTCGGATGCTTTGACCGGCTGCTTGATCTCTTCGTACCGGATTCGGTCCGGCAGGAGCGTGACGTTGTGCGGCAAGAGATCGCCCCTGTCGGTTCGCCGTTGCACGCCGTGATTCGGGTCACTCTTCGTCACGTGGTACGCCCCGATAAGCTCGCCCGGCTGCCGGGAGAAATCGTCGCCCGGCTTCGGCGTCAGGTCGTGCATGACCAGGTGCACGATCCCCAGTTCGGGGTTTTTCCGCAATACGCGCCCGCCCGCGCTGCCGGAGGGCCAGCCGAGTTCGTCGTACAGCCAGACGATGGTCCCCTTCGACTGGGCGTGCTCGACGACGGCCTGAATGGCGGCAAACCATCGTTCGTCGAGGTACTCCGCAGCTTCAAGCCCGCTCCGCGCGTGGAGCACCGCGCCGCCCATGCCCGCTTCGAGGAGCCGGTCGTACTGCGAGACGAGCCGGTCGGGGTTCAGGTGATCGTTCCAGAACCAGAACGGCGCGGGACGATTCTCTATCGGGGGACATTGGAAGGTCTCTTTCTCCGCGTGAAGGTCCATGGTGATACTCCTCGGCAATGGGGTTTTCGCTGAAAGCTTTCGATATTCCGGGAACAAAGCGCCCGCTCTCGCACTTAAACAGGGGACGCTGATCGTGGAAGAACGTAAGGAAGAAACGCTTCCGACACCAGTGGGGCTTCCTGCCGCGAGGGATTCGGTTCGGCTTCCCCGCGTTTTCCGCCGGGCGGCGCGGTACATACTTGGTTTACCGCGTAGTGCGCCCGTATCATTGTGATGTCGCTCACCAACCCGCTCGTTGCACTGGAAAACACCGGTCTACAGGTATGCGCCGCTTCATCACCCCTCCGCGCTGGACATTCGTGCTGCTCTTCGGCTTGATGGCAGCGTCGGCCTCCGCTCAGGCTCCGGTGAGCCGCCGGGAAGCCGACGACTATACCTTCGTGCGGCGTCTCTACGATCAGGGGGAATACGACCTCGCCGAGCGTGAGCTTCGGGACTATCTCACGAAGTACCCCACCAGCCCGCGCCGCGCCGACGTGCAGTTCATGCTGGCCGACTGCGACTTCAATCGGGGCAGATACGCGACGGCCCTGGAGCAATTCGAGCGGTTCCGCATCGAGTTCGGAGCTTCGCCGCACGATGACGACGCGCTCTACCGCATCGGCCAGTGTCATTTCAAGCTCGCACGCTACCAGGAAGCCGCCGACGCCTTCAGCCGCCTCCTGCTGGCCTACCCGAACAGCAACCTGAAGTACGAAGCGGAGATGTTCCTCGGCGAAGCCCGCTTCGAGATGGGCCAGCTTGACGCCGCCGCACGCAGCTACGCGCAGGCCGCGCAGGGGACAGGCAAGGTGGTCCCTCACGCGCTCTATAGCCTCGGCTGGGTGCGCCAGAAGCTCGAACAGTACGACGAGGCGATCTCCGCGTACCAGCAGATGCTCCAGATTGACCCGGCGCACCCGCTCGCGCCGCAGAGCCGCTTCAAGATGGGCGAATGCCTCTACCAGCTCAAACGCTACCGCGAGGCCGTAGACGCGATCACCGAGGCGCTTCCCCGGATTTCCGACCCGCAGCTCCGCGCAAACGCGAACTACCTGCTCGGCGAAAGCTATCGTGCGCTCGAACAGTATGGCCGCGCACGGACGTACTATCAGACCGTCATCACCGACTACGGGAACACCTCGCTCGCGCCCTCCGCTCAGTACGCCATCGGATGGACCTACATCGAGGAGCGGAATCTCCAGGAGGCCCTCCGCGCCTTAAGAGAGGTCGCCGCCCGGTATCCGAACGCGCCTATCGTGCCGGACGCGGAGTTCCGCCGGGCGATGGTGCTCAAGGACCTCGGCAGCCGCACCGAGGCCGAACAGGTGCTCACCGCCCTCATCCAGCGCTACCCGACGGCGGATGTCGCGGACGACGCCCTGTACGAGCTTGGGGTTCTCGCGTATCACCGGTTGGCGTATGACGTGGCTGAAGGGTCCTTCAGACGCATCCTTGCCCAGTTTCCCCGGAGCGAACTGCGGCCCCAGGCGACCTACATGATGGGGGAGACGTTCCTCGCGCTCGGCACGCTCGATAGCGCCGATGCGTACTACACCGCGCTCATCGGCACGTATCAGACCAGCGCGCTCTTGCCGAACGCGCTCTTCCAGCGAGGATGGTGTCGCTTCAAGCTGGGGCAGTATCAGGAGGCGATTGCCGACCTCACGCAGCTTGTGCGCGGCTGGCAGACGCACGTGCTCGTGGGCGATGCGTACTACCTTGTGGCGGAGTCGCGGTACGCGCTCGGCGATTACGCGGGCGCTGCGGCGAACTACCAGCTTGTGATTGACCGGTACGGCCAGGGCACGCTCGCGGCGCAGGCATACTATGGCCTCGGCTGGAGCGCGTTCAAGCGGAGCGATTGGGCAGGCGCGACCCGCGCATTCGAGCAGGCCAAACGTCGGTCAACCAACCCGCAGATCAAGGCCGACGCCGCCATCCGGGTCGGCGATTCCTATTTCAATCAGGCCGACTTCGCCCACGCTCTGACGGCCTACCGCGAGGCTTCGCAGATGGGCGACTCCGGCCCCCGTGCAACGTACTACGCTGCGCAGAGCCTCTTCCACATGGGCAGGTTGCCTGAAGCGATCCAGTCCTACCAGCAGGTGGCGCAGCAGTACCCGCAATCCGACCTCGCCGACGACGCGTGGTACATGATCGGGTGGTCGCGCCTGCGCGCCGACGACTACCGGGGCGCAATCGAAGCCTACCGCTACCTCGTGATCAACTACCCGTCGAGCGACCTTGCTCCCCAGGCACAACAGGGGCTTGGCGACGCCTATTACAATAGCGGGCGCTTCAGCGACGCCGTCACCGCGTACGAAGACATCCTGCGGCGCTGGCCGAATTCGCCGCAGGTGCAGTCCGCGATCACCGGCATCTGGGATAGCTACCTGCGCGAAGGCCGCATAGACGACGCAATCGCACGCACGGAAAACTACGTGAGGACCCACCCGAACAGCCCGGTCTCCGGCGCGTTGCTCATGAAGCGCGCCGACTGGCTCTATTCCGCAGGACGCTACACAGAAGCCGCCGAGGTGTACCACCGTGTGAGCGAGGAGTTCGCCGGGGTGAATCTGCCGAGTTCGCCCGTCTTCTGGGAAGCAAGTGCCCTCGCGCAGCTTGGCCGGAGAGAGCAGGCGATTGAGCGGTTCCGCGTCGTCGCAGAGCAGCCGAACAACGCGCTCGCCCCCGACGCGCTGGAGCGCATCGGCGATTTGCAGAGGGAGATCGGCGATGCCGCCGCCGCGCTCGCAAGCTACACCGAATACGACCGGCGATTTCCGAACAGCACGAAGCGGGCTGCGGTGCTCGTCAAGGCGGGCAACGCGCAACTGGCACTGGGGAACGACATCGCCGCCGACGAGACCTTCCGGCGCGCTGCCGAACTGGGAGGCACATCCATCGCCGGAGCACAGGCACAGCTTGCCCTCGCGGGCCTGAAGATCAAGCGCGGCAACTACGAGCAGGCGAGAGTGCTTGCGGATACGGTGCTCGTCTCGCGCTCCGATCAGTACGCCGCAGAGGCGCAATACCTCCTTGGCGAGATCGCGTTTGCCCAGCGCAGCTACGAAGACGCCCGGCTCGCCTACATGCGCGTGAAGCTCGTGTACGAAGCGTTTCCCGATTGGGTGGGCCGCGCACAATTGCGGATCGGCGACTGCCAACGGGAACTCGGCAACGTGCAGGCGGCGCGTGCGGCCTACCAGGACGTGCTGACGACCCACCCCGCCGATACCCTCGGCGTGGAAGCCCGCAGACGGCTCGATCAGATAGGAAGTCCCTGATGATGCGGCGGGTGCTCTGCGCGTTCGTGTCGCTGGCGGCGGGTGCTCAAGGTGCGTTGGCCCAAGCTCCGCCGGAGAGGGCGGTGCTCGAAATCCCCGACTCGGTGGTGATTCAGGGCCGGGCGCAGTACCAGCTTCAGACAGGCGGGAACAAGAACTTCACCTACTACGCCAAGGCCTTCCCCGTTGACCGCGCCGACACGCGGTATAGCTTCGCCTCGGTCACCACCCTCCCCGCGCTCTCCTCGAAAGAGACGTTTCCGACCCCGGTCAGGCATGGCGCGGTGCGCGCAACGCAGATCAGGTGCGTCGCCCAGCACTACGGCAACGTCCTCGTTTCCGCCGACAGAGTTGCCGACTGGCGCGGCTGGCTCTTTTCCGGGGACGGCGAACTCGGCGGCGGTAGAGGCCATACCTCCGGCGCAGGCTGGCATCGAGAAGCGATCTCCGGGCGCGTGCGGCGGGTGGTCACGTGGCGCAGCGCGTACGATGCTCAACTCGCCCTCGAAAACGGACGGACGGGGATTTGGAGCGCACTGAACCAATCGCACCGGGATTACCTCAAGCTGGACGCCGGAGTCGGCCTGGAGCGCATCCTCGCGGGGGACCATGAGGTTCGGCTCGATGTAGACGCGCAGCAGCGCCGCATCGGCGGGCCGGAGGCGAGCGTCTCGGAACAGGCGTTCTATTCACGGCTTGCCTGGCAGAAGGCGAGCGGGCGCTTCTGGGTGAGCGCGAACGCGACTGCCGACGTGGTGCACACCTCGCGGTCGGTCGGCGCGAAGGGCTTCGGCTCGCTCATCACCGTGAGCGGCGAAGCCTGGACCCGGCCCGAAGAGAACTTTGGCGGCGCGCTCGGCGTGACGATCTACACCGTTGATTACCTCGCCGGCGATTCCCTGCGCACGATCCGGCCTTCCGTCACGGCATGGGCACGCATCCTGAACCTCGTCAAGTTCACCGGGCGGCTCACCTCCGGAGTTGACCGGCTCGGCATCTGGGAAGCATACCAGGCAAACCCCATGCTGAACGTGGCGACGCCCCTGCGTATGCCCTTCCGCAGCGTGGACATTGACGTGAACGCCGAGACTTCTCTGGAGCACTCGAACGTCGTCACCGTCGGTCTCAGGCAACTGGTGATCAAGGACTATCCCGTCTGGGTGATGAAGGATACCCTGACGGTCTGGCAGGGGCAGTTCCCGACCGAGCCGTACGTCCGGGATCAGTTCGCCCTGGACTATCGGTATACCGGCATCGAGAACGCATCCGTCACCGCGTTTTACGCTCGCTATCAGCACACCTGGAAGCAAGGCTCCATTGACGCACTCGGCATCTGGCGGGTCCATGCGCTCAAGGAGCAGAAGGTCCCGTACGTGCCGGATTGGGAGGTGCATCTCGGCGCGAACATCCCCTTCCGGCAGAGCGCGATCTTCTCCCCTGCCGTCCATGTGACCGGGCCGCGCAGCTACGTTGCGACGAAGGCGGTGGATGAGCTTGCAAAGCTCGGCACGTACGCAACAGTTGACCTGGATGCGTCCATTCCCCTGCGGCGCGGATGGCTTCTGACGGCATCCCTCAGGAATCTGCTGAATCAGGGGTACGAACGCTGGGACGGATTCAAAGAACCGGGGTTTCATCTGCAAGTCGGCGTACGGCGGACGTGGTAGGGGCACATCGCTGACGCACGAAGAGTTCCACGGCAAAGGAGTTTCACCATGACGCTACTCTCGCTGGTGATCAAGGGCGGCTGGATCATGATCCCCATCGCGCTCTGTTCGATCATCGGTGTATGGGTGTATATCGAGCGGCTTCTCGCCTATCGGCGGCTGAAGGTTGACGTTCCGCCGCTCATGGAGCAGATTCACCCTCTGGTGGCGGCGGGCCAGGTGGAAGAGGCCGAGCGGCAGCTTGCGCAGTCGGGCGCGCCAGTGGCTCAGGTGCTTTCCGCAGGGCTTCGGGCACGCGAGAAAGGGCGCGAGGGGATCAAAGAGGCGCTGGAGAGCGCGGGCAACCGCCAGGTGCATCTCTTGGAGGAACGCACGGGCATCTTGGCGACGGTGGCGGGTGTTGCGCCGCTTCAGGGGTTCCTCGGCACGGTGACGGGCATGATCAAGGCCTTTCAGCAGATCGAGAACCTCGGCGGGAACGTGAACGCGACGGTGCTCGCCGGGGGCATCTGGGAAGCGATGATCACGACTGCGGCGGGCCTCATCGTCGGCATTCCGGCGATTGTGGCGTACAACCACCTGATAAGCTTCATCCGGGGCATGGTCGCCGAGATGGAGCAGGCCGGTGGCGAACTGATCGCCATGCTGACCTGAAGGAGCGGACTGGCATGAAGCTGCGCACCTCGTCGGGGTTGATCACCACGTTCGCCATGCAGTCGCTCACGGACATCGTGTTCCTGCTGCTCATCTTCTTCCTGCTCTCCTCCACGTTCATCCTGCAAACGGGCATCAAGGTGCAGTTGCCGCAGACGACCGTTGGGGAGCCGGTTTCCGAGCGGATGCTCGTCGTGTCCATCGCACGGGATGGCTCGGTCTACCTCAACGAAGACCTCGTGAGCAGAGCCGAACTCGTCGCCCGCATACGGCAGCAACTGGTGAGCCGCGAGCAGATCGTCATCCTGCGGGCGGACCGCAACCTCGCGCTCGACAAGGTGGTCGAAGTCATGGACGTTGCCAAGAGCGCGGGCGCGTCGCGGTTCCTCATCGCCACGCAGACCCAGCAGGAGTGAGACGCGGATGATGCCCTCACCGTTTGCGACATCGCAGGGCCGCATCTGGCTGAGTGCGGGCATTTCGCTCCTCGTGCACGGCGTCTTTCTCGTCCTCTTCGCGTTCATTGCGATCAACTTCTCCGTGCCGTCGCCGGAATTCGTCGAACTGAACATCGGACGCATCTCTCAGCGACAACTCACCCGGATGATCCAGGAAAGCGAACAGGCCGCCGAGACCGCCGCCCCCGACAGGCGTGCGCGAACCCCGCAACGGCGTCTGCCGAAGATTGACATGCCGGTGATAAGCCCCACCGAAGCGGAGCGGAGGCTCGTCCCGGAGCAGGTATCGCTCGACGAGGAGAAGTTCATCGTCCCCCCGACGCGACCGGCAGGCCCCAGCGCACCGCCTCTGCCCGCAGGTGGGAGCGATAAGAAGGTCCTCTACGAAGGGGCGCAGATAAATCTGGGGCCACGCCCCGGCGAAGGGATCGAATCCGAACACGTCGGCAGCGACATCCAACCGGTGTTCCTCATCGAAGGCGACCTCACGGGACGGCGCTTCTACGAGGCGGCGGTCACCGAAGTGCCGGACGTGCCCGCACAGACGCGGATCCAGTTGGACCTCACCGTTGCGCCGTCGGGCGCGATCATCAGCACGATCCTCGCGCGCAGGGAGAACGCCGCCCTGGAAGCATTTGCGACGAGCTATCTCCGGCGATGCCGCTTTGATCCTCTGCCGACGGGCGCGCCACAGGTGAACCAGACGGGGCGCATCACGATCACCTTCGCGGTTCGGCCCTGAGAGGACCGGAACATGCCAAACGCTCTCTGGGCGAACCTCGCCTCGCTATTCCGTGCGCGCACCCCGTTGGCGAAAGTGCTGGCCGGTCTTCCCCTGTTCGCCGATCTCACCACGCAGCAACTGGAAGAGGTTGAACGCATCGTCCACCTCCGGACATACCGCGCTGGCGAGGTCATCTTCGAAGCCGGAGACGCCGGGGTGGCGATGTACGTGATCGTAGCTGGCGAAGTGAAGATCGTCCTGCCGGACGAGAGCGGCGAAAAGAACCGTGAGCTGGCGCGGCTGGGGATGGGAGACCTGTTCGGGGAACTTGCGCTCCTTGACGCCTCGCCGCGCTCGGCAACGGCGATTGCGACCACCGCGACCGAAGCCGCCGCCATTGCGCGGCCCGACTGGATGAACCTCATCGAAC
>Ga0172366_10001192_pt1 | contig 20135 bp, 17 predicted proteins | sample LakKivSesite69cm_FD_114533 | JGI IMG/M metagenome (GOLD analysis project Ga0172366, IMG submission 114533) | Sediment microbial communities from Lake Kivu, Rwanda - Sediment site 69cm | ecosystem: Environmental > Aquatic > Freshwater > Lake > Sediment | place: Rwanda: Western Province, Lake...
AAGGGTTTGAATGTTATCGTGGCTTGCTTGGGCATGGCAGTGGTTATTAGCTTATCTTACTTCAGCGGTCAACCCCACATTGGTTTAGTCTTATTAGGTCTGGCTTTTTACTTGATTTACAAGGGAGTTCAATCAAGAGGTTATTATAGCAGGGATGACTTAGAGAACGCTTGGCTTAACCTAAGCGGAGCGCCAAGCAAAGCCAAGAGATTCGCTGATGATGCTGTTGATTTGGACAATGATTTGGGTGATTTCTCTGATGATATTAATAAGGATTTGGGCAAGGATATTGATGTTATCAGAAAACCTAAAGACGCTAAGGATAAGATTGGATCAGAACCAATTGCTGAGGAGCAACTTAAAAAATATTTTCTAGCAATGTTCAAACTCGAAACTGAATTCTTTAAGAATTTTTTTGCGTTAGTTTTAACACACATGCGTATTATAAGCTCTATAAAAGAACCCCAAGCGGTTTTGAATAAATTAATTAATATTAATAATGCTTTAATAAAAAATATTAAAAAGATTCAGGAGTCTAAAAATGTTTTTGAAAAGGAATTCAAGGATTTGCTTGGAAAAGATAATTTTGTTTCTTACAAAACCAATCTGGATAATTTATTTAATTGCACTTTAGGTTTTGATTTTACTAAATTTATTGAAGAAAAAGATGGCGTTACAACTTTAAAAACTGATGATTACAATAAGCAGTTAGAAAATATCCTTAACGCCCTTAAAGATTTTAGCTCAACAAGACTAACAGTTCTGTCAGATATTTTACCAAAGTATGAAGAGTTAACAGATAAACTTAGAAAATTAGAAGAGTTATGTAATAAAGTATTTACTCAATTAAGTGAAATCAAAAATGTGCTTAAGCCAAAGCCAAGCGCGGCAACGCCAACGCCGGGTGCGGCAACGCCAATCGCTGCGAAAGGCTCGGTTATTGACCTTAAAATAAATCCTGTCGAGCAGGCTAATAATACTTCTTGCGGTCTTGCTTGCGTTCAGATGATTCTTGATTACTTAGGAATAGAAATCCCTGGCAATAATAATAAGGATAAACAAATGTATCTTGCCGCAATATTATTAGAAGCTTACAAAGACAAGGCTGAGCACCCAATTACAACAATTGTTGAGCATTACATAACAGCAGGCCCTCTTCAGTCAAAAGATTGGAAACCGACCTTCGGTCACGAAAAAATGAAAGATTGGGCTAATGCTAAAAATAAAGAGGATGCAAAAAAAGCATTAACAGATTACTTTAAGAGGTACAAGGATTTTACTACAGAGTTATTACCGCTTATCTCAATAATGACTGGCTGGTTAATAAATAATGAAGTGCCAACGAAAAAAGAGATAACAAATGACAAGTTAATAGATCACTTGAATAACATAACAAAGAAGGGAACTATAGAGAAAGATAAGGAATTGCCGCCGATATTATTAATCGACCCTAATCAAGGGCATTTTGTTTTATTTAATAAGTTTGACGGGACTAATTTAATATTCAATGACCCTTTGACAGGAGGAGAACAAAATTATACTCTTGATGAGATTAATAGTAATAACACATACATCTTATACTTCTTAAAGATATCTGATGAAACATATAAAGAAGATATAATTAATTGGAGAAATAAAAAACTAAGAAAAGGCAGGGGAGGAGCGCGTCGCGTAATTCAATAGAGTTGATTAAGTTATGGTTGTTTCAAGTAAATTGTCTGGGAGTAAAAAGTTAGGTGTTTCGGTTAGGGCTAAGGATAAGAGTATGAGGGGTGATGACCCTGCATTTGAGGAGGTTTGCAGTAAGATAGCTGAATTAAAGAGCACTATAGAACAAACTAACTTAAAAGAGGCTAATGCTGAACTAAAAGAACTGTTAAAGCATGAGGATTATATTAACAAGAATTTTGAAGTTGAATTTGTTGAAGTAGAAACAATAGAAAAAGAGGAACTTAAGCCAATTGAAAAAAAGACTAAGCTAAGAAAGAAGAGTGCTAAACTAAGGATTGATTATAATACTTTCAGGAATGTGATGGATAGTGTTATTGAGGATGAAACAGGCATGTTACTGCTATTGTACGCTAACTTAATGCCTCGCTTAAAACTTGATAATGAGAAAGAACAATTAAGGAGTTTTAGCGCAAAATACGTTTGGGGTTTCTTCAACAAGTGGGATGGACTGCTATTAAAAGAGTTCTCAACAGAAGGTAAAGCCAAGGATTTCATTGACAAATTAGAAGGGACCACAATACGCAAGGCAGTTGACGGCAGGAAAGTTTACTTATGGCACTGCTTACTACCAACACTTGGGGGACGAGAAGGCGAGAAGAAAGGAGAAGGTTTTGTTGTATTAACCTATATTGAAAAAGGGAAAGAGGATAAACTAAGGAGATTATTAAAAGGATTAAAAGAAAATGTTGATTACAAGATAGTCTCATTCACTTTTAAAGAAAGAACAGATGAATTACTATTGCTAAGGATAATGAAAGAAGAAGAAATAAAAGACTTGATTAATGTAATTAAGAAATAATTATTATATTGGCTCGCTGAGAACAATTAATTATTTATACTGCAACAAGCAATAAATTGTTCAATGAGCAGTAAGGAGTTAGTTGATGAACTAATAACAGAGGCTAATGAAGGTATTGCTTTAGAAAGGGCTTACAAGCAGGAAGGCAGGAGTGATTATGATTACACGCTCAGTGAGAACCCAAGATTAAGTGAATTAACAAGAGTTTACTTAAGTAAAAAGACAATCCAGGAGTTAAATGAAGAGTCAGCAAGGATTATTGGATTGCTTGAAAGTATCAGGGCAGAGGATGATATTAAGACAATTGAGAATGCCTTGAACAGTAATTTAAGTTTCTTACTAAACAGCAAAAGATTAAGGTTTTATTACAACAAGAATGGTTTTTCAATAAAAAACAATCTGCCAAGCAGGGATTACAATATGAATTTCTGCCATAACAATGAAGGTTACACTTGCAAGTTAAGGATTAGCGTTAAGAAGGAAACAAGCAATCCAGGCAGGGTTATTGATGAGGTGTGCAATTTAATGCAGGATTTCGTAATCAAAATAGGAACAACAGATTTAAAAAAGGCGAGTGAAAGATTAAACGATTGGCTTGAAGAAGATGGGAATGAAAGCATAATAAGAGATTTCAGCATTAAATTAATCGAGCTTGAACATAATACTAAAAAATGATAGGTTTTAAGTAATTTAATCTTCTTCTATTTCGCCTTCTTCGTCCTCGGCTTCTTCGTGCTCAGAAGGCTCATCATAAACTTCTTCAGGCGTCTCGAAATAAGAATCAAGCGCTTCGCACTCAGGGCAAACGTTAGGCGGATTATCAGCCTTAAGCTTATTACCGCACTCACTGCACTCAAAAGACCTAACGCGCTTAATTTGAATAGCCATGAAAAATGATGAGATAATAGTAATTTAAAAAGATTAGGGAAGAAGTTTAGCGTACCTTGAAAAGGGTGTATAATAATCCAGAGAATGGTGTAAAATAAACCAGAAGATTTATAAAGAATAAGGGCTTAAAATAAACCAGAGAATGGCGTAAAATAAACCATGACAACAATCACCAGACATAAAGAACTGTTTAAGTTAAGCATCGAAATGATAGACGATGTATTAAGCAGGGGTTTAATGAGCAATCCGCGAGCCATTGGTTTTGCCACAAGTTCAGGGTCTGTTGACTTATTATCAATTTACTTACACAAACACGGCAAGATTTCAATTGGCAAAATAATTGAGCACCAATGGTTTAAGAAGCCTTCAACAGAACAGAAAAAAGAACCATTGTACGAGAAAAAGATTGGAGTTGATTTACCTAAAAAGAATGAAATATACTCCTTAATGTGCGATATTGAGGAGAAAAGAACAATACTTGCTTATGGTAACCCAAGTGATAAAGACGTAGAGGATGCGGTCAATTCTTTCAAAAAACTTAAAGCAATAATCGAAAAGGAGATTGGTGAAGAATTATGAACAAATTAATCGCATACACTTACTCAGCCCTTTCATTTATTATTCCTAAAATAGGGGAAGGGTTTGTTAAGAGCATAATACTTTTTGGTTCAGTTGTTAGGGGTGAATCCACCAAGGAAAGTGACATTGACTTATTCATTGAAATATATGACGAAGCAAATACAAACAGTGTTGAGAATAATATAGATTCTGGTTTAAAGCAGTTCTACAAATCAAGCACTTACGATGAGTGGAAATTAAGAGGAGTAAATAATGAAATTAAATGTTTAATAGGTTCATTGAAAAAACAAAGTGACTTAAAAAGAAGCATAATAAGTAATGGATTAATGCTTTACGGAAAGTACAGCGAACCAATAAAGGGATTAAATTATGTTTTATTCTCATTCAAGACAATAAGCGAAAAGAATAAGAGATATAAAGTTTTTAGAAGACTATTCGGCAGAAGAGAAAAAGAAAAAACCACGAAAGGTTTAGTTAAAGAACTTGGAGGGGAACAAATATCAAACAGAGTATTCATCATCCCAATAGAACAAGCGCCAATAATACTTAAATTACTAAGAAAAGAAAAAGTTAATTACTCAATGCGTGAAATAAGTGCTGACTAAAGTTCTTTCATTCCCTTTTTAACATCAAGTTTGTGAAGCAGTGGAAGGCTAGGGATGGCAGTTAAACCGCCGATTAATAAAGCCATTGGGTAGCCAAAACTATTAATCAAGAAGCCAGAGGCATTAGAGCCAATAGTAGCTCCGAGGTTAGCAGCGCCAGTGTAAATAGAGAATTGAGTTGCGGCAACACGCTTATTAGTCAAGTCCATGTAAAGAGCGCATATGACAGCAGTGACAGCACCGTCAATAAAACCATTAATTGACCAGAGAGTTATAAGGCTCTGCCAGTCAGAGTAGAAAGCTATTGCCGAAGCTGAAACAGCGAATAAGACTAAGAGACCAAACAAAACTTTCTTGCGGCTAAACTTATCAGAGAACCAGCCGCCAATAAGCGAGCCTGCAACCATTAAAAGACTAAATAAAGTGTTAACCAAGCCAACAGTGAAAACACTAAGAGAGAAAACATCACTAAGCAGAACAGGTATTACTACTTCAGTCAAGCCAACAGCAATGGTTGTGAAGGGTGAAAGCAAGAGCAGTGTTAGCACGAAATTCTTCCTAAGAGTCTTTAGCAGTTCGCGAGGAACTCGGTTGTGATTCTTAATCAAAGGCTCCTTAACAAGCAAAGGAAGGATTACAGCGCCAATAATGCACAAACCAATAGTTAGGAAAGCAGTTGAGTAACCAGCTTGCTCTGCAATAAAACTAATTACTGACGAGCCGAAAGTAATTCCTGCGAATTGGCCTGCAAACATTGAGCCATTAACCTTGCCCCGCTCGTGCTCAGTAGTGACTTCTATTGATAAAGCATCACTAGAGACGTCAAGGAAAGCAACGCCTGCCCTAGCAAAAAATAAGGCAATGCTGAAGGGAATAATGAAAAGCAGAGGATCAATGAATATGATAAGGAATGACATTGAAGAGGGTAGTAATGCGCCGATTAGTATGAACTTCTTGCGGCCGTGCTTAGCGAAGTAATCAATAATACCTCCCCAGACGAACTTAATAACCCAAGGGATGCTAGTAATGCCAATAACAAGCCCTGTAACAACAGGACTAACTCCTCGCTCAGTGAACATAACTGGAATTAAAACTGATGATAATGAGACCATAATACCCTCTGAGAAGTAAAGCAGTGAGAAGATCAAGCACTTGAATTTAGTGTTGCTGTCAAAACTTAGCATTATTTGATAGTAAGTTTTATTACCTTAAGAAACCTTTCGGTAAGGTTATGCACGATGTTATAATAATAGGTGCTGGGCCTGCAGGTTTAAGCGCTGCAATATACGCAGAGAGGTTCAGGTTAAAAACTCTTGTTATTGGAAGAGTAATTGGTGGTTTAATAACGAGCACTCACTTGGTTGAGAATTGGCCTGGCGAGGTTAGCATAACTGGTCTTGGCTTAATGGATAAGGTTATTGACCACGCTAAGAGCTTGGGAGTTGAATTGATTGAGGATGAAGTTATTGATGTCATTAAATCAAAACAAGGTTTTGAAGTTAAGACCAGCAACAAGGTTTATGAAACTAAGTCAATAATAATTGCAACAGGCACTGAACACAGGAAGTTAGGGGTTCCAGGCGAGAAGGAGTACGCGGGCAAGGGGGTTAGTTACTGCGCTAAGTGCGACTCAACATTCTTCAAGGACAAAGTAGTTGGTGTTGTAGGAGGCAGTGACAGCGCTGCAAAAGAAGCTTTATTACTAGCTGATTACGCTAAAAAAGTTTACATAATATATAGGAAGGAAAGGATTAGGGCTGAACCAATTAATGCTGAGCGTGTTGCAAGGAATAATAAAATAGAGATCATACCTAATGTTAATGTAAAAGAGATAAGAGGCAATAAGATTGTCAAGAGCGTTTTGCTTGATAATGGCAGGGAATTAATTCTTGACGGAGTTTTTATTGAAATAGGCCAGTTACCAAAAACAGAATTAGCGAGGAAGTTAGGCTGCAAGTTAAATGACAAGGGTGAAGTAATTATTGACCGCGATTCAAGAACAAGTGTTAGCGGGGTTTACGCTGCAGGCGACTGCACTGACAGTGATTACAAGCAAGCGATAACAGGCTCAGCAGAAGGAGTAAAAGCAGCTTTCAGCGCTTACGAGCAAGTTAGGGGCGGGATGTGAGAAAGTTTTAAAATGATGCGGCAATTATAAGTTTGTTATGGCAGTATTAACTTGGGATTTATTCCTATGGAGGCTTGCTGAACTCGGAATATCATTGCTTGTTGCAGTAACTGCTTTATTCCTGGCAATAAAAGTTTTCGACAAGTTAACCCACCACCTTGATGAGTGGGCTGAGTTAAAAAAAGGTAATATGGCAGTAGCTTTATTCCTGTCAGTGATGATATTTTCAATAGCTCTAATGGTAACACTATTGTTCGGTTAAGCATATTAAATGAAACTGATAATTTACGGGTTCAGCGCAATAATAACGCTTATTGTAGTGATAGCAACGCTTGGAACTCTTAATTCATTTGTCAAGGAAGTGGTTAGTTCATTAAGTGTTAGCGTGCCGACTAAAGTTAATTACTGCATTGCTGACAGTGACTGCGTTAAGAACCCTAATAATTGCACAACCTGCATCAGCCAGTACGCCTCGCCATTAGGTTTAATGCAGCCTTGCCAGGGAACAGCAGGCAAGTGCGCTTGCAGGAATAATAAGTGCTTATTGTCATTAGGCACTGATTAATGATTCATTATGACTAAATTAAACGAAGTTTACAAGTGCAATGTCTGCGGTAACATTGTAACAGTGCTTCACACAGGAGTTGGAGCTCTTGTCTGCTGCGGAGAGCCAATGCAATTAATGGCTGAGAAAGGATTGAAAGATGAGGGGGAGGAGAAGCACGTGCCAGTGATAAAAAAGACTAAAACAGGAGTTAAAGTACTAGTTGGTTCAGCGCCTCACCCAATTGCTAAAGCAATATTAAAGAAAGCTAAAGTTACAGTCAAGCCAACTGCTTTCAAGAATTACCCCGGCCTTGGGATAAAGTGCAGAGTAAAAGGCAGTGAAGTGCTTGCTGGCAGCAATGATTTCATGAGCAGCAATAAGATTAGTGTTGGTAGTGAAGTTAATTTATTAGCAAGTAAGGGCAGGACTGTTGTTATTATTGCTGTTAATAAGAGAGTGATTGGTTTAATTGGAGTCACTGACCAGTTAAAAGAAGGAAGTAAGGAAGCGATTAGTGAATTAATCAAGCATCATAATGTTTACATGATTACTGGCGATAATGAAGCTACTGCTAATTCAATAGCAAGTGAGTTAGGCATTAATAATGTGCTTGCCAGGGTTAAGCCAGAGGATAAGTCAAAGAAGATTCGCGAGTTAAAGAGTTCTGGCCTTGTTTCAATGATTGGAGACGGGGTTAATGACGCGCCAGCGCTTGCTGAAAGTGACGTTGGAATTGCAGTAGGCTCTGGCACTGATGTTGCAATAGAAACAGGAGACGTGGTGCTTGTTAAGGATGATTTGAGAAAAGTATTGTCAGCAATCAAGTTAAGCGGTAAGACAATGGCTAAGATTAAGCAGAACTTATTCTGGGCTTTTATTTACAACATAATAGGACTGCCAATCGCATCACTTGGTTTGCTAAACCCAGTAATAGCAGGGATTGCAATGTCACTAAGCAGTATAAGCGTTGTAAGCAATTCGTTACTCTTAAGAAGAACTAAGTTGTAATAATCAGACTATGAAGAAGTATTGGCGCTGCACTGTTTGCAATGATGTTCATTATGGTGATGCACCACCTAAAGTTTGCCCTACTTGCAGTCAAATAAATGTTTACGTTGAAGTTGAGAGAAAAGAAGCTTTGGCTGTTGAAGGTGAAGAACCTAAGTTTGATTTAATTAAAGTTTTAAGCGAATTCACTAATGAAAAGGACTTCACACTTAACCCAGATAATAAACGCGTTCAAGCAATTATAAAAGGACTTCTTATTAATGAAAAAAATCATGGTTTAAGGTTATGCCCTTGCAGGATAAGGGAGGGGACAAGGGAGCGCGACCTTGCATTAATCTGCCCTTGCAATTTCAAGACTCAAGATAATTGGAACACAAAGAATGAATGCTGGTGCGGTTTATTCAAGAAAAGAAAAGCTTAATCTACTTTTCTTTAAGAATTAATTCAACGTCTTTTTCGATTTGTTCTTTTGTTAATTGACCGCTCTTGACTAATGAACCAAAGTGCAAAAGGTATTGCAATGCATCCTTAACACTAGCTTTGTCATTAATGAATAAGCCAACGTAAGTTTGGCCTAAGTCTGAAAGTTTAAAATAAGTCTCATACTTGCCGTCATTATTTTTTTTAGCATTTTTTTCAATTAAACTTACAGTAAGGATGGGGTTCTTTACAAAATCATTTAATAATTCATCATCAGTCTTTTTATCGGCATTTTCAAGACAACTTTTGCAGTCGCTTAATTCTTTCTTATATCGTTCTTCAACAATTGTGTTCTTGCAAGCCCTATTTTCATCTTTAAAAATGTCTTCATAGAACAGTATAGCTTCCAGGTAGTGTTTTTTGTAATGGGATAATAAAGCATTCCTCGGCAAACCAGTAATGAGTTCTTTAAGATTACCAGCTTTTAATTCAACCCCGTTCTTAAAAATATTATTAACTTTAGTAAATACTTCAATGACTTCAGCTTCACTAACTTCTGGGCCGAAGAGGTCAAGCCTAAACTCAGATGATAATAATTCTCTTAAGCCCTTAGCAATACTTTCAAGGGTTTCTTCTTTTAATTCTCGAACAAGCGCTGAATATTCATCGATACTAATAGTTGCCATAAGTAAATCTTTCTAGGAAGTGATTAATAAACTTTTCTATATGTAAACTATTAAGCTGTTAGGCCACCGTCAATAGTAATAATTGAACCAGTAATATAACTAGACTCGTCGCTTGCAAGGAATAGCGCAAGTTGTGCAACTTCTTCTGCTTGGCCGAACCTTCCAATTGGAACCATCTTCTTAATCCTAGCTTCAGCAATTAACTTAGCAGGCGCGAACTTAAGGTACTTAGCGACCATTGGAGTGTAGATAGTGCCAGGGCAAATGCAATTAACGCGAATGCTCTTAGAATACTCAATAGCTAATTGCCTTGTTAGTGCAATAACCCCGCCTTTGCTAGCAGTGTAAGCAGCTAAGTTAGGAAGTCCTTTCAAGCCAGCAATAGAAGCTGTGTTAATAATACTGCCGCCCTTACTCATGACTGGGATGCCGTGCTTGCAGCAAAAGAAAACACCCTTGAGATCAATATTAATCACTTTGTTAAAATCATCCTCGCTAGTCTCTGTAACAGGATTCTGGACAAGGATGCCGGCGTTATTGTAAAGAATGTCAAGCTTCCCCCACTTCTTAACAACAAGGTCGAACATTGATTTAACTTGAGCTTCATTAGAAACATCACACTTAATGAATAATGATTCTTTGCCAATCTCCTTAACAACCCGCTCACCTTCAGCTTCATTCCTGCCAATAACAGCGACCCTAGCGCCCTCACTTGCAAATAGTTTGGCAGCAGCTTCGCCCATGCCGCTAGTAGCTCCAGTGATTAAAGCAGTCTTACCCTTCAATCTTAACATGGTATCTTACTCCTGCCGTGGCAGTCCTTCCACTTCTTGCCGCTGCCGCACTTGCAAAGAGCTTCACAGCACTTATCAAGAGGTAGTTTGCTGCCGCAAACACATTCCTTCTTAGGCTTAATCATGACAAGATAAAAAGCGGGTTATGATTATAAGGTTATTGCCCTAAAACTATTAAAGCAATCTTAACGCTGGAATCATGAGCGCTAACCTCTTTTGATTTGACGCTGCTTGGAACGTCAGTCCTTAGCTCAACAGCTTGGACAGATGACATGATTTCTTTCTTGAACTTATTAAATGATTCAATAACAAGCTTGTCAGCAGTCCTGTAATAAAGAATTGCTTTATCCTTAATTGTTAATCCAAGCTCCTTGCGGTAATTATTAACCTGCCTGATTAACTCCCTAGCAATGCCGTCAAGCAATAATGAATCAGTTATCTTAGTATCAAGCTTAACTGATAATGACTTAGCCTTAACAAGCTGCATTCGCTTAACATTCAACTCATCCTTAATCAAGTCAAGATAAGGCTTAGTTAATGAAGCGCCCTTAACAGTCAGTCTGCTAAGAGCTTGTCTTATTGGGATCTTAGCTTTCTCTCTCTCAAGAAGAGCTAAGCTTACAATCTCACGAGTCAATTTCATTTTATTATTAAGAGTCTCATTAATCAGAGCTGGTTTGTACTTAGGCCACTTCTCAAGATGAACTGACTCTAAAAGACCAGGCACACTCTTCCTAAACATTTGATAAATCTCCTCTGTAATGAAAGGGGTTATTGGAGCCATTAACTTAATCAAGTTATTGAGAACATAAGCCAGAGTCATTATTGCTCTCTTATTACCATCCCTGAACCTGTCCCTGCTCCTCCTAACATACCAAGTGCTTAATTCATCAATGAAAGGTATTAATTCACTGCAGGCAGTAACAGTATCATAATTATCCAATGCCTTAGTAATATTTTTTATCAGCAAGTTGGTTTTACTAACAATCCACTTATCAAGAATGTGAGTTGATGAGTAAGAATTAAATTTCTTATTGCCGTTATTAAATAACTCATAGAACTTAGAGATGTTGCCTAACAGCATCACTACCTTCCTGAAAGTATTATCAAGGTCTTTTTCATTGAAATTAGTGTCTTGAGCCCGCATTAAAACAGAGTTCATTAAGTAGAATCTTAACGCGTCAGCGCTGTACTTATCAAAAGTTGGTGTTATGTCAGGGTAGTTATGCTTGCTCTTGCTCATCTTACTGCCGTCACTAGCAAGCAAGACACCAGTAACAACTATGTTCTTGAACGGCGGTTTGCCAAACATTAGAACACCTATTACATGCATGTAATAATACCAAGCTCTTATCTGGCCTGTGTACTCGCTGACAAAATCAGCCGGGTAATTATCCTTAAACCATGATTTATTCTCAAAAGGGTAATGCTTAGCAGCGTAAGGCATGCTGCCAGACTCAAACCAGCAGTCAATAACCTCGGGAATCCTATTCATTACTCCCCCGCACTTGCACTTAAGGTGAATCTTATCAACAACGTGCTTGTGAAGGTCAAGGTTATCAATCACTTCCTCAACAGCTTTACTCTGCAATTCCTTAACACTGCCAATTACTTCAACGTGACTGCACTTATCACACTTCCATATTGGCAGTGAAGTGGCCCAGAACCTGTTCCTGCTAATTGTCCAATCAGGAGCAGTGCTTATTATGTAATTGAATTGTTTAGTTAAATTACTAGGATGCATCTTGGCTTGTTTTGATTTCTTAATTAACTCAGGCTTTATTTTCTGAATGTTAACAAACCATGAGTCAACAGCGTTGTAGATTAATGGAGTATCACACCTGTAACAGAAAGGATATGAGTGCGTGTGGTCTTCTGACTTGTATAATAAATCTCTGCTACGCAGGTCATTGATTACTTCAGGGTCTGCTTTCTTAAACCATAAGCCAGCCCAAGGACCCTTAACAAGCTTGCCATCCTTGCCAACGTGCTGAATCTCAGGGATAGAGTGCTTCTTGATCATTTCAAAATCAAACTCTCCGTACAATGCTAAGTGAACAATACCAGTGCCCTCATCAGCCAGTACTTTATCACCGCCGTCAATTATTACATAAGCATTATCACTGTTAGTTAATTTGTACAATGGCTCGTACTTCTTTCCAACCAAGTTTGAACCTTTGAATTGTTTTAATAATGAGTACTGTTCTTTTATTTCCGACAACCTTCCTTTAGCTATTATGTAATTGTCAGTTCCAATCTTTATCTTAACGTAATCTAGTTTTGAATTAACTGCTAACGCAACATTGCCGATTAATGTCCAAGGTGTTGTTGTCCAAGCAAGCACATAAGCGTCTTCGCCAATAAGCTTGAATTTTGCCACTGCTGTTTTCTCAGTAATATCTTTATAACAGCCTTTATCCATTTCTATCTCGGCTTTTGCTAGCGGAGTCTCGCAGTGAGGGCAGTACATTAATATCTTCTTGCCCTCATAAACATAACCATTATCATATAATTTTTTTAGTATGAACCAGACGCTTTCCATGTAATTATTATCCATTGTCTTGTATGAATTATCAAACTCAATCCACTTGCCTAACCTCCTCACTACTTTGCCCCACTCGTTGACAAAGAATAGTACTTTTGACCTGCAGAACTCATTGAACTTATCAACACCCATCTCAATTATCCCTTTCTTGTCCTTAATCCCAAGTTCCTTCTCAGCTATGCTCTCAATTGGAAGTCCGTGGCAATCCCAACCCCATCTGCGCTCGCAACGATAACCTTTCATTGTCCAATAACGAGGGAATAAGTCCTTGCTAGTTAATCCAAGCATGTGGCCGTAATGAGGGGTTCCTGTTGCAAAAGGCGGGCCGTCATAAAAAACGTACTGCTTAGTCTTAGGCCTCTGGTTAACCGATTTCTCAAAGATATGATTATCTTCCCAGAATTTTATTATCTTATCCTCCCTATCATTTTGAGCCATTAAAATCATTAAATAGCTCATTATTATTAAATTTTCTAGATAAAGAATATGTCAAGAACTGAGCCAGTAAGAGGTTCTTGAGCACGTTGATTTCCTGATTGTGTCAGATCAGTTAAATAGGCTAGTGGAAATAAACGTTTATAAACGAGGAATAAATAAGAAAATACCAATGAGAAGGGAAGCTATCGCTATATCCTTATTATTTGCTGTTATTAATTCAGCGCTAGCAGTAATAGGACCAGTAGCTTACTTAACTGAGATGGTAGACGCAAGCTATTACCCTAACGGCACTTTAATGGGCAACGTATCAATTATTGGTTACGTTGAAGTCGGAGTTCCAAATATTGAGGACGTTCTTCAGTACTTAAGAGTTAATCTAACAGGCAATATGTCGAGAGTAAATCTAGTCGGCAACACAACTTACCAGTCAGTTGCTTCAAGCCCTAATTATGATTTTGAGAGGACAAGATTATTCCATAACACAAGCTTAAGCGACAGTGACACTAATTACATAGTAACTGACACTAGCGCTGCTCCTGTAATTAATGCAACAATAGTAGTCACTAACTTCGCAGGCGGAGAAGACTTATATAGTAATGATAATATTGAGAATTGGGCTGGTGGTCCTTACACAACTGATGTTAATGTTCTTGATTTCCAGATTAATATATCAAACCCTAGTTCTTGGAGGAGCTTAGGCAATACTAATGTTAGTATCGTGTTCCAGAAGGATTACGGCCCAAGCGGTGAGGACGCTGTTAATATAACAACAAGCCCTACAGCATCAACAGGCATCGCTTACAGTGTTGACACTGACACTGATGGTTATAATGAAACAATTTACTGGGTTGGAACTTTCACTCCTGGAATGACTTTGCAAATAAGGTTTAATGGAACAATGATAGAAGGCACTAACATGCCTAATGCAACCCTAAACGCTAACTTAAACGGCCTTGATTCAAACACTAGGGGGGCTAGGTTCACTCATGTTAATAATACTGCTGTTTTTAGTGAGTTAACAATTAACGGCAAGTTCAGTAGGGGCCCTGTATTATCAGGAGTTGACATGACTTTTGCAGGCAATAATTGGAGGGTCAGGGGGTTCTTTGAGAACGTAGCTAACAGCACTGTTGCTAATAAATTAACTTATAATGTTAGTGAATGGAGGCTTTACGAAGTTAACTCAACAACAGGAGCGCCTAACATGACAGCAGCATTATCAGACGCTTCACTAACACCATTCTGGCACCAGATACTGCCAGGGGTTAGGCTTTACACGAGGTGGGATACTCACTTAGGAGCTGACAAACCTTATTACACTCCTTACTTCAATTGGCAGGTTGTTTGGAATGACACTTGGTATAGTTACCAGGGAGTTATTAACACTTCACTTCAATTCAAGACAATGTACCTTAATGACATTTATAATGAGAAGATAGTAACAGGTTTATTACTTCCTTACACTGAGAATGAAACTATAACAATTGAGGAAAAACTAATCTATGTTGGTTCAAGCAATATTAATATTAATAGGGTTGAAATTAACTCAACAATACCTCACTTGCTTGGCAATGGTTCAGTAGGCGGTTTATTCAGGATTAATACAACAATGTTTAATCTGACTTACACTAACTTAACAGGCACTTATGAGATTGACAAATCAAGCACCACTATTAGTTTAAGTTACGCTGACCCGACAATGACTTCAGATGGTTATGTAAGGCTTGTTATTAGTGACATATCAACAACTAATTTAACTCAGGGCAATCCAATTGGTATGAACTTAACAGTTAATGATTACATAATATTGAAGTATGATTTGCTAACTAACTTAACAACAGAACCTAATGATAATTATACTTTCATGGGCAACAGCACTGCTTGGACAGCAACCCCTAATAAGGAGCCTCACCCTAATCAAACTATAGTAGCTGCTCAGAAGAGGTTAACCGCTTACAAGGAGTTAATTGCTTTTGACCCTAATAACCCGACATTAGTTAATGTAACAATCAGGATTGACGTTTTTGATAAGTCACCAGGAGCTAGTGGTATTAGCGGCATTAAATTCGTTGATTACATACCTAATGGTACTAGTTTTAATTCAAGCACGCCAATATTCGTTCAATTCTATAACATGACTGCTAATGCTTGGCAGTCCTGGACTAAAGGAGTTCAATATAATCAGACTAATCTTGGCTGGGTTAATTTAAGCGATGGGTTCCCTGCTACCGCTTGGGAGTACACTAACTCAACTAATGCAACTGGATGGACTTTGTATAATAATGAGACTTTAATATTCACTTACCAGCTTAACTTAACAGACCCACGGGTTTATGTATTACCTAGCGAGATAGCTGGTTTTGACCCAGACACTGGTCGTGACTTAAGCTTTACTACTTATGGAGTTATTACAATAATAGTGCCTGAAGGATTACTAGAACCAGTTATTAATGAAGGCGAGTTAACCCTGTCTAAGTTTGTTAGCGTAGGCAAGCCTGCTGAGTGGATTAAGTCATTCGAGGTTTACAACCCTAACATGAGGCCTTTAACAGCTACTTTCAAAGCAAGAGTATTCCCTGACACTGTTAAGGCTTACGCTACTTACACTGATTTCGAGGGTAATGAACAGTCAGAAGCAATTAGTTATGTTAAGGAGAATGACACTTATTACGCTACCTGGACTTCGACAATAATTCCTTTTGAGACAAGGAGTTATTACGTTAAAGTATTAACCCCTGCTGTAATAGCTGTTGACAGGCAGATTGATGTTATTGGTAAGATAAGTGATAATGTTGTTAAGTTAAGCCTTGATATTGATTTGAAGAACTTGGCTTTAGAGGATTACCCATCAGTAAGGTTGTATCTTCCATTAAGGAGCGAGCAGATACTAAGCGCTGTTGATAGCTTAGGGAATAACCTTGATTATAGCGGGTTAACTGGTGTCATATTAATAACTGATTTCAAAGGCCTTGAGGCTAGGAGTGTTAGGATAGAATTCCAGGAGAGTTACCCAATAGTAATAGTAACCCCTGACCAGGAGGAGTATAAGGATTACGCTAATATTAAGCTTGATATTAGGGTTATTAATGGAGGGGAGGTTGTTGATTACCCATTCCTTGAGACAGAGGTTTACACACCTTATTATGATACTATTTACTCAAACATAATGCCAATAAAAGGACTTGGTGTTGTTGAGACTAAGAATTACGAGGAAGCTTTTAACATGCCTTTCGGAGCGCCTACAGGCATGTACTTAGCTAGTGTGAGGTTCAGGGAGGATTTTAATGTTATATCAACAGGTGAGGCGAGCTTCAAGTTCACAGGTGAAGGTGGTTACACAATAATAGGAACAATAATATTAATAACAGCTGTGCTTGGAGTCTCTTACTTAAGCTTCAAGAGGTATAAATCATATAAGAATATGAGGTAAAAATAATGGTTTATGTTTTCGGTCTTAACCTGCCTTTGCTCGAACTGCTTGTAGTATTCGCAATAGGCGTTCTGGTTTACTTAGTTCTTCTCGAATTGCAGTTCAGGAGGATAATGAGAATAGTTAGGAGGCTTGATAAGGAGGAGAAGGAGATTGAAGGCGAGCGCAAGGAGTTAGAGGAGGAGACTGATAAGATAAGCAAGCTGCTTAGGCGTTCAAGCAGGAAGAAGGCTTAATAATCCTATATTGCTTTAATTAAATCTAATAATGAAAAAGTTAATGCCATTACTATCAACGCTATTAATGATCTCTGGTTGTATTCAAACTGGTTTCATAAGGCCTAACCCAGATGAGTACACTGTTAATGCATCAGGTTTATTCTTAATTGATTCAAGATCAATAATAGCAAGCGAGTCAATAATTAATCGTGATGAGTTAATGCTTTATTACTCAGAGGCCAGAGGCAGTAATTTAAGCAATTACGTTGTAAGAATAATTTTTAATGAATCATCAAATCTTGATGGTTTCAATCTAATATCAATTAATGGTGAGGATGTTTATCATAAATCAGGTCTTAGCGAGCAGTACGCTTGGTTATTTGATAATGGTTCGATAATCGTTGAAGGCACTTATAGTGATTATGGCAGCATTGAATTTAATGAAGGGGTTTTAGAAGGCCTTGTAAGAGCTTATTTGATTAAGCTAAGGCCAGTAAATAATTAAATAGCCAAAATCTTTAAAAGATAATAAAAAGGGAATAAATTAGTGGGATGTTAAGCATTAAGCGCTTAAAATTGTACTCAGGGCAAATTTATCTATTGATAATAACCTTAGCGGTTATATTATCAGCTTATTTTGTTTTAATGCTCGGCTTAGCTGGATTAACTGGTTATGCAGTGATAATTGACGGCTTGACTGGTTTCACAGGCGAGTATGTTAATACAACTTACAGTAGTGGTTACATACAATTAGCAGGCAATAACCTTACTGGGTTCTTTACATCTCAAGTTAAGGATGCTGGTTATAGCGCTAATTGGAATAGCATTAGCTGGGGTTACACTAAACCAGGATTAATTACCAATGAAGTTAATTGCTTTAAGGACTCTTACGTCAGCAAGCAAAACCCTAATAATAATTACGGCAGTTCTGGCGCGCTAATAGTAAGGGACTCAAGCACTAATTCTTACAGGACTTACTTGTCATTCAATGAGTCAGCCGCTGGTTTAAGCGCTGAGTTATGCTTGTACGCTAACAAGGTTAAAGCAGCAAATAATGTTTCAGTCTACCAAGTTATTAACTCAAGCTGGTCTGAGTCAGGATTGACTTGGAATAACCAGCCTTGCGGCACAAGTTTTAATGATTCAATTAACTGCAACTTAACAGCTCTAGACAGCAGGATTATTAGTTCAAGAGACTGGTACTGCTTTGATGTCACTGGCAGCCAGCAATATTCATTTGTCTTAAAAACAAGCGAGACTAGCAATATTAATTCAATTGAATTTGATTCAAGAGAAACGAGCAATAAGCCTTACTTAAGGATTAGCTACGAGCCCTTAACTAACCTAACTTTCCAAGTAAGGTCTGATGATGATAATTCATCATGGGGTCCTTTCATAGGGCCTGACAATACAAGCAATACTTATTACACTGCTCAGAGCAACTTAACGCTGCCAAGCAACAGGTTCTTCCAGTACAAAGCTTACTTTTACTCTAACGCAAGCCCTTACAGCCCTAAGCTTTACAATGTTACTATTAATTATACAATACTTAATGAAAGCCCGATAAGCATTAACATTAACTCGCCTGCTAATACAACTTATGATTCAATAGTGCTTGAGCTTAATGTTAGTTTTAATAAAGTGATTAATCAATCATGGTACTCGCTTAATGGAGGGGTTAACCAGTCATTATGCAATAACGAGCAGCACTGCATTGCTTACATAACAGCTGATGAAGGGTTTAATAATCTAACAGTCTCTGCAAGCAATGAGTTCGGTCAAGTTTATAATAAAACCGTTTACTTCACTGTTGATGAAGGCCACTGCCCTCTAGGACTGCTTTTTAAGATTCTAAACCTTGAGCAGAGCATTGGAGCTGAGTACTACCCAGGTGATAATGTGTTAATATCAAGCATGGTTACTAGCAGGACGGGCGAGTTAGTTAGCGGTGCAACAGTCAGGCACGTAATACGCTACCCTAACAGCACTATTTACAAATTAGTTAATGCTTATGAGATCAGACCTGGTTATTACAAAGCTAATTTTACTTTAAGTGATGACGCGCCTTTAGGAACTTACCAGGTTGAGGGTGAGGCTGAGAAGTATGACTGCAGGTCTTATGATGACGGTGTTTTCAAAGTAGTTGATATGATACCTCCTTGGACTAAAGGGGTCTCAGTGCAGGCTAGTTCAGAGGTTAATTATGATGCTGGCGAGACAGCAATAATAACAGCCACAGTACTAGACGGCTCTGGTTCCTTAAAGAACCCTTCTTGGATTAACATTACAATAACTCACAGGGAATCAGGAACAGTTTATGTTAGCAATGCTCCTATGAACTCCTCAGGAGTAACTGGTTTTTATCATTACCCTTGGGTTATACCTTACAACGCTACTTGCGGCGGTTATGAAGTGATAATAACTGCAAAAGTTGATAGTACAGTAACAGGGATATCAACAATGCTGTCATTATCGTGCTGGATAAATAAAGCACTTAACATTAATTTAAGCGGGGTTAGCGATAATCAAATTAGGGGTTTTAATGAATTATTCAACTTGACAAGCAGCACTGGAGCAGTTAACAGCTTGCTACGGGACTGCAGGGGGCAACTTAAGTTCACGCCCCAGACTGGTTTAAGCCTGCCTAATGATGATGAGACTCACTGGTTTGGTGACTTAACAACAATGCCTGTTAATTCAAAATGGTTATTAAATGCAAGCGCACCAGGCAGTTATAATGTCACAATACAAGGATTGTGCAGTTACGGGGTAAGCAATTCTTACACAATAACCAACCTAACAGTTCATGATGAAACACCTGTTAGTTTAACCAAGTTCTTAGAACCTGACATAATACTAGCTAACTCAAGCAACCAAATTGAAGTTAACATAAGCGTTAAGAACATTGACTTGGATGATTATATTACTGGCATTGAATTAATTGACGAGATTCCTTACGACTTCATAGCGCCAAACGCTTCAGACATTAAGGTTTGGTTTATTAATGACAGCGCTGAAATGCTTCTTGGTTCTCATTACAACCTGACTGTATCAAACCTTGATAAAGACCCTAATATTGAGGTTAGGCTTTTCATGCCTAACATATCAGCTGATCTAGGCCGCCACTTAGAGCCTAATGCTTCAATTAAGATAAGTTATTTCATGAACTCATCATTAATGGATGAGGATGAAGAGAGGATTGTTTTTACTGAAGCTAAAGCTACTGATAATTTCAAAGGACTAAGCAATAAATTAGAAGTTAAAACATTAAACTCAAAAAGGGTTCTTGTAAGAGCTAATAAGGACATAATCAGCAATG
>Ga0172366_10001193_pt1 | contig 20131 bp, 16 predicted proteins | sample LakKivSesite69cm_FD_114533 | JGI IMG/M metagenome (GOLD analysis project Ga0172366, IMG submission 114533) | Sediment microbial communities from Lake Kivu, Rwanda - Sediment site 69cm | ecosystem: Environmental > Aquatic > Freshwater > Lake > Sediment | place: Rwanda: Western Province, Lake...
AGCGACCGACCCGAAAGTAGCAATAGCGAGGGAAGATCTCGCTTCTTGTCACTTCACGAGCGGCACGACGGGCCAATCCAAGGGCGTGCTTCACGACCATATCGGCTATCTCTACGCCGGTCTCGTCCACACCAAGACATTTGGGCTGACATCGGACGAGTTCATCTACCTGGTGCTGCCCATGTACCACATCTTCGGCTTCGTCAACCTGGCAAGTACTATATTCACCGGTGGCAGCATCCGCATGCTGGACAAGTTCGACCCGCAGGTCTTGCTTAAATCTTTCGAGGATCCATCCATGACCTTGTTCTGCGGCGTGCCGAGCATCTACAAGATGCTCATGTCACAAGACAACGTCGAATCCTTCAAGGTGAGCTCCAAGAACCGGTATTTCATATCGGGTGCCGGGCCGCTGCCGCCCGAGACCGAGGCGGATCTGAACAAGCGGCTGCTCCGCGGCAACGGCCGGACATGCCAGGCATACGGTTCCACCGAGGACATCTGCGTCGGCGCGGGGAACTTCGAGAAAGCCATCCCCGGTGCCATCGGAAAGCCCATGATCGGTTGCGAGTTGGAGCTCGTCGATGACAACGGGAACATCCTCCCGCACGGCAAGGACAACGTTGGCGAGGTCGTCAACAAGGGACCACACATCATGCTCGGGTACCTCGGCGACCCCAAGGCTGCTGACATCATCGACCACAAGACCTCGGATCCCGTGCTCAAGCCCATCAAGGGCCGCGAGGGCATCTGGTACTGGAGCGGCGACGTCGGGTACCGCGACGAAAACGGCGTGTTTTACTTGACCGACCGGTCGAAGGACATCGCCAAGGTCTCCGAGCGGCTCGTGTACCCCAGCGAGATCGAGATCACGCTTCGCAGCCACCCGGGCGTGAAGGAAATCGCGGTGCTGGGCGTCCCGCACAAGACCTACGGGGAGCAGCTCCTCGCGGTCGTCGTGCCGACGGCCGAGTGGAAGGAGAAGACAAACGAGCTCGAGGCCGCGCTTCGTGGCCTCGCCGAGAAAGAGCTGGCCAAGTACAAGATACCTCGCCACTGGTGGTTCAAAAACCAGCTCCAGACGAACTCGCTCGGCAAGGTGTTAAAGAAGGAATACCGGGACCAGTTCAAGAAGCTCATGGAGAAGGGCAAGATCGAGTAACTTGTTTGTCATTCTCTTCCTTTTTACATGATGACGATTCTTTTTTTTCATACTGGCCGATTAGGCGATCGAGCCAATCGGTTATCAACGTCTGGCGTGGCGGGTTCAGCTTCCTCTTCAAGAAAGTAAAGAACGGCCTCGTGTCGCCGTGGTTGATCTTGAGATCGAACACCTTGGCGAGCAACAAGACTTTCTCCTCGATGTCCGCGAATCTCCGGGCAATCGGGTCATCGACGGGGAATCCCTTCAGGATCTTCCTCTTGATCGAGGTCAAGCTGTAGGATTTTGCCTTCAATGCCTTGCAAAAATGCAGCACCTCGCCTTCCGTCTCCTTGACAAATCGCTTGAGCTGGTTCATGTCGTCGGGGTGCGTGGCGGGCATGGTCGACCTTGTCCCGTGGAAGAGCCGTCCGGCTCGGACGCCTCCACACTGCTTAGGTGAATCCCCGTCCAGGTGGTTAAAAAAGATGCGATAGTATCTGGTTATGCTTCCCGACGACGTTAGAAGCCTTCCTCCTCACTCGGCGAAAAAATCGCTTCCCCGCCCTCCGGCCCTAGCTGTCTATAGCATATTTATGCCCGTTATACGCAGAATTAATCACCATGAATTATGGCAATATCGAGATCCGGATCGACGAGCCCAGCGGCGACATCGAGATCTTGTACCGGTCCACGTTGGTATTCTCCGCGATCACGCCCGTGCTCTTCTATAACGACGAATGGTTGTCAGAAAAGACAGGAGAGCTCGCGTTCGAGAAGATCGCGGTACAAAGCGGTGGCAGTGGAAATAATTACGAGGGAAATCCCTATTTCCCCGAATATCATGATGTCGCGAAGGTGTACCTGGTCAAGAACGGCGACGAGCAGTTCACCTGTACCATGCATGTCGTCGTCTTCCCGAAGAGCCAGGCAATTTACTTCACCTTGGGCATCGAGGGGAACGGCGCGAAATCGAACCATATCGGGGGCTTCATCGACCTCGGCGTGCCTCAAGGCATCTCTCGGTATCGGTTTTTCCATGCGGGTAACAGGCGGGCCAGGGCCGAGAAACCGTCGAACTCCACCGCACGCTTGGGCATGGGACTGTTCGTCTCTGGCCAGAGCTCGTGGCAGCATCCCGAGATGGCCGGATTGCTGCCGGATAATGACGACCTCCCCATCTCCTACATGCTCGGGCAGCTCGGGGTGGGCGTCGTCTCGTTCGTGCCCGTCGATCGGTTCGGCCAGATCACGACGATCCGCGCCTGCAGTTTCCTGGACTTTCCCAACGGGGTTAAATTCGTCTCTGGTAATTTCTTGAACGCTCAAAAGTATGACCGGCTCGCCGGAGGTCTCGTGGCATTCGGCGAGGATCCCATCGAGCTATCCGGTACCATCTACAAGACTTACATGCAGCTCATCAACCGCGTGCACGCTTTGCGCGAGAAAAAGGATTATCCCGAGATCTTCGAGTACATGGGCTTCTGCACGTGGAATACCTTCTACCAGGCCGTTGACATGCAGGGCATCAAGGACTTGCTCGAGGCCAATTTCACGTCAAAGTCCGGTTCTGACCGGTTCAAGTACCTCATCGTCGACGATGGCTGGCAGTCGATCAACGGAATGACGTCGACTTCAGATAAAGAGAGCGGCACCAACAAGACCGACCGCGGCTTGCGCCGGTTCGAGGCAAACTACAAGTTTCCCAACGACATCGGCGAGGTCGTGCGGCTGGCCAAGCAGAAATATCGCGTCAGGGCGGTTGGAGTTTGGCATGCAGTGGGCGGTTATTGGGCTGGCGTGGAGCCAAATTCTGACCTCGGCCGTCGATATCCGATAGCGAACAACGTTCCTGATCCTTCGTTCTTCAAGGGGTTCGAGTTCTGGCACGACTACTACGCGCATCTCCGGGCACAAGGCATTGATCTCCTCAAGATCGACAACCAGTCATCCCTCGCTCGAAGCATGCAAGGTATCGGGCCGGTCGACACGATGATCGACCAGTATTATGACATGCAGCAAGGAGCCGCCTACTCGCAGAACCTCGTTGTCTTGAATTGTATGTGCATGCCCTCCTATTGTTACACGCACTGGAAGATGTCGAACGTGTCCCGTGTCAGCGATGATTTTGGCCCGGGGAACTTGCCTGGGCTGAAGCACCAGGTCATGCAATGCGTGTTCAACCCGATCTCGTACGGGCAGTTCTGTTACCCCGATCACGACATGGTCTGGACGAAGCCGGCCAAGAACGGGTGCCCTGTCCACCCGCTCTTGCTGGTCCACGCGGTTTCTGGCGGGCCCATATACATTGCAGACGAGGTCGGAGAGACCGATGGCAAGGTCATTGAAAAGCTCAGCTTCCCGGACGGGCGCATCCCCCGCCTCGAGGGCGTGAGCATGCCCACGGTCGACTCCATCTTTGCCGATACCGAGCGGGACGCGGCGTGCAAGGCGTGGAACTTCGACGATATTCCCGGCTGGGGCCGCGTGTTCTACTATTACATGGCAAACATGGTCAAGGAGGACAACAAGCCCATCACCGCGTCGATATCAATCGCCGACATGGGCACCATGGCCTACGCGGGCAACACGATCCCGGCGGAACACGTGATAAAGGACGTGGAAACGAGCTTCGCCCGCACGGTCTCGATCGAGAACGAGCGGGTCAAGACCGACCTCGCCCCCCTCCAGGCCAAGTACTACAAGATCAGCCCCGTCATCCGCGGCATCGCCCTGCTCGGCATCAGCGACGTGTACAACGGCACGAAGGACATCGAGCGTGCTGCCTGGGAGAATGACAAGACGCTGTTCGTGAACCTGAAATACCCGGGCACCCTCGAGCTGTACGCGAAGAACCCGGACTGGGTCACCGTCAAGAACATGGCTGGCATGAACATCCCCGTCCAGCGCGACCCCTTGAACCCCCAGCTCGTCCGGTTCCACGTCGACAGCGCGTGCCAGATCTTCCTCGCGTGAAAACCGAGTGTTTTTCCATTTTTCCTTCTTGTAGCAGCGACGCGTTCAGTGCTTCTCATCTAACGTTAGCTCGAAGGAGCAAACGTCATCTCCCAGCCCCATGAATTTCGTCCGCTGCATTTTCACGGCCGGGTTCAACGATGCGATGGCGGTCTCGTAGATCGGGATGCAGATATCCTTGCAGATGCGCGGGATGACGGCCGTTCGGTCTTTGTTTCGTCCCATCATTGCTTTGTATGGACATTTCGTGATCGACACACGCGCCTCGCGGGAGGATCCTTGCTCGATCGTGTATTCCCACCCCTCGCACGACCACCTGAAGGCCAAGACGTCGATGACCCCGGCGATTGTCTTCGTGTCCGCTTTCAAATATTCTTTTATCCGCCGGTACACGATCCTGAAAAGCTCTTTCCACACGGCGAGGTCTATCGCGAGGGCCATGTCGAAATTCGTAGCCTTCTCCACCTCTATTATCCACAGCCCATCCAAAGTGAACCAGTTCCTCGAAAAGTAAAACAAGCGGTCATCCGTGGTGATTTCCTTCATCGCGTTCACGAAGTGTCTTTATTAAACAAGAATGAACGATATCGTGAAAAAAAGATGGTCCACTCAAAACTATTCCAACCCGATCCGCAAGAAATTAGCGATTATCTGCAGCCCGTGCGGCCGCATCATGATCGATTCCGGGTGGAACTGCACGCCGTGGGTCTCGTACCGCGCGTGTCGAACGGCCATGATGGTGCCGTCGTCAGCCATCGCCGTGATGCGTAGTTCCTTAGGAAGGATATCCGCTTTTGCAGCGAGCGAATGGTACCGGACGACCGACACGGGATTGGGAACGTCCTTGAAAATCGCCTCGCCGTCGTGGAATATCTTGGACATCTTGCCATGCTTCGGGCCGACGTTGGCTCGACCGACGTACTCCTTGTTCCCGTCCTCCCCGAATGCCTCGCATATGGCCTGGTGCCCGAGGCACACGCCGAAGACGGGTACCTCGGGGGCGAATTCCTTGATGATCGGGATCACGTTCGCGGTCTCGTACTTCGGATGGCCTGGCCCGGGGCTGATAAAGATCTTGTCGGGCGCGAAGGCGCGCACCTCGGCTGGCGTGATCGTGTTCGGGACGACCTTGACCTTTGCTTCGGACGCGCTGCATATGTACGTGACGAGGTTATACACGAACGAGTCGTAGTTGTTGATGAACAGCACCCGCTGGTGCCCTGGCACGAACGGCTGTTGGGATTCCACTTGTCTAACGATTTCTACCATGTCGGTTCATCGCCTCCTCCGTTCCTCGATCAGTTTGGCCAGGTTGATCGTGGAGAGCACGCCTTTTAACTTGTTGTCCGTCTCCAGATATTCTTCCTCGGGTTTCGAGTCCGCGACGATGCCAGCACCGGCTTGTGCCACGAACTTGCGCCCGTGGTTGAATATAGTGCGGATGCTGATGGCCATGTCCATGTCACCGGTGAAGCTCACGTATCCCGCGGAACCGGCGTAAGGGCCCCGGTCCTCGACCTCGAGGGCGTGGATGATCTCCATCGCCCGCTTTTTCGGGGCGCCCGATACGGTTCCGGCAGGGAACATGGCCTTTAGCACGTCGAACGGGTTTTCGTACGAGATGGAACGAATCTTGGAGATCATGTGCATGACGTTGGGAAACTTCTTGAGGCGGAATAGCTCGTATGTTTCCACGCTGCCGGGCACGCTCACGCGGGCCATGTCGTTGCGCGCGAGATCCACGAGCATCACGTGTTCCGCGAGCTCTTTTTCGCTGTGGAGCAGTTCTTGCTCCATGCGCCTCTCGTCATCGGGATCCCGCCCCCTGCGCCGCGTGCCAGCGATGGGCACGGTATTCAGTCGCGTGTGGTCCTTGGTAACCAGGGCTTCCGGGCTGCTGCCGATCAAGCGGATCGCGCCGCCGTTTCCCCCGCCGAAGTTCAAGAAAAACATGTACGCGGAGGGGTTCAGCACGCGTAACGCTTGGTAAACATCCAGCGGGTCTGCATCAGCGTCGCTTATCATCTTCCGCGAGATCACGGCTTGCATGATATCTCCCGCGGCCAGGTGCTCCTTGGTTTTTTCTATCATCGACGTCCAGCGGTCGAGGCCCGTGTTCGTCGTGAAGCCCGTGTCTTGCTTGAGCAGGCTTGCCTTGTCAAACGCGGGGATCTCCGACCTTACCCCTGGACCGAGCTGCTTGAAATTATCGAAGTGCGCTGCGATGCTCGCGTTACCGTCGTACTCCCCCCTCGTGTTCGTGATCTGGTACAATGTCTTGGTTGCGTGGGAATACGCGAGCACCATCGTGAAGAGTCCCATGAGCACGTCAGGAAAGAGTTCCCGGCTATCTTGACTCGGCGTGTACCCGACGTACGGTGCCACGGCATCGTATCCGACGTAACCGAGCAGTCCTCCAGAGAAAACCTTGCGGGGGAAGAGTTCCGGCATGGCGGAGCGCGTGATCGGAAAAAAAGACTTCAATTTTTCAATTGCCACGAGGTTCATCGGCACTTCATCCTCGAATGGCATCTCGTATTCCCTTTTTTCAGTTATCGGTACCTTTGCGGCGGTCTTGAACTTCTCGCCTAGCTCCGTCGTCACCTCCCGGACGCGAAGATCCCCGCCGTTCACCTCGAGCACGAGGTCGGGGTTGATGCCGATGAAGCTGAAGAGCATCTCGTGCGAGTCCTCGGCGACCGATTCGAGCAGCGCGTGCGTCTTCGCGCCGGACCTCTCGATGAGGTACTTGTAAAAGCGGAAAAACTCGTTTGTCGTTCCTAATTTTTGGATATTGATGTTCAGTTCCATGTCGTCCACCTAATCCTTGATCTTTCTTGCATTCCTCGTTGTATCTTTTAATTCGCTTGTGAACTGTTCTATTTTCTTGATTATGAGTTCCTTGTCTTGCAAATGTTTCCCGATAATGTCGACGATAGCTGAACCAACGATCACGCCACTCGCGCCGAGCTTGACGATCTCGCGCACGTGCTCGGGCGAGGATATGCCAAAGCCCACGCACACCGGGACGTGTCGTTCTTTGCCAAGCAACCTCGTGGCGCGCTGGATCGTGGCCCGGGTTTCTTCGAGCACGGAGGCTCGCGCGCCGGTCACGCCCTTCACCGCGACGAGGTACAAGAATCCCCGTGCATTCCCCGCGATGGCCTTGAGCCGCTCGTCGGTCGTGGTCGGGGCGACGAGGGAGATGAGGAGCATCTCGTGTTGCTCGATGGCTGCCTTGTATGGCCCTGCCTCTTCCGAGGGGACGTCCGCGACGATCAGCCCGTCGATCCCGGCGCGCTGGAATGCAACGAGGGATTCTTCCATTTTTTTCCCCACGCCGACGACGTTCGCGTACGTGAGCACGACGATGGGTTTTCCCGTGGACTTGTGGATCCCGGCGATGAGATTGCATGCCTTCGAGAACGTGGTGCCCGACGCCAGCGCGCGTGCATCCGCCGCCTGGATGACCTCGCCGTCGGCGATGGGATCCGTGTAGGGGATGCCGAACTCGATGATGTCGGCATGTGGCTCGATGGCTCGTGTCAGTCTCGTGAATGTAGCAGGATCCGGGTCCCCGGCCACGAGGAACGGTACGAACGCGCGTTCTCCCTTGGCGTCGAGGTCCCCGAACACTTTTTCCAGCCGGTTCATGGCATGTCGAACCCCCGTCTTTTCATGACGATGTCAATATCCTTGCTTCCACTGCCCGACAGGTTTATGACCATGATGTCGTCGGCCGAGTAATTCCTGGCGAGCTTCTTGGCGTGCGCTAGCGCGTGGCTCGATTCAAGGGCAGGAATGATCCCTTCCATCCTGGAAAGCTCGTAGAACGCGTCGAGGGCCTCCTCGTCGGTGGCGGATGCCAGCGAGATGCGCCCCGCGTCCTTCAAGTTGCAGAGCTCGGGGCCCACGCCCGGGTAGTCCAGGCCAGCGGAGATGGAATGGGTTTCCAGCACGTTTCTCTCGTGATCCTGGAGCAGCAGCTGCATGGCTCCATGCAACACGCCCTCGGTACCCCTGGCGAGCGACGCGGCGTGCTTGCCCGTCTCGATCCCATCGCCCGCGGCCTCCACGCCCCACAGTTCCACGCCCGGGTCCTCGATGAAATCGTAGAACGCGCCCGTCGCGTTGGAACCGCCGCCGATGCACGCGACGATCCCCCGCGGGAGCTTGCCCTCCTTCTGCAAGACTTGCTGCTTGATTTCATGCCCGATGACCTTCTGGAAATCGCGGACGATCATGGGATACGGGTGCGGGCCGACGGTGCTCCCGATGAGGTAGTGCGTGTCTCCCACGTGCGATGTCCAGTAGCGCAAGGCCTCGGACGTGGCCTCCTTGAGGGTCTTCGAGCCTGCGTGGACGGGCACGATCTCGGCGCCGAGCAGCCGCATGCGGTCCACGTTATATGCCTGTCGTTCGATGTCGATCGCGCCCATGAACACCTTCGTCTTCATGCCGAAGTACGCGCCCGTGATGGCCGTCGCGAACCCGTGCTGGCCTGCGCCGGTCTCGGCGATCAAGTTTTTCTTCCCCATTTTCTTGGCCAGCAAGGCCTGGCCGAGCGTGTTGTTGAGCTTGTGGGCCCCGCCGTGCAAGAGATCCTCGCGCTTGAGGTAGACCTTGCAGCCGAGCTGCTTGCTCAAGTTCCCCGCGAAGGTCAGCGGCGTCGGTCGCCCCGCGTAGGTCTTGCGAAGCGCGTCGAGCTCCGAGAGGAACGCGGGGTCGTCCTTGATGCGTGCATAGGCCTCCTTCAACTCGATGATGGCGGGGACGAGGGTTTCGGGAACGTACATGCCGCCATATGCCCCGTACCGCCCGTTGCTTGTCGGGTATTTCCCGTAATAGTCCATTTTATTCATGATGCTTCAACTACGTTTTATCGCAAGAAATCTTGGCTTTCTTGACTTCGATACAAAATTTTTTTATGAGGGCGGGATCCTTGACGCCGGGTGACGTCTCGAGTCCGGAACTCGCATCGACGCCCCTTGGCGCGTGCCGCCCGAGAAAGGCCCCGACATTCGATGCCGAAAATCCACCGGCAACGAGCATATCCTTCATTGACAAGCCAAGCGCTTGCTTGGCGATATCAATGACCGCGACCAGCTCGTGATCGTCGATGCAAGTACCACTTCCCTGGCTCCCGTCGATCAATACCATGTCTTTACTGCCGAACACGTGGATATTCGACGCGATGGAACCAGGGGTAGAGCGTGGAGAGATCCCAAAAATAATTCGGCCATCGTACACGCGCCGCAGCTCGTCCACGAGGTCTTTCGGAATTGGTTCATGGAACTGCACAAAATCGGGCTTGGCAACCTTCGCCAGGTCGATGAACTCTTTCGTGAGGACGCGCGTAACGAGCACCGAAGAGATCTTGCCGCGCAAAAATCGTATCAACCCGCTCGCCGTGGCCATATTGACGTGCCGCGGGGAGTCTGGCGCGCCGGCCACGATGCCGACGTAGGTCGCGCCGGATTCGATGGCCACGTTGGCGATTGCCTCGTCCATCACCCCGCAGATCTTGATCTCGACCATGTTAATCGTCCCTCTTGCACGCGTCGATGTATCCCTTTATGGTAGCCCCGAGCTTGTCGACCGGGGTGTTCATGAAGGTGGTTCCTATCAAGAAACCATCCACACCCGCAGATGCGAGGCGCTTCGCATCGGCTGGTGACTCGATGCCGCTCTCGCTGATGATTAATGGCTCATCGCCGAGCAGCTCGCGAGCGATTGGTGCCAATTTAATCGTAGTCGACGTGTCCACGCGCAAGCTAACAAGGTCGCGGTTGTTAATGCCGATGATGAATTGGCTTGGGTTCACGCCAACGATGGGCACGATAGCATCAAGATCTTTTTCGTCATGGATCTCGAAAAGTGGCTCCAGGCCGAGATCAAGGCACTTGTCGACCAAAGCAAGCGAAGGCTTCGATTTCACGATGATCAACGCCGCGCTCGCGCCGAGGCGCGAGGCGAGCTCGAGCTGGCCGCTCGTCACGATGAAATCCTTGCACAAGACTGGCCTCGTCGTTTCGATCACTGCCTGCTCGAGGTCGTCGAAGCTACCGTTGAAATGCCGTGGTTCCGTGAGGACGGAGATCCCGCTCACGCCAGCCGCCTCGTAAGCGTGCAAGCGTGGCGCGATATCCTCCGTTCCAAAGGATCCATGGCTCGGTGATGCCCGCTTGAGCTCGGCGATGATGCCGGCCCCTCGATTCCTCGCCGCTCGCAAGGACGCGACGAGGCCTTGCCGGGGCATGGCCCTTGTCGTGGACTGACCCTTGACGAAATATTTGGTAGCCTGTTCCTTGAACGTTGCAAGGCGGCTCGCGAGGATATTATCGAGGAAGGACGGCGTCGGGTGTTCACCCTAGGTTCATGTTCTTCTCGAATTGCTGGACTGACCCGCCGCTCGCCTCGACGAGCTGGCGGAGCTTGCCGAGGGCAGCGCCGGATTCGATCGATTTTCTTGCAAGCTTGACTGCTTCCTTGATGTCGGTGGCCTTCTCCCCCGCTATGATGGCGAGCGCGCTGTTCATGAGGACCGCGTCGACCAGCGCCTTCGGGCCGGCGCCCTTCAAGATGTCCATGAACGCGCGGATCCCCGATTCCTTGTCCTTGTTGACCATCAAGTCCGAGAGAGCGGCCGCGGGGAGCCCGAAATCCGCCGCTTCGAGCGTCCGCGCGGCAACCTTGCCGTCGGCCAGCCGTTCATGCACGTGGTTCTTGCCCGCGGGGAGCAGCTCGTCCGCGCCGTGCTCGTTGTACACGAGGAAGAACCGCTTCACGCCGGCTTCGACGAGGACGCTTGCCATCAGCGGGGCGAGATCCTTGTCATAAACGCCGAGCACGTGCCCCGATGCGCCGGCCGGGTTCGTGAGCGGCCCGAGCACGTTGAAGATGGTTCGCAGGCCGATCTCCTTGCGCGGGCCGGCAGCGTGCTTCATGGCCGGGTGGAAGACGGGGGCGAACATGAACCCGATGCCGGCCTCGCGTATCGATCTCTCGACTATCTGCGGCGGGGCCATGATGTTCACGCCGAAATGTTCCAGGACGTCAGCACTCCCGCACGCCGACGTGACGCTCCGGTTCCCGTGCTTGGCAACGGTCACGCCAGCCCCGGCGGCGACGAGGGCCGACAAGGTGCTGATGTTGATGGTCTTGAGCGTGTCGCCACCCGTCCCGCACGTGTCGACGACAGGATGGCTGGTGATGGGGCGTATCATGTTCCCCAGATCCTTCATGCAATGCACGAGGGCGGCGACCTCCGCCGCTTCGGGCTCTTGTACCTTGAGCGCGACGAGGAAAGCGCCAACTTGCGCGGGCGTTGCATTCCCGAGAAGGATATCACGCATTGCTGCATATGCTTCTTCTGGATCGAGCGCCTTGCGCTCGACGATCTTTTTTTGAATTGCTTTCTTGATTCCCATATTTTCTTGAACGGACATTGTAGCTTCCTCCTTGATAGATGCTGGATCCATGCGGATACAGCCATTCTGAAAAATCTCGAACCACGGGCAAGACAATAACTCGCCGATAATGGTTCAGTTAAATTGAAGAACGAGCATCGATCGATTCTTTAATGCAACATTTCAACTCCAAAGTGCATTGTTATCACGAGCGATGCAAGAAAGAGCGGCGCTTTACCTCGGATTGACGTTGAGCCGAGCCTGGCGCCTCGAGTTTATCCCCGCCAGACCCATGAAAATGTCCGGGGAGCAATTGCCATGAATAAGTGGATGATGCGCGGCAATAAATACTTGTGGGAAACGAATGGGGAAGCTTTATTTTTCAGTTAACGTTGGAAGTATTAGTTTAGATCGCCACGAGATGGAGATCCGAGCATGAACGTGGACACGAGCGCGATCCCGGCGGTCGCCGCGCGGGAGCGGATCGAACCGGCGAAGTTGGAACGGCTCGTGCGGGGCGGGATCGCCGTGCTTATGGGGCGGGATGATGCCACGCGGATAGCTATCGGTAAGGAGCTCCGCACAAAGATAAACGTCAACCTCGGCACGTCGCCCTTATCTTGCGAAGAGGCGGAGGAGCTGGAAAAGGCGGCGATCGCCAAGCGGTATGGCGGCGACACGGTCTCCGATTGCTCGACCGCGGGTTACATCGACGCGCTCCGCAAGAAGCTCATCGCCCGTGCTGGAATGCCTGTCACGACCATCCCGGTTTACCAGGCCGTCGCGTCGGCTGGCTCCTTCGAAGCCACGAGTGACGAGATCATCCTGGCGACCATCAAGAAGCACGTCAAGGACGGGGCCGCGTCGATCGTGATCCACGCGGGCTTCACCCTGGAAACGCTGCGACTGCTGAAGAAAAGTGGCCGGATCATGGGCGTCGTGTCCAAGGGCGGCTCGATGACCGCCGCCATCAGCTTGAGCCAGGGCCGGGAGAACCCGTTCGTCACGCTCTTCGATGAAATCCTCGGGCTGCTCGAGGGAACCGGCGTCGTGCTCAACCTGGGCAACGCCATGCGAAGCGGCTGCGTGCACGACCTCAAGGACGAGCCGCAGCTGCAAGAGATCTATGCCAACTCGCGCCTCGCCGAGCGCGCGAACGAGCGCGGCGTGCAAGCCATCATCGAGGGCCTCGGCGGGCACGTGAACGCCCGGGTCTTGAAGGACTGGATAGAGGAACACAACCGGATCACGGGGAACCGGCCGCTGTTCGTTGCCGGGCCCCTCCCCACGGAGATCGGGGTGGGACACGACCACATCTCGGCTGCGATCGGCGGGGCGATGGCTGCCGGGTACGGCGCCGATTACTTGTGCGCTATCACCCCGGCGGAGCACCTGGGGCTTCCCAGCGCGGCGCATGTCCGCGAGGGCGTCGTCGCCGCGCGGATCGCGGCCCACGTCGGTGACTCGATGAAGTTCGGCATCGGCACTTGCTTCGACGAGGACAAGCTACTGTCGGAGAGCCGGTCGCGGAAGGACTGGCAAGCCCAGTTCGAGCACGCGATCGACCCCGAGACCGCCAGGAGCATTCATCCCGACGAGGGGAAGGAATGTAGCATGTGCGGCAAATTTTGCTCAATCGCAATAATGCGCAAGTACGGGCTCGATTCCGCGTTCGATGTCTAGGCCCCTCGAGGACTATAGGGTACGGATGCTTCGCGCTAGGTAATGACCGCCCCAGCCAACCAAGAACGCGAGGCCGAGCTTGCGGCGAAGCCCACGGCACCAGCGCCACCGTCTTCCCGCCGGCGAACTGCCATCGCAGTCGTGCTCGTGCTCTTTGCCACGGTCGTGTGGGGATCGCAATACATCATCATCAAGCAAGGTGCGGAAGCGGTACCCCCGTTTTTCTTCCAGGGAATGCGACACGTAGTGGCGTTCGTGGGATTCTGCCCCTGGTGGGGACGCCTGCGCAAGATGAACCGCATCACGTTCGTGGGGGCGTTCTTGGTCGCCGCAACGCTGTTCATCTTGATCGCGTTCTTGACCATGGGGCTCGGCCTCACGACGTCGAACAAGGGAGCGTTTATGGCTACCATGTACGTCGTGTTCACGCCGTTCGTCGGCTTCGCCATGCTCAAGTCCAAGATCAAGCCTATGCACCTCGCCGGCGTCGCCATCGCGGTGACCGGGATGGCCATCATGCTCTTCGGGAACACGTCCGGCGGGAGCGCGGAAGTCGCCTTCAACATCGGGGACGTGCTCGTGCTCATCGGGGCGTTCTTCAACGCGATCCAGATCGTGCTGCTGGAGAAATACACGAACAAGGTCGACACGATGCAGTTCGTGCTCACGCAGATGTGGATGATCGCCGCGTTCAGCCTCGGCACGTCGTTCCTTATCCAGGAGCCGATGGATTGGCTGGTGATGCCCCCGGCGAGCATGGGACAAATCTGGTTCGACTGGATTTATCTCGGTCTCCTCGCGAGCACTGTCACGCTGTTCATCCAAGCGTGGGCGCAAAAAACCATCGATGCCACCCGCGCGGCGCTCATGTACTCGCTCGAGCCCGTGTTCGCGATCTTCTTCGGCGTGGCCGTCGGGGGCGAGCCGCTGTACTGGGCGTTCGTGATCGGTGCCCTGCTCATCATGGCCGGCATCATCACGTCGTCTGTCAAGATCACCTTGCGGAAGGAGAAGGAGACGGAGAGCGAACCGGTTTAACACGAGCCTTTCTCGATGACGTGGCGGGTGCTCAAGAAATCCAGTTTGGTCCTGGCGGGGCCGGTTAAAGCGAATATCTTTGTACCATCAGCATCCATCGAGACAAGATCCACCAGCCCGCACTTTTGCAACTTGTTCACGTGGGCGGAGATCGCCTGTCGTGACATGCCAAGGGCGCGGGCCAGCCGGGCCATGGTGTGCCTCTTCTTGTCGTCCTTGTACAGTTCCGACAGGATCTGCTTGTCGAGGGGCCGGTTCCAGGCCGCCACGATTGTACGCGTGAAACCGTCGTGCAAGGTCGAGTTGATGACGACGTACCTCGTGTAGCGCCCGTCCCGGAACTGGCTGATGTTCTTGAATGCCATCAGCACCTGGACGTGGTATTGCACCACGCCCACCTCCTTGTTGGCCACCTGGCAGATCTCGCGAAAATGGATGCCCGGATGCTGTTCTATGATGGTAAGGATCTGGCCACGGGCGCTATCGGGTGCGATGACCAGCTTGTTCTCGTCATTGGTGATGTGGATGTACGCGGTCGAGAACGTGGCTCCTTGCTTGGCCATCGATAGAGACAAGCAAGTGAACGTATAAAAAAGCCATTGGTACGATCCGGAGCACGCGTCTCACGAGCCCGGCTTGCGAAGGAGGATCCAGACGAATAGGACGCCGTAGACGATGTCGACGGCGCACAGTCCCAGGATGATGGCGCCCATGCCGCCCACCGCGAAGAAGTAGGCGATCAAGATGCCGGGGATGAGGAACTTCTCGAGCACGCCCAGCAAGGCGATGCCACGCCGCGCAGCTGGATCCTTGTAGGCGATGAAGAAGGCGACGCCGATTAAAGCCACGAAGGCCAAGAAGCAGTGGAAATAAACCATCATATTAGGGATAGTGAAGCCGAGGATGGTGAACGCGGAAGGCGCGACCACTGACACGATGAAGAATAATGCCGACATTGCGATGTTCCAAATCGATCCTGAAAGGAAAATGAGTGATTGTTTGTCCATGGGGAGTCTATCGGCGGGGATGATAAAAAAGTGCTTTTCTACAAGACAAGACATGCAAAATAAGGAGACCCCCGGGCAATAGGTTCCCACGGGATTTCCTGAGATCGCCAGTCCCTAGAACGCCCGTGGGAACCGTGCACCAGTATCCAAACTGTTGCCATTCGAAACGAATGCATCAATGATATCCGATACCTACTACATAGCATCAACTACCAATTGCATGTATAGATTCTTCCTCACTGGTGCACGTGGAATACTTAGGAAAATTCCCATTAATAAAGTTACCGCATGCTCGTATGGAAATTGCAGCCATGCCACGTTTTCTAGTTTCAAATAGTGCCATCCGTGAAGCATCTAATGATGGCTTGCAGAAACCAGTGACGGCGGAAGGCCGGTGATGAGCAGGCTTATGAGTTCTTTAATAATCGCGTGCTTCCAAAATCGCAGCTACCGGGCCGCGATCGCGGGGATATCGTTGGCTTTTCCCGGTCATTGCACGTGTAACGTAGCTTTTCGGGAGCGGATGCTTTCGAGACACAATTCATAAATAGCTGGCGGGTGTATCTTGCTAAACGACACGAGGACGTTTTCGCATGGCAGAACCAACGCAACCCAAGCCGGGCGAGAAACCGGCCGAGAAGAAAGAAAAGAAGAAGCGGTTGAAGGGCTTTGCTGGAATGATCTCGAACATATTGAAGCCTCTAAACGATAGCTCCCATTTCAAGGAACGATTCGCCGAGGAGGTATTGACCTTCGTCATCAACGCCACGGACTTCCCGCCCGCCGCCGTGATAAAGGTCGACAAGGGCACCATCGCCTTCGAGGAGACCCAGCCCGAGGACGTGAAGAAGATCAAGGGTTCCTTGCTCCAAGGCACGATGGATAACATCATGAAGGTCGCATCGGGAAAGATCGGCCCGATCAAGGCCATCTTCACGGGGAAGATCAAGGTCAAGGGGGCGCTCAATCTGCTCAAGCTGAACAAGCTGTTCATCTACGCCGTGAAGCAATCGAAGGCAGCATCAACGGCGACGCCACAGCAACCGGCACCCGCCACGGAGCCCGGTCCCAATCCAGGCAGCGCGTAAATTCCCCGCGCATGAAATAGCACCTATTTTTTAAACCTATTTGGTTTATTCCCGCGTTTCCAACGTTGAGGTGAAGTGATAAGTGCCCGAAAGGACTCGCACGACCGCGGCTCCTCCTTGCATTCCCTTGTAATCCACGCCCTCGGCGCCCCTCAATGGCTTGCCGCTTTCAAGGATGCATTCCCCGTCGCTGGCCGGCACGTGCACGGTCGCGGTGGTGTTCGCGGGTATCGTCACGACGAGATCGAGGCGACTGCCCTCGGCCTTCCACTCGCAAGAAATGGTCCCGCGTATCGTGGTGACGTGGCCTCTAGCCCAGGACAGTTGCTTGGCGGGTACCGGCTTGATCGTGAACTCGGCGAACCCGGGATGCTGTTCCTCGGGATTGATGCCGAGAACCACGCGCACGATGAATTCACCGACCGAGCCATACGAGTAATGGCAGAACGAGTTCATCATCTTGTTCTGGAAGCCCCGGCCCTTCACGAAACCATCCCACCGCTCCCACATGGTCGTCGCTCCCTGGTCTATCATGTAGAACCACGACGGGAACCGCCTGCTGAAAAGTAATCGGTACGCGATATCGGCGTGCCCCCGCAGGGCGAGCTGGAGCATCATGCGCGTGGTCGTGTTGAAGCCCGTGGACAGCCGGTAGTCGTACCGCTCCAGCGCCTCGACGAGATGCCCCACCGCCGCGGGCTGCAGGGTATCCGGGAGCATGCCGAAGTGCAGCGCGAGGGCGTATCCGGCTTGCGTGTCGCCCTTGATGCGCCCGTCCTTGCTGACGTATGCATCGCGGAAAGAGTTCTTGATTCGGGTCGTCAGGTCGGCATATTTCTCCGCATCTTCCTTCTTCCCGAGGACCGTGGCCATTTTCGCGAGCAACTCCGCGGACCGGGCGAAGAACATGGTGGCGTGTACTTCCTTGGGCACCTGGCCCCCTTTTTTCGGGTAATCTCTCGACTTGATCGTGTCGCCGTTGAGCCAATCGCCGATATCGGGGAATGTCCTGTCCTTGCGCCAGAGCAAGCCTGGGTTGCGCTGGTGGACCTGATCGACGTGCCTTTTCGCTGATTCGTATTGCTCCTCGAGGCAGCGCGTGTCGCCATAGTTGACGAAGACGTCCCACGGGAGCAAGACGCCGCAATCCGCCCAAGCTGGCGCGCCGCGGAAATTGACGATCGCCCCGCCCCGCATGAACGGGTTCGGGCACACGTTCGAGAATCGCCCGTCGTCGAACTGGGCGTCTCGGATGTCTTTCAACCATTTCGTGTAGAACGCCGCCATGTCCATGAGCATCATCGATGTCTGGGCGAAGACTTGCGCGTCGCCCATCCAGCCGAGCCGTTCGCTCCGCTGCGGGCAGTCCGTGGGGATGGAGGATAAGTTATCCCGCAGCGTCCAGAAGATGTTGCGCCACAGGCGGTTCAGCGACGGGTCCGAGCACTCGAAGCCCGAGATCGCGGGCGGGTCCGACGCGACCGCGCAGCCGGTCACCATCGCCGTCGAGGGGGTCGCCCCCGGCTTCAAGCCGGTAATCTCCACGAACTGAAAGCCGTGGTAGGTGAACCGGGGATGGACTTCCCGGTCGCCGGCTTTAGTACCGGGGAGGATGTACACGTCCTCGGCCCTCGCGACGCTCAAGTTGTCAGTGTAAAGGGTCCCGTCGAGGTCGAGCATCTCGCCATGGCGCACCTTCACGGTGGCGCTTTCACCGAGCAGCGACGCCGGGACGCGGAGGATGCACCAGCCCGCGATGTTCTGGCCGAGGTCGAAGATGAACATCCCCGGCCTCGGCTCGCTCATCGAGACCGGGGCGATGCGCTCCACGATACGGATGGGCTCGTTCATCTGGGCGACCAAGTTAGCGTGGATGGTCTCGTCGACGGTCGCCGGGATCCACCCCGAGTCATCGAACCCCGGCAAGTCCCACCCGGGCCGCTCCTTGCTGGCGTCGTAGATCTCGCCGAGGTAATGGTCGGCGCGGCGTATCGGGCCGTCCTCCCAGACTTTCCACCCCGGTCCCGTGGCGACGACGCGCGACGAGCCGTCGGCGAACTCGATGATCAGCTGCGCCAGGAACCGCCGGTCGACGCCGTAGATCCGAGATCGGATGAAGAGCTTGAAGTTCCCGAAGCCGATGTTGCCGGCGTACCAGCCATCGGCCAAGATCGCCCCGATGGCGTTCTCGCCCTCGCGCAGCAGGCCCGTGACATCGTAGGACTGGTATTGCACGCGCTTGCTGTAGTCCGTGTACTCCGGCGCGAGGTAATGGTCGCCGACGCGCTGGCCGTTGATGATCGCCTCGTATTCGCCCAGCGCGGACGCGTGGAAGCTCGCGCGCTTGACTTTCTTGTCGATCGTGAAGCTGGTCCTCAGCATGGGGGAGGGATCTTCCTCCGTCTTGAAGTGCGCACGCATCTTGCGCCTCGCGCGTGGCGGGGCGCCGATCCACCTGGCTTGCCAGTCCGCCGGCCCGAGCAGCCCCGTGGTCCAGCGGGCGACCGGGCTCCACGGTGACGGGCGGCCGTCGCCGTCCCACGCCCGTACCTTCCAGAAGCAGGACGCGCGGGACGGGAGCGGCGCGCCCCCGTACTGCACGTGGGCAGTCTGCCCCGACACGACCTTGCCCGAGTCCCAGAGGTCGGCAGAGCCCTCGACGAGACGTTTTTCGTCGCTCGCGGCGATGACCTGGTATGCAGTTTGCTTCGCGCCCCGCGCGCCGGATTCCACGACCCAGCTAAGCCGGGGCCTCGCCACGTCGATGCCGAACGGGTCGACGAGGTACTCGCAGCGCAGCGAGCCGACCCGGAGCCCTCCATCTCCTTTCGCTTCCACTGGCATGAAGCCATCTTGCCCCCGGGGCTTTTTAATGTGGTGTAGGAGGGATGGCAGTTTTTAAGGAATGCCACCGGATCGGTCATCGTGACCGGGAGCAAGAGGCAGATCGTCATCGACGCCGTGAACCACAAGGAGACCGCCATCATCCCCTACGAGCTGAGCTTGACCCGCGCCGCGGCCGGGCGGCTCAAGAAGGAATTCAAGGCACGGCACCAGCCATTTAAAGTCGATCATTTTATCGTGTCGACCGGCGACGGGCACGATGTCGACTTGAAGGACAGCCGGCGGCAGGATCACTTCGGGGTCATCTGGCGGATGGACAAGAAGGGCGACATCGGCGTCGTGGACAACTGCCTCATCAAGGCCCCCGACCTGGACGCGTACCGGTTTCCCGTGCCGGACAAGGCCCGCATCGAGCTGGGCTGCAAGTGGCTCACGCGGTGGCAGACCAGGAACCTGTTCCGCGTGTTCTCGATCGGCTTCTCGCTGTTCGAGCGGGCGTGGACGCTTCGTGGCGGCATCCAGAACTTCCTGGCGGACATGGTGCGGTACCCGGCCTTTTGCCACGCGTTGCTCGACAAGATCTGCGAATACAACATGGGCGTCCTCGACATTGCCTTGAAACACGCGAGGAAGCTCGACGCGGTCTATTTTGGCGACGATTGGGGCATGCAGCGGGGGACAATAATGGGACCCCGCCACTGGCGCACGTTCATCAAGCCTCGGCTCGCGCGCATGTACAAGCGGGTCAAGGACGCGGGACTGTTCGTGATGCAGCATTCCTGCGGCGACATCAACGAGCTGTTTCCCGACCTCATCGAGATCGGGCTGGACATCTACAACACGTTCCAGCCGGAAGCGTATAACCTCGAGGCGGTGAAGGCACAGTACGGCGATAAACTGACCTTCTACGGCGGCATCAGTACCCAGACACTGCTGCCCTTCGGG
>Ga0172366_10001196_pt1 | contig 20122 bp, 14 predicted proteins | sample LakKivSesite69cm_FD_114533 | JGI IMG/M metagenome (GOLD analysis project Ga0172366, IMG submission 114533) | Sediment microbial communities from Lake Kivu, Rwanda - Sediment site 69cm | ecosystem: Environmental > Aquatic > Freshwater > Lake > Sediment | place: Rwanda: Western Province, Lake...
CCGGACACCGACATGGAAGACTGGTTCCCTTTTACCCTACCGTGGGATGATGCCTCCAAAAGCTGGATAGACGCCTCCGACTTGTTGGTGGATGCCCCTGGTGACGATCCGGCGAGGGTGATTGATGCGCGTGGCTTCGTCAGGACCGACGCGAACGGCCATTTCATCTTCTCCAACACCGGCGAGCGCGTCCGCTTCTGGGGCATCAACTTTGGATGCGCGGCCAACTTTCCCCCCTGTCCGGACTACCCGCCCCAGCCCTGGGAGCCTTGTGACATCTATGCCGCCGAAAAACTGGCCGCACGGCTGGCCAAACTGGGCTTTAATGCCGTTCGCATGCACTTGATAGACGACCCCTCGGGCATGATCTGGCTGGACCCCAGTGAGGATACCAAACAACTCAGCCCGTTCGGGCTGGGCCTGCTCGACTATTTCGTCTACCAGCTCAAGCGCCATGGCATCTATGTGGACTTGAATTTGCACGCGGGGCGCGAGTTCACCCGAAACGATGGCGTTACCGACGCCGATGCCTTTGCCGGCACAGAGCTCACGAAGAACAGGGGCGCGACGATGTTCGATCCGATCATAATCGCCCTGCAGAAGCGGTACGCCGCGCAACTGCTGCAGCACGTCAACCCCTACACCGGTCTGGCCTATGCGGACGATCCGGTGATCCTAACAACCGAAACGTCGAACGAAGATTCATTCTTCGGCCCGTGGTGTGTACATCTGCTGAACCATGACCCTGCCAACGCCACGTCGTTTCCCGAGTTCTACAGCCGGGAGCTGGACGGCTGGACCCACCTGTCGGGCAGCGGGCCGACCATCAACCGGCTGCTCAACCCTGGCTTTGAGGCCGGCCTGACCGAGTGGTACACCTTCACCGAGGGGAGCGCCCAGGCCGACTTTGGCCTGGACTCCGGCGCTGCCGAGGGCAGCCAGGCGCTGCGGATCAGGGTCACGCAGACCGACGACGTGGACTGGCACGTCCAGTTCGGCCAGAGCGACCTGGCTGTGCTGCAGGGCAAGACGTACCGCATAAGCTTCGCGGTCCGCGCCAGCCGCGCCGCCTCGGTCTGGGGCGCAGTGAGGCGTAGCGAGGAACCCTGGGACGATGTGGGTTGGGCGGCCGACGTGCCGGTCACTACGCAGTGGGTCACGCATACGATCGTGTTCACCGCCGAGCGGACCCTATTCGGCGACGCACAGGTCGTGTTCCACGTAGGGCAGGCCCCGCTGACCCTGTGGTTTGACTCCTTCCGCTTTTGCGAAGTGGACGCCTTTCGCGGCTGGCTGGGATGGCTGGAAGACCGCTACCGCAGCACCGCTGCGCTGGCTGCCGCCTGGGCGCCGACGAGTCTGGTGCCAGAGACTGAGATGCTGCGCAACCGCAGCTTCGAACAGGGGCTGACCGGATGGGAGACCTATGTCGGAGGCACTGCTGCCGCGAATTGGAGCCTGGACAGGAGCCAAGCCACCGACGGCGCTCAGTCGCTCAAGGTGACCGTCACCGGGGTGGATGGCACCGACTGGCACCTCCAGTTCTGGCAACCGGGGTTGAACATCCGTGCCGGGCGGCGGTACCGCGTTTCCTTCGACGCCAAGTCCACCGTGCCCGGAGAGGTCGGGCTGAACGTGTCGCAAGCCCATGATCCCTGGGACTCTCTGGGGCTGGGGACCAATACGACAGTGAGCACCACCTGGAAGCACATTGAAGTGGTGTTCGAAGCCACCATGGACGAAACGAATGCCCGGGTGGGCTTTGATGTCGGGCAGGCGGTGCGCACCCTCTGGTTTGACAATGTCAGTCTGAAACCGTACAACCCCCTTGGTCTGCTGCCCGGCGAAAGCCTGGAGGAAAACCACGTGGCCCGCCTGCGCCGCAGTGAGATGCTGCTCTTCACCCCCCAGCGCATGCGCGATACTCTTCAGTTCTACTACGAAACCGAGGCAGCCTTCTATGCCGACATGCAGGCGACCATTCAGAACGAGATAGGCTCCCACTCCCTGAACACGGGCACCGCCGCCTGCAGCCTGCCCGACAGTCGGGCCATGGCTGCCCTGAATTTTGTGGACAACCACCACTATTGGGATTTTTCCTCTTGCTCGGCCTTTGGGCAACCCGCGGATTGCTTGATTCACAATCGGGCCTGGGTCAATGAGCCTTCTGCTGTGCTGTTTTACGTGGCGGTGAGCGCTGTACGCGGCAAGCCCTTCACCATGACCGAATTCGGCGAGCAGTTCCCAAACGAACATGCTGTTGAAGGATCGCTGATCATTGCCTCCTTTGCCAATCTCCAGGATTGGGATGCCATCTTTACCTACGGCTACAGCGATGACATAGAGACCTATACGTCTGAGTACGTGACTGGTCACAGCCTGGCGGGCAACCCACTGGCGACAGGGCTGATGCCGGTGGCGGCTCGCGTCTTCCTGGGCCAGCAGACAACTCCCGCCCCCACGGAGAGCCTGCTGTCATTCACCGACGCCGAAACCTACGACAGCGTGCACCATGGCTGGGCCGGGTTTGCTGCCGATTTTCTGCGCGAAGAGAAGGGCGTGGACCCAGCCGGGGCCTTCGGGAGCCGGCTGCGGATCGGCAGTTTCACTGCGCCCGCGCCGGTGACGCCGCATCTGCCCACACCCCCGGGGCCGGTCTACCGCAGCGCGGGAGGGCAGCTCACCTGGGACGTGTCCGACCCGAACCGAGGGTTGTACACCTTCAACGCGCCCCAGACCCAGGGAGCCGTCGGTTTCCTGGCTGGCCGAGCAGTCCACCTCACGAACCTGGATCTGACCTTCCCGTCCGACACGGCCCCCTTCGCCGCCGTCACCCTGCAAAGCCAGGACGAGCAACCGATCGTTGCCTCGAAAAAGATGCTGTTGGGGGTCTTCACCCGCGTGGCGAACACAGGCATGGTGTGGAACGCCGACCGGACTTCTCTGGAGGAGTGGGGCACCGCACCGACGTTGATTGAGCCAATTCGCTTCACAGTCACGCTGACCGTCAACGATACGCGCAACATGCAGGTGTGGGCTCTGGACGAAAGAGGGGCGCTACACCACTGCGTGAGTCATGAGGTGCCATCAGCGGGCCGCATCCGCTTCTTGGTAGACACCTATGCCGATAAGACTTTGTGGTACGCTGTGGGCCGGGTGTGGACTGCCTACCTGCCGATAGTCCTGCGCTGAGTACGGCCTAAGTTTGTCTTCGCGGGCGATACATTATTGCTTCCGCTAGACGATGCGTCTTGATCTCCGGCGCACCCTCCAGGTCAGCGATGGTGCGCGCCAGCTTCAGGATGCGGTGGAAGGCTCTCGCGCTCATGTCCAGTTGCAGCTTGGCGGCATGCCGCAGGCTCTTGCCACCGTCATCCAGCCGGCAGTGCTCGCGCACCTCGCCGGGCCCGTGTCGGCGTTGCAGAGCAGGGGGATGTTGCCTCTTACCCCGCCCATTTGACCAGCAAAGCGTTGTCGTTGGACCTCGCGCGTCTTCTTGATGCGTGCACGGACCTTGGCGCTGGGTCGCCGGCTAGTCCTCGTGGTCAGGTTAGCGCATTGCCCCTGTTCCCACCACTTCGGTGGTTGGTAATCCTACTTCAAACTGCACCCTCTTGCCCAATACCTCTGAGGCATCCAGTACCTCGAGTCCGATGAGTTTCCCTTCCATGTTGAAATCAGCATAGACACCGGGCACAACGGTTATTGTTTGTGCCGCTTTCTCTCCTGGTGTGCCAAACCAGATATAAAGCAAGTCCAACTTGGGGTCATATTCGATCTTCATTTGTGCTCACCCTCTCCTCTTTGGAAATTCTTGCCATACCTGGCCTTCACCGTCAAGAGGAGAACAGCATCTCCAACCGTCCTATAGTAGACAGTCACCTCTTTCTCCTCGAAGAATTCCCCTGTCTGCATCCTGAAATCCCCTCGTTGGCGAGGATCAGTTTACCGTAATCATCATATCATAGAAAGCAAGCTTTGTCAATGTGGCACGTGCGCATCCTAAAGACGCAACGATAAGCTACTCAAGGGGCTCTCGGAGGGTTGCCAATGCCTCCCCTACTTGTGACAATCAGCTCTGTCTCCGCAGCCTGTACTGAACCGCCCCCGCCAAATGATGCGTCTTGATCTCCGGTGCGCCTTCCAGGCTTGCCCTGAGTCGGTTGAAGGGTCAGCAATAGTGCGCGCCAGCTTGAGGCCTGTCCTGAGTGCAGCGAAGGAATATGGTCACGACCTTGTCTTCAAACGACTTCCAATAGTCACCATCTCTAGTACGTCCCTGATCCAAGTGCCATCCGAAAACTACTGTGCCTCCTGGAACAATAGGAATTATAGCAGAGTTTTGCACTCAGCGGAAGCAGGCTTGTCTCTCTCATAGCTGTACTAGCTTGTGGGGCTGGCGCTGTCAACATCCTTGAGATAGTCACACTGCCGACTATCGGTTTCCACAAGTAACCATCTAAAGCAGGTAGTCCTGGTTGTGAAGCCAATGGTTCATTCGATTCATTTTTCGCCGAAGAAAAATAGGAAAAACAAGAAAGCAATGGGAACTGTTGCCTCCATCCGGAGACACCCACCTGCACCATCGGGTGTACAGGGCTCTGTCGAAGTCGGCCTGGAACGGCCCCGATGAGAGCCAGGGCCCGCTCGACCGAGGTGGCTACACTACGATGAATGGCGCATCACCGGTCATTTGGGGTTGCTCCTGCCCACCTCAAGCGGGCACTGGACTTGCTAAGCCGAGGTCAGGTCAATGTCGCACCGCTCATCACCGGTCGCTTCGCGTTTGCCCAAGCACCAGCGGCTATTGAGCGCATGGCGAAGATGGTCGGCATGAAAGCCGTGGTTCTGTTCGAGTGAGCTGCGGAGAGACGAGGCCAACGTGGCGATCTCCTTTGAAAAGGCGTACGGGTGTCTGGCTTGGCTGTGGGCGATGCCCTGGGCATGCCCACCGAGTTCTTGACGCCGGAGCAAATGGCGACTGAATACGGGATGCTCATGGGGCTGGTGTCCCCGGCCAAGTGGCACCTGCACGCGTCTCTTCCCTACGCCAGTACTACAGACGACACCGCTCAAGCCCTCGCGCTGGCTGAAATCTATCTCCGTGGCGAGCGCATGACGGCCGAGCATGCGGCTCAGGTAATCTGGCCTGGGCCGATGCGCAGGGAACGCGGCTGGAACTGTACGCTGGACCAAGCACTCGCCGCGCCCTGGCTGCGCTGCGCGAGGTTGCGGACCCGCGCCAGAGCTGACGGCGGGGGACAACGAACGGCGGTGCCATGCGCATAGCCCCAGTGGGGATCGTGCACAGTGGAGACTTCCCCGGCACTCTCGCCGATACTGTGGAAGCCTGCCTGCCGACGCACGGTATGACTCTGGCCATATCCGCGGCGGCGGTGTCGTATGCGGTGTACGAGGCCATGACCGATACAGCAACGATCGAGTCCGTGCTCGCAGCCGCCCAACGCGGCGCTGTAGACGGCCGCCAGCACGGCGCCTGGATGTGGACTCCGCCGCGGGAGCATCGCATCGCGCTCGCAGTACGGCTGGTGCGCGAGGCCGCCGATGCGACGGCACGCGACGCCCTGTACAACTACATCGGCGTGGACATCACCGTGACCGAGACCATTACAGCCTTCGCGCTGGTTGCCCTAGCGGAGGGCAACCCGATGCGTGCCGCGCTCCACGCCGCACGGATGGGCGGAGACGCGGACACTATTGGTGCCATCGCTAGCGCCGTGTGCGGAGCGCTATCCGGAATCGGCGCGATTGACCGCGACCTGCTCATGACGGTGGAGCGTACAAACGGCCTGGATCTGGCCCGTGTGGCCCAAGGCCTCGCCTCCGGCGAGAGGGATGCCCGCGGCTTGTAGGGGCGTTCAATTGAACGCCCTTACAAGCTCCCTCGCCTAAAAAGATGACGAGACTCCGCGTCCCGCTACGGCGGAAGCGGTAAATGCTATCCGGCCAAGTCGTGCATGATGTCCTTCGTGCGCTCATAGAGCAAGAGGTAGTCGGAGTAGTAGCGATCGTACAGCGCCTTGCGTTGTGGGTGGGGCTCGATGGTAGTTCCTGGCTTGACCCAAACCTTGATGTCGTCGCGTTTGAGAATGCCAGCGGCTAGGCCTGCCAGGACAGCATCGCCGTAACTCGCGCCGATGGTCAGCGCTGGCACAATCTGGGCGATGCCCGCCACGTCCGAGACGATCTGCAGCCAGGTCGTGCTCTTGGTGCCGCCGCCCACGGCCACCACGCGCTTGACCCCGGCACCGATGGAGTTGAAAGTCTCGATATTGTGCCGAATGCCGTAGGCGACGCTCTCCAACACGGCACGGTAGAGATCTTTGCGCGTGTGGGCCAGGGTCAGGCCCATGATTACCCCCCGCGCTTGTGGGTCGTTGATCGGCGTGCGCTCGCCGCTGAAATAGGGCAGCACGAGCAGCCCACCCGCGCCGGGCTCAACCGCCTCGGCAGCGGCAAACAGCATGGCGTAGGCGGTGTCGGTCGGCAGATCGGCGGCCAACTCGTCGCGGAACCAGCGCGTGAGTGAACCCGTAGTAGCCATGCCTGCCGCCAGGTTGTACTGTCCCTGGAAGGCGCCCGCAACCGTCCACATGCGTTTGTCGGGTCGTGGCGCGTCGAGCACCAGGATGAAGAAAGCCGTGCTGCCGTACATAATCATCAAGTCGCCTGGTTGAACGGCCCCGACGCTGACCCCTTCGCTCAGCGCATCCACGGCGCCCACTGCCACAGGGGTGCCAACCTTCAGCCCGGTCGCATCGGCCCCAGTACGGTTGACGCGCCCGGCCAGTTCATCACTCCAGCCCAGTCGCGGCAGCTTGTCTGTGCCAACCAATCCACCCGCAAAGCGGTCCGACCACCCCAGCCGGCGGATGTCCATGAGCGGCATGTAGTGGCTCGCCGTGTGGCGATCAATGACTTTCTCACCCGTCAGGCGGTAGATGAGGTAGCTGCTGGCGGTTGTGATGTGGTCCACCTTTGTCCACAGATCGGGCTCATTGTTCTTCATCCACAAGATCTTGGGACCGACTGCCTGGCTAGTGAAGATCATGCCGCAGAAGTCATAGACCGCGTCTTCACCCAGCGTGTGGGTCAGCAACTCAATCTCTTTTGCTGCGCGCGTGTCCACGCCGTAGAGGATGCCCGGCCGCAGAGGCCGACCGCTGGCGTCCAGCGGCAGCATACACGGGCCGATGGCGCTGAGCGCCACCCCTCCCACGTCGTCGCCACCGTAGGGATGCCCGTCCAGCAGTACGCGGCAGATCTTGACCACGTCGCCCCACCATACGGCATCCGCATCTTGCTCCGCCCAACCCGGATGGGGGATGGCCATCTCGTGATCTACAACGTGCGACTTGAGCACCCTCCCGTCTGGCTCGACCAGCACGCCCTTGCTGCTATACGTTCCAACGTCTATGCCTAGCAGGAGTTCGCCCATCGTCAACCTACCTGTACATTGCCACAGAGATGCACGGCGATGCCCATCTCGGCGAACATGGCCCCTTTCGCTGCTAGCGCCTTGTCGGCCACCGTGGCCGACGGAGCGTAGACTACCTGGATGTGATTGGCCTTGTGGCGCGCCATCATCTGGTCGCGGCTCACGCCGTGCAGTACAGCGCTCATGATCGGCCATTGCGCGGTCGTGGATTGCCAGCGGTGCTGCATTTCCTCCTTGGGCAGCGCCACCACAGTGCCGCGGCCCATGTCCGCGTGCAGGCGCCCGTCCATGACAAAGACACGGCTCCACACGATTTCACCGGGCTTGCTCTCCCCCTTTACCGTACCGCCGCCCTTCGGGAAGTACATGGGTGGCTGGCGCTCGCTCACCGTGCCGGCATAGCCGCCGACGAGATGCGAGGGCGGCACTGCGCCGGAGATCTCCAAGACCCACACAAAGGCGTCTATCCCATTGCCTCTGTAGTGTTGCCCCCAGCGCACGTCGTGCAGGGTGGTGGCCGGATCCAGCCCCATCGCCGTCCAAACCCGATTGGTTACTAGCGCATCCACACCCGCACCCTCGTCAACCTCGTTGAAATGCGGTAGCGCTTTCCCGGTATACAATTCCTCGCCCGTTTCCGCGTGGTAGACGGGTGGCCGCTCGACGTTGTTTAGCAGCCCCTCGGCTAGGTCGGAGGCGGCGGTCATGTCCTTGAGTCCCTGCTGATACTGGATGCCGATGGCGTCGCACCCGAAGAAGTGGGCCATGCGCATGGCGGCGACGTACATCTTGAGCTGCTCCAGGATCTGTGCGTCGGTCAGCTCGGTGGCCTCGTCTTTGCCGGTGACAAAGGTCATACCGCGCTCATCCAGCCACCTGCGCGCGGCCTTGGCCTCTTCGTCGGACACATTGCGCATGGCAGCCACCAGGGCCGACTGACTCAGGCGCTCCTTGTAGATGCCACAGGCATTGAGCATGTCATCCTCAATGATGGCGTTGTACATGCCCATGCAGCCCTCATCAAAAATGCCCAGGATGGCCTTGTCTGCCTGGAGCTGACGCGCCAGGGCGGTGCCCAGCTCCGCTTCTGGCTGGGGCAGCTTGGCCAGGTCGAGGTCACGCATGTGGCTCGTGTCATGAGTGATCTCGCCCTTGCGAATCCACTGGCGAATTCCCTTGAGGAAGAACTCGTCGGTGAAATCCTCGCTCCAGATGGTACTGTACTGGGCCCCCATCTTGGTCAAGCAGCCGTTGAGGTTAAGCAAGCCCACCAGTCCTGGCCACTGCCCGCTCCAGTTGGCGACGGTCAGGATGGGCCCGCGGTGGTCGCGAATGCCGGCCAGGATGTGGTAGCTGTATTGCCAGACTGCCTCGGCCACGATCAGGGGGGCATCCTTGGGAATGTTCTTGAACACCTCCATGCCCATGCGCTGGCTCCAAATAAAGCCATGCTTCTGGGTTGGGTCGTATGGATGTGCGCGCCTGACCTTCATCCCCTCCTTGGCGAAGGCTGCCACAAGTTTCTTCTCCATATCCTCCTGCGCCGGCCAACACTCCTGGTTGGCGGACAGGCGCAGGTCGCCACTCGCAACCAGGTATGCCTCGCCAGGCTTGGCCGCCGGGGGTTCCAACACCTTCGGGATTCTGTATTTGGCCATTTTACTCCTCCTTTACCTTGGGCATTCTCTATCAGGTGCAGACACCATTTGTGCCAGTAGCCAGCACCTCCATGATCTCAGCTGGTTGACGTCCTTGGCGGACCAGCAGTGCCATCCACTCCATCGCGGGGCCAATGTACCGGAAAAAAGCCCCGTAACCTTCGCATAGATAGTTTAGGCCAGGTTCGCCCATCGCGGTACGTGCTACGCGGTCCTTGGGACAGCCGCCGTTGCAGGCAAAGCGCACGTCGCACTGCAAACAATCCATTGGCAGCGCATTGCGCTTGGCACGGCCAAACTCGCGCTGTTGTGGCGACGCCACCAGTGCTGCCAGTGACGCGTCCATGATGTTGCCCAGCCGGTGCTGAGGGGCCACGAAATGGTCACACGAATACAGGTCGCCGTTGTGTTCCAGTACCAGAGCCAAGCCACATGTCTCTTCAAAGACGCATAGGCCTGCTGGTGCACCGAGCCACCTGGCCAGAGCAGCGTCGAATATCTGCACGAAAACCTGCCCTACGTCGTGACGCACCCATTCATCAAAGACGCTCATCAGAAAGTGACCCCAAGCCTGCCCATTAACCGACCTCTCCGTGACCATCTCGTTCGGCTCTGCCTCTCTCGTTGTGCTCGAGACCGAAACGCTTTCTAGGCGTTGCTCAACCACCGGTATGAATTGTATGAAGCGAGCACCGACCTCGTCGCGCAGGAAACGGTATACCTCTATCGGCTGTCCAACGTTGGCGGCATGAACGCAGGCCAGAATGTTGAACTCGACCCGGTACCGGCGGAGGGAGTTCAAACCCTCCATGACTCGATCGAAGCTCGGGCGACCACGCCGATCCCTGCGGTAGGTATCGTGCACATGCTGCGGGCCGTCGAGGCTGAGTCCTACCAGGAAGCCGTGATCCGCAAGGAACAGGCACCAGTCCTTGTTGAACGTCGTGCCGTTGGTCTGCAGCGCGTTGTGGATGCGCATGCCGGGGCGGCCATGCTTATCCTGGAGCCGCACTGCCCGGCGGAAGAAATCCAGACCCATCAGTGTCGGCTCGCCGCCCTGCCAGGCAAAGATGACCTGCGGTACTGCCTGTGCCGCGATGTACTGGCTGATGTACTGCTCCAGAACTTCGTCGGACATGCGGAACTTGCTGCCCGGATAGAGATGCTCCTTCGAGCGGTAGTAGCAATAGGCGCACTCTAGATTGCACACTGGCCCACGCGGCTTGGCCATGACGTGAAACGATGCGGGGCCTCTCTCAACGACCATCTTGTTCTGTTCCCTGGTCTCTGTTGGGCGGACACACAGGTCCGCCCCTACGCGTGGTTTCCTATCATCGCTGCAACGAATCGCGGATGCGCCAGTCGAGGAGGCGGTGCAGCATCTCGCGCTTGACGTCGGCATAATCCGCCTCGTTCCACAAGTTGCGCACTTCACCCGGATCGCGGCGCAGGTCGTACAGCTCACCCCATTCCTCTCCCAGATAGTGTACTAGTTTCCAATCGGCGGTGCGCACCATGGTGGCGAACCGCGTTCCCTTGAACACATTGTCGGCGGCCTGTTCCGCGAAAACCGCCTCGCGGCCACTGCCTTCGCCCAGCGCGAGAGGCAGTGCGTCCATGGCTGGGGTCTTGCCGCAATATTCCAGGCCCGCCAGATGGAACAGCATGGGCACGATATCCATCTGCTGCACCAGTGCCTCGACACGCTTCCCACGGGGGAGTCGCCCGGGAGCCCAGATGACCATAGGCACACGCACGATGCAATCGTGCATGACCCATTTCTGGATGAGCCCGTGGTCTCCCAGGCAATCGCCGTGGTCCGAGGTAAAGATCACAATAGCGTTGTCAAGCAAGCCCCTCTGTTCCAACGTCTCTAGAACCTGGCCGATGAGCTCATCAATGAGGGTCACGTTCGCTGCATAGTGCCTGCGCAGGAGGAGCAATTGCTCCCGCGAGGGCGCCTCGCTCCACTGGATGGCGTCGTGGTTGCCCACGACCATCTCCCGGCGCAGCACGGCATGACAGGGGGGCTGTCGGGCCAGTTCTTCGGTGCCTACCTCAGGCAAAGGCAAGTCAACCCCAGCATACTCCTGCAGTACCCTGCGCGGTGGATCATAAGGCGGGTGCGGGCCCGGAAAGCCGAGCATCAGAAAGAAGGGGTTCTGGAACTGGCGCTCCTCAATGAACCACCGTGCCATGCGCGCCACAAAGACATCAGGATGATACTCCTCGGCTAGCGGCCAGTCAAAGGCGCCCAAGGCAGTAGCATAATGCGGATGCTCGTCGCGATAGACCTCCCGCGAAGGCTTACGCATCCCCAGGTTGTGCAAGAACTTGTCCCACTCATCGTAGGGTGCGCCATGGGGCTGATTGAGGCGCAACAAGCGGGCCTTGTTCTCGACGATCAGCCGCTGGTCAAACCCTGCCGGGGCGTCGAGTGGTACCGTGTGCATATTGCCGACATTGACTGTATGATAGCCGGCGGCCTGGAACTGCTCGACCCACGTCTGGTCCCAGGGGTCATAGTTCTGGAACACGCCCAAGGTGTGCGCATACAGGGCGTTGAAGAAGCTGGCCCGCGAAGGAACGCAGCTAGGCGCAGCGCAGTAGCATTGGGCGAAAGATACGCCCTCCTGCACGAGACGGTCGAGGGTAGGGGTCTTCACGTGGGGGAATCCCAGCGCCCTAATCGTGTCGTAGCGCTGCTGGTCGGTCATGATCAGGATGATGTTCGGTTTGTCTCGTCCGGGCGTATTCACCCGTTGCTCCCGATCCCTCACGCCCGCCTCAACTGCTCCCTGCCAGCAGCCGCGATGGCCACCAGGTTCTCGATGGGTGTCTCGGTGGGTACCGCACCGGCCGGAGCCAGGATGTAGCCGCCAGCGGCGAAGAGCTGCAGGCGGTGGCGTGCCTCACGTCGAACATCTTCCGGCGTTCCCTTCGGGATGGTGCTCTGGCTGCCCAGGCCGCCCCAGAAAGTCAGGTGCGCGCCATATTCGCGCTTGCAGAACTCTACGTCCATGGCTTCGGGTTGCAGGGGATGCACGACTTCAACGCCGAGGTCTACGAGGTCGGGCAGCAGCTCCGTGATATTCCCGCAGGAGTGGATCATGACCACCAGACCCAGGTGACGGGCCGTGTCATACATGCGGCGATAGTACTTCTTATGAATGCTGCGCCAGGTAGTGGGGCGCACCATCAGGCGATCCTGAAAACCCCAGTCGTCGCCGAAGCGTATGCCGTCGAATCCTGCGGTGGCTGCCAGTTCAGTCACAGCGCAGGCATAGTCTGTCAGCCCGGCGCTCAGTTCTTCGACAAAGCGGGGCTCGGCAGCCGTGTAGGCCAAGTAGTTCTCGAAGCCACACAGGGCCCAGGCGCGCTCAAAGATGCCACCCCCTTCGGCCACCAGGAAATGATCCGGGTATTTCTCTCTGACCGCCGGAAAGTGCGCCCAGCAGTCGTGCAGCGGCTGGGGGAACTGGTATTCATGCAGCGCAGGGCCGGGCAGGGGGTAGTGCTCGATCTTGCCCCAGTTGCCAATGCTGGGGGTGCGGCGCCACACGACCCCGAATTCGTCGCGCACCGAGCCGTCAGGCAGCTTCTCCTCGCGGGGCTTGGGCTTGAGCCGGACCATGTGGTCGCCCAGCCAGCGGATCCAGTCCTCCGTGCCGGCATAGGCCTGCAACCGCGCGATCACCGCGTCGGTCAGGTCGAACTGCCAGGGAATGGCGTCCAATCCCTTCCTGCGGATGGTGGCAAAAACTCGCTCGCGTTCCGTAACCATGAGTATCGCCCTCCCGTCACGCGCTGTGGCGAGCAGTCAGTTCTACGGGTACGAGTGGCAGGTCCATCTGACACAGTAGCTGCCAGCACTCGGCGATCTTTTCCTCTGATGCCGGCAGCAGTGGTGGTCGTACCGTGCCCACCGGGATGCCGCGTCGCGCCAGCATGGCCTTGAACAGCGCCAGATTGCTGTCCCCAAGAAGTAGACGCACTTGCTCCAGCTTCCTGTGCAGTTGCCTCGCTGTCCCCATGTCGTCACTTTGCACTGCCCTGAACAGGCTCACTACTAGTTCTGGCACCACATTGGCATCACCCGAAACGCAGGCGTCAAAGCCCATGGCCAGACCGGCCAGGATCAGTTGGTCCGGTCCCGTGGCCGTGTTGAACTGCCCGTTGCGGAGGGTCGCACATGCAAACAGGGTGTCCAGAGCGCCGCTGCTGTCCTTCATGCCCGCGATATTGGGACAATGCTCGACGAGCCGGGCGATCAACTCAACACGCAGGTGATTTCCCGTCACAGAGGGGTTATCATAGAGATAGATCGGAAAGCCAGAAGCCTGTGACGCCACTTCTGCGAAATGGCGAAACAGGGCCTCGTCGCTGTGCTGATAGTAATAGGGCGGAACGAGCGCCGCCCCGAAGGCACCGATGGCTTGCGCATGGCAGGTGAGTTCTACCGCCTGCGCAGTGCTCGGGGCACCGGTGTGGATGATGACAGGAACGCGCCCCGCAGCAGCCTGCACCACGGCCTCGGCCAGCGCCCGGCGCTCCTGCGTGGTCAGCAGAGGCCCTTCACCGGTGGTTCCACCAGGAAACAGGCCATGCACGCCCCGCTCGATCAAGAAATCCACCAGGTTCTGTGTAGCTGTGTTGTCAATCGCGCCCTTTTCGTCGAAGGGAGTGACAAGCGGGACGATCACGCCCCGGATCTTCTTGATCACACTGCACCTCGTTTCATCGTCGCCAGTGATGGATCATGTCGACGCCATCCAGCCGTGCGAAACCGCACCTGCGCAACGCCAGATAAGGCCGACTTTGCCCAGGCGACACGATATCCGTATAATACCTGCCTCGGGGAGGAGGCTGCCATCCGCGGCGCCACCTCCTCCCCGCGGGTGGCGTGGGGTAGACTCGTTAGAGCCTATCCCACGCCAGAGGAGAGGAAAGGACTAAGCCAGCCTCGCCTCTGCCTCGTTGAGGATTTTCTCCCAGTCCTCAGCACCGGCCTTCTTGGCCTCCTGCACCGCTTTGTCATAGTCGCTCAGCGTCCACTGGCCCAGAATGACCTTGTCAAAAGCCGGGTACATGATCGCTTCGCAGTCGGCCTGGATCTTCTTCACTCGCTCCGACTCTGCGGGTTCCAGAGACGGCTGGCGGCCACGGGGCTTCAGCACCGTGTCGGCGGCCAGCATTGCGTATGCGGCATCCATTTCCCCTGGCGGATCCCACAGGTAGATCACCGAGTGGTCGTAGATCTGGTTAAAGTCGAGCTGTCCGACGCCGACATCTGACTGGTAGGTGCGGAACGGGTCGGACTTGGTCGAATACTCCTTCCAGACCTCGGGCAGCAGCTCGTTGCGGTCCTTGGGCAGCGCCTTCACCAGGCCAGCCTCGGTGTAGTCATCGATCTTCTCAGGGAGTGGCTTCTTGCGCGTGAAGTGCTTGCCTTCAATGCCCCAGTTGGTCAGGTCGATGCCAAAGGGCGTCACCATCCAGTCGAGCAGCTGGATGACGCGGTCCGGATACTTGGTGTTGGCGCCGATGGCCCATCCGTCATACAGACCGGAGTAGTCGTACCCGCGGTGGAACTTTTTGAAGCTGAGTGTTGGCATCGCTCCCCAGGTCGCGCTCGGATCCTGTTGGCGGATGGCCAGGTTCCAGCGGACGAGGAAGCTCATGTTGTCCCAACTGAAGAGGCCCTTTCCGGCGCTGTTTTTCTGGTGCCACTGATCGGTAGTGGTGGCGGCAAAGTCCGGGTCGAGGATCCCCTCTTTGTAGGCCTTGGCGAAGTAATCCAGCATGTCGGCGAACTCGGGGTGGATCGGACCGTACTGCCACCGCTTCAGGTCGTGGTCGTAGTAGGGGCCGTAGTACCATTGCTGCGCGCCCAGCCCGGTGCCCATCGGATAGCCGATGGTGACCAGCAGCCACTTGGTGCCGTTGCGGCAGGTAATGCCCAGCGTGCCCGGGTTGGCCTTCTTGAGCTCCTTGAGCGTCTCGAAGAGCTCTTCCATGCTCTTCGGCTCTGGAAGGCCGGCCTTGTCCAGCAAGTCCTTGCGGATCAATGGCATGGGGGCCAGCTTCTTCCAGTTGAACAGCACCGCCGGGATGTAGTACAGGACACCGCCGTTGGTGTACTTCTTCATCTCTTTGTTCTGCTCGATGTACTGCTTGAGATGAGGGGCGTACTTGTCCACCAGCGGCATGATGGGCAAGATGATGTCCGGCTTGGCAAAATCCCGCAACTGGTCGGGGCTGTTGACGTGCAGCAGGTCGGGCACCTGCTTGGTGGACAGCCATAGCTGCTGCTTCTGGGCATAGTCGGCCTGCGGCACGACCGAGAACTTGACCTTGACGCCAGTGTGCTCGGTGATGGCCAGATGGCCGGGCGCGTTTTCGCGGATCGGCTGCGCCGGGTGCTCGTAGCGCGACAGTGTGATTTCGACAATCGGCGGCTTGGTCGGTGGTGGAACCGCAGTTGGCGGCGCCTTTGTCGGCACGGCCGCCGGTGGTGCCTTGGTTGGGGCCGGGGGCGGGGTCGGCGTGGCTGCAGGCTTGCAGGCACCCAGCGCCACCCCAGCAGCGGTCAGCGCCGCTCCCTGGATGAACTCCCGGCGTGTAACTCTCTTTGCCATGGTTTTCCTCCTTTGGTATGGCATGATTTTGGGTCACAAGTGAACTACATCCTCTTTCCGCATCACAAAAGGGTCAATTCCTCTTCACCACCTCCTTCCTGCAGTGGCCCCTGCTCTCTTACTCCTTGATCGCGCCGATCATTGCTCCCTTGACAAAGTAGCGCTGGACGAACGGATACACGACCAGAATCGGCAGCGTGGAGACCATGATCGTTGCATAGCGCAGGGTTTGTTCGACGGCCAGGAATGCCGAGGTGCCGGCCAGTTCACCTTGCATCTCGAACCGGCCCAGCAGTACGATGTTGCGTAGGATAATCTGGATGGGCCATTTGGCGCGGTCGTCCAGGAAGATGAGGGCGTTGAAATAGTCGTTCCAGTACTCTACGGCATAGAAGAGCAGCATCGTGGCCAGGATGGGCTTGGCCAGCGGCAGCGCGATGCGCAGGAAAATCTGCAGCTCGTTCGCGCCGTCCACGATAGCAGCGTCATAGATTTCCTCATGGATGTCCTTGAACGCGGTGCGCATGATGAACATGTACCACACGTTGATGGCAAAGGGCAGGATCAGCGCCCACATGGTATCGCGGATGCCCAGGCGCACGACCTGCAGGTAGAGCGGGATCAGGCCTCCCGAGAAGAACATGGTGAAAGCGATGATCGCGGTAAAGACGCCCTTGCCGCAGAACCTGGTTCTCGACAAGGGGTAGGCGCACAGCGCGGTCATGCTGAGGCTGATGAAGGTGCCGAGAGTCGTATAGAGGACCGAATTCATCAGCGAACGCGGTATGGCCGGATCAGTGAAGATGAGCCGGTAGGACTCGAGCGTCGGTTTGACTGGCCACAGCCCGACGTCGCCGCGTATAACCGCGTTCCCGTCGCTGAAGGAAACGATGGTCATCCAGTAGAAGGGGAACACGGTGACAAAGATGACCCCCAGCATCAGCAGGATGTTAAAGACATCGAACAGCCGGGATGCCCAACCTGTCTCACGAATGTGCATCTCCGCCTCCTACCATAGACTCGTTTCGCCGAGGCGTCTGGCCAGCCAGTTTGCGCCGATGATGAACACTAGGCCGACAAACGACTGGAAAACGCCCACAGCGGTGGCAAAGCTGAACTCCGCATTGACGATCCCACGCCGATAGATGTATGTCCCCAGGATGTCTGCCACTTCGTACGTGGCACCGGTATACAGCAGTAGAATCATCTGGTAGTCCACATTCAGGAACTGGCCGACGCGCAGCAAGAACATGATGACAATAGTGGGCATGATGCCTGGGACGGTGATGTAGCGCAGTCGCTGCGTCCGGTTGGCCCCGTCAATCGCTGCAGCTTCGTAGAGCTCGGGGTTGATGTTGGTCAGCGAGGCCAGGTAGATCACGGCAGTCCACCCCGCCCACTGCCACATGCCTTGGACCAGCCAGATGGGCCGGAACCACTTGGGGTCCATCAGCCAGGGGCGCGCCATGCCCCCCAATCTCACGATAATCTGGTTGACCAAGCCGTCCGAGGCCAGGAAGGTGGACACCATGCCGGCCACGACCACCAGCGAGATGAAGCGCGGGAGATAGCTCGTCGTCTGCACAAGGCGCTTGAACCTCTCGCTGGTCAGTTCGTTAAGCAGAAGCGCCAGGATGATCGGAGCAGGGAAGCCCAGCGTCAGGTGCCAAACACGGAAGGTGATCGTGTTGCGCAGGAGCTGGTAGGAGTAGCGGTTGGAGAAGAACTCCTTGAAGTACTTCAGGCCAGCCCAGGGGCTGCCCATGACGCCTTTGCTGGGATCAAAGTTCTTAAAAGCTAGCACCACGCCATACATAGGCATGTAGTGGAACAGGACAAAGTACGCCAGGGGCAGGAGCATCATAAAGAAGAGCCACCTGTCCCTCCACAGTACTCGCCCGAGACGGCGCCAGTTAACGCTGAAACCACCTCGCCAGATTGGCTTGGTCTTTGCCGCGCTTGTCATACGCAGCCCCTTTCCTTCTGTCTTCTTGTTCCTACTGCTCTTGCAGCACCTCGATCATCGCGGCAACGTTCTCCGGCTTGGCATCGGCTGGTATGGCATGCGCCGGTGAGGCGATGTAGCCGCCGTCGCAGCCGACGATGTCCAGCAGCCGACGCACCTCATTGCGGACATCTTGCACCGTGCCGTAGGGGAGCGTTCTCTGCGTGCTGATGCCGCCATAGAAGCTCAAGCGGCCTCCGTGCTGCTTCTTGACTACGATGACGTCCATTACTTCTGGCTGGAATGGATTGAAGCAGTCGAGTCCGCATTCGATCAGCTCCGGGAACAACTCGTCCACCTTGCCGCAGGAATGGATGAACACGAACTTGCCCTTGGCCTTGGCCAGGCCGTACATCGCCTCGATGCGCGGCTTGATGAACTCGCGCCACAACCGTGGCCCCATCTGCAACCCTGTTTGCATGCCCCAATCGTCGCCGAACATCATCGCGTCAATGTCGTACGAGCAGGCGTTCTCGATGATGCGCAGGTTGTAGGCCAGGATGCGATCCAGCAGCTTGTGCACAAAGATTTCGTCCGTCACCATCGCCGTCAGCAGGTTCTCCATGCCGACCAGCGTCCAGGCCCGCTCATACAGGCTGAACTTGAGATAGGCCACGACGAAACGGTCCCCTTTGTCCTTCAGCACTTCGCTGTAGCCCCCATAGCGCAATGGATCGTCCGGGTCAGGAAACCGGTATTCAGCGAGCGTCTGTGGTGTGACCATCTGGTTGCAGACGACGCCGATGCCCTTGTCCACCCTGCGGTCCCAGCGAACACCATAGGGGTCCTCCCAGATGTCCGGTGCGACCTCGCGCCAGCTCTGAGGAGACTCCACGTCTAGGATGGTCAGGCAGTTGCCCAGTCTGGGCAAGAAGCCGGGGTCGCCGTAGAAGGTGGCCATCTTGGCCTGCGCCGCCTGGGTGAAGCGAATGTGATATGGCACCCTGTCTGGCTGCCCATGCTGGAGCGCAGCAAGCACCCATTCGCGGTTATTCATAGCATGGGCACCTCCGTCTCACGCAGCCAACCCTCGGTGAAGCTGGCGTAGTGAATGTGCTCGCGACGGTAGGTATAGACCATGTGGATGACGCTATCGGCCGTCTGCGCCACGGTCGGGTACGAGAACTCGAATGGCCCGTCTTCCAAGGTACGCAGCCAGCGCCAGCGCTCGTCCTCCCCGGCCAGGGCAACGCACAGCGGCGTGCGCTTGGAGTCGCTGTTGTTGAAAGCCAGCAGAAGCGCGCCACTATGTAGTTTCAGCAGATCAATGCCCGCGTTGGGGTTGGGGATTGTGGTTGGCGTCGGGTCGGTCCACGTGTCACCGCCGTCGAAAGACTCCGAGCGCCAGATGACGCCCGCCTTGTGGTCAGTCTTCAAGTACCCCTGTGCGCCACTGCCGCGGCACCCCGTGCGCAGGTACGCTAGCAGGCTGCCATCGGCGCGGAGCACGGCCGTCGGATGGATGTTACCCTGCGGGGTCTCCATCAGTGCCGTCAGCCGCCAGGACTTGCCTTCGTCATCCGAGATCATCATCCGGGACTGCCAGTTCTTTTCGCTGTACACTGGCACGATAATCCGGCCCGGCAGGAGGATGGGTCGGCTGCGGAACATGAAGCCGGGATCGTCTCGCAGTTGCACCGGCTTGTCCCACGTCTGGCCCTCGTCGGATGAGCGCTGCAGGAACGGTTGAGCGCTGGTCCAGTCCCGACCCATGATCACGTCGAAAAAGAGCCACAGCTCCCCACTGAGACGGACCAGGAAGAGCGGCTGGCCGAGAGAATGGCCCGGCACCGCGGCGATTATCCACGGCTCTGACCATCGTTCGTCGCCGGGCCGGCGCCGTGCCGCGAGGATGGCCACGTCCGGCGCTGTCTCGTACGCGCCAGCAAACCACGCCGTCAGCAGCGATCCGTCGGGCAGCACGGTCAGCGTGGAACAGTGCGCCATGGGGCGGTCATCCAGTTGCTCGAAAACCGGACTCTGGGTCAGCACCGGCGGCAGTTTTCCCCACTCCTTCTCACGGTTTCCACAGCGTGGCGGCGATATAGCGCGCGGTCTGCGGGTGGTCGTTGTAGTAGTAGACCATGACCACCGTCGCATCCGGACGCAGGACCGTGCGCGGATAGCCAATGTCAAAATCGCCAGCATCTGCGCGCAGGACGATTTCGTCGCTCCAACTCTCGCCACGGTCGTTGCTCAGCCTGGCGCGCATGCCGTATGGCGGATTGCGGTAGCCATAGATCAGGCACAGCCGTCCGTCGTGTAGACGGGTCAGGGTGGCGGGATTGCCGCCGCAGCCGGTGTCGGCCACCGGGCGGCCCACGAACTGCCAGGTGGCGCCGTCGTTTTTGGATGCGTACAG
>Ga0172366_10001198_pt1 | contig 20087 bp, 20 predicted proteins | sample LakKivSesite69cm_FD_114533 | JGI IMG/M metagenome (GOLD analysis project Ga0172366, IMG submission 114533) | Sediment microbial communities from Lake Kivu, Rwanda - Sediment site 69cm | ecosystem: Environmental > Aquatic > Freshwater > Lake > Sediment | place: Rwanda: Western Province, Lake...
CCATTCCATTCCATGTCGTACCAACACGTGAGAACTTGATTTCAGCTGAAGATGCGTGTGTATAACGCTTCCACCACGCTATCTTTCTGCCTTAACACGACTTCTGGATCCGCCGACACGAGTACGATGCTGACGATTACCTTGTGAAGGTACGCCGTGGTCACGAACTTGACGGGCTGGATGAAGGTGTCCTTGAACTGCTCGGCCACCTCGGCAAAGGCCTTTTTCGTCCGCTCCGGGTCGGCCTTCGGGAACTCGAGAGTGAAGACGTATTTCGTTATCTCCCGCTGGATGAGCTCGGCCTTGAGGTTCTTCGCATAATGGGTCATGCCCTCGTGCTCGTGGATGGGGAGCGAGAAGTTCGAGATCTTGGAATTGATGATGGATTGGTTCGAGATGAAATAATGGCCACCGGATCGTAACCGCAGCTTGGTGTGGTTCAAGCTTATCTCGTCTACGATGCCCTCGTATTCGTTAATACGCACGAGATCTCCGATGTTGAATGGACGGGTCAAGATGATATATATCCCGGCGATGAAGTTCTGGACAACCGTGGTCGCGGACAATGCAAACACGGTTCCGATCGCCGTGCTGATGATGATGGCGATCTCGACCGGGATCCCCCCGGGGATCAGGCTCACCGACAACGAGATGAAGGTGCTGAACGCCACGAGGATGAAGATCAAACGTAGCACGAATCGGATACCGTTGATGACGCCGGGGGAGAGTTTAAACCGGTTCACGAATCGCTTCAAGAAGAACATGGCGATCTTGTATATTATGTAGATGACTACCAGGATGCCGATGAATATTCCCCACCACAACACGACCGAGATAAAACCGTCGAACGGGAACTGGTTCAACGTCATCACGGTTCTCCTCCTTGTTTCGTGTTCATGGTGATCCAGATGTCGTCGAGGAACTTGTCCAAGTTCTCCTGGATCGCGTTCATGGTGTCCGCGGTGATGACGACACGAACTTGCACGCGAAATCCGAAGGTGGTAATGAAGAATCGTGGGATGTACTGGAACGTCGCTGTCCATTTATCACATATGGAACCAAGGATGCCCTCCAGCTTCGCCGCTGGAACGGAGAGATCCTCCTCGATGAAGAACCGGTACCGCACGACGTTGTCTTCCTGCAAGATCTTTTTGCTCCAGGGCATTTCTCCTGGCTTTTGTCGCCGTGGCACGTTGTAGACCTGCATGTTCTCGTTCATCGCCACCTTGTTCGGGATCATTGTCATGGCACCGGTCGAGGCATTGCGGATCTTGGAATAGTTCAGGCCGATCTCGACCACGTGACCCTCCAGCGAACCCATCTGGATGTAATCGCCGACCTGGTAAGGGCGCGATGCGATGAGGTACATGCCGGCCACGAAGTTGCCGATGGCAATGGCGCTGGAGAAACCGATGGCCGTGGAGAAAATGGTGATGAAACTCAAAGATGTACCCACGTTGATGATGCCAAAATAGTTGAGAAAGACGAACAATGTGATGAATGCTGAGATGATGCGGATTATGTACGAGATACCGTTGATGGCGTCCTTTGGCGCGTTCGTCCTCTTGCTCAGTTTGCTTTTCACGATACGAATGAGTATTTTTTGGACCAGCCAGATGATCAAGATGAGGCCGATGCCGATAGCCGCGTTTATGATGAATTCAATGATATGAAATTGAAAGAGCACGATCCGTCGACCTCGAAACGGGGAGCTGCACCCTGGAATGGTGGGGAGATACAATACATCTTCTCGGCCAATTTATAATAAATCTTCCCCCCTTGCGGGTCCGCGAGAGTGACCCGCCGGGGGCGCATTGGTGGAGGGAACGGTCACGGAGGAACCGATGGTCGTCAAGAAGGGGAGGGGATGGATAACTCGCCCGGGATCATTGCATCCGGTTCCGGATATCTCGCCGGGGCTTAAGGCTCCATCCCCATGGATGCAAGCTCATTTCTTGATGCTACAAGCCCAGCAAGACGGGTTCTTGGTCTTTTCGATGAACGTGAAGGTGTTCCTTGTCCCGTCGTAACGGAGCTCCTTGCCATACACGGGCGGCCCGACGTACTCGTTCCACGTGCCTTGCTTCTTGTACTGGTCGAGACCGAGCAGGACCTTCACGATTTGCTGGGCTTGCAGCGCACCGATGATCGACGTGGTCGTGATGATGTTGGCCATCTTTATCTCGGTAAAACCCTCCTCCTTGGCGATCTCCTGCCCCGTGCACGAGAACTTCTTGAACATGTTGTCAAGGTCCTGGGAGGACATGCTACACTGGATGCATGGGCAATCTTTCACTTGTGGAACCACGCAAAAGATGCTGCCGAACCACCCGTCTATACCCGAATCGATGAAGGGGAGGTCGTAATAGTACGAGAAGGAATTGAGTTGAAGACGGGCTTCCATATTGTCGAGGCACGACGCGGTCGCGTTGCATTCCTTGTAAACGTCCTCCTTCACGTCCTCGATCTTGCCCACGATCGGGATGATCTTGGTGCGCCCGAACTCCATGGCGTTCTTTGCAACAATTTCAGCCTTGAAACGTTTTTGTTCCACGTCGCCTTCCTTGAAGAACACGCAGCGGTTCAGGTTCGACCTGTCCACCGTGTCGAAGTCCACGAGAAAGATCTTGCCGAGGCCCATCAGCGTGAGATTTTTCACGAGCTCGTTCCCGGTCGCGCCGGCGCCCACGACGAGCACCGTGCTGGTACGTATCTTCTCCTGGTCCCAGCCCTTGAGGCGTTTCTGGCGGTCGAACAGGTCCTGGTTGATGTTCTCGACCCCGAGGATCGCTACGTCGTTCACGACATCCCCGGTTCCATTGATTCCTTTACCCTCGACCATAGAACTGCCCCCGTGGGTGGAACCTTGGCTTTTTCATTTTTTCTCCCGCAAGACCGCATAGCTCACGTAATGATAGTGCTTCTCGTCGTCGATCTTGAAGAATGCCCTCTCACTACGAATGGGATCGACCACCAGGGCGACGTGAAAACCCTTGTTGAACATCTCCATGGTTTTTATATCGACTGAACTCAAGAATACGCCAAGGTTTGGATGCGAATGCCACCAACCCGTGATGATCGAGCCAGGATATTCCTTGTCCTTCTTGGTCGACATCTCGCCGACGGCGCCATCGATGACTTGGGTAAAGATTGGAGATGTCTCTATCATCTCAGAAAATAGAAAACCGTTGATCAATACATACTCTTTGCCCTTGTATTTGAATGCGTTGCCGACGAGCATCCCGATGATCTCGTACTTGTTATTCTTGCATCGGGCCTCGATTTCATCGAGGATGTGCTTCTGGATATACACGTCGTGAACGTAATTAGTATTTTTTTTCTCATCTGGCATCCGACATCACTTCATATTGGCGATTCGGTATTATTACGCGTCTTTTTTTGTTCTTCGGTCTTTTCCGGCTCGGCTGCTGTTGCCTGGGATGAGAAGATATTCGACAACATCTGGCCAACGAGCGCGAAAAAATTACCCTTGGCCTCGGGGTCTATTGCCGAGAACCCGTAGGTTTTTAGCAACAAATTCTTCTCGATCATGTCGGGCTCGAGCGCGACATCTTTCATATCTTGACAGTTTGCAAGGCAAACAAGCCGTCCCTTGCGGATGTTCGCCTTTAGCTTGTCGACGAACTTCCTCGTGCGGCTCACGTTCGAAACGCCCGAACTAACGACGAGTATCACTAGATCGGCAGATTTAAGCAGGTCTACGTGGAGCCGGATCTCGTTGATAAGCGGTTCAAGCGTGAACTTGAAAAGGTCCATCTGCTTCACGTTCTGGATGCCTTCGACCGCGACCGATTTCTTGTAGATCTCGTTGTCATTCTCGTCCAAAGAAAGGATGCCCTCGCCAGGGAAAAAGTCAAACAGCGTGGACTTGCCAACACCAGGCTCGCCCACGATGACGATCTTGAGCGGCAAGGCGATGAGCTCATCGACGATCTGGTCGAACGGGCGGAATATAGTCACGTTCCCGTTCCAGTTCTTGACCTGGTCCGCGAACATTCGATGGAACTCGTTCTTGACCTTCTCGATGCGGCCTTGTACCTCCTCCTCCATGTCATCCTTGTCGCAGCAAAAGACGAAGAGCAAGTCCGCCTCACCGACGGAATAAATAAATCGGATGTCTTGCATCACCAAGCTCTCGATCTTTCCGCCCTTCACCTCGGAGCTGAAGGATGCCAGTGCTGTTAAAAAGCCAGAGATAAGGTCCTGGTCGACTTTTTTGTCGCCATACTGCCGCGAATACATTAAAAGCCCACCAGTGCCGATTACCATGAAGTTTCGTATCATAATGGATCAATCGATGAGGTTTTTCACGCCCACGAGATCATCACACGCCACGCGTTAAAGGACGTGCTACGCGTTATCACTCGCGCACTATCATTCAGATATATCCTATCATATGTTTGTAACAATAACATTCTTGGTTTGTCAAGATATAAGATCACTCCGAGCAGCACGGGATCGCCATGAATAACCAAAAATTACAACACGATCTCTCGACGGTCGTCAATGGTTTGATAGATGCAAAGGGAAGGCTCCAAGCTGAAATACCCATAGCAGAAGCAAGAATAACGGAGCGTGACCCCATATCCAAGGATCTTCTCCAAGCACACGAGAAGTTCAAGAGAATACTCGTTGACTTGGACTTGATCGTTCCGGATTCACAGTCAGTAAGCGCGAGCGGGGAATCCGTGGACTTGAAAATAGATCCTGGGAGGATCCTCGTCATCACGTGCCGGAACGCGTTGAAAGAAAAGATCGACGAGTTCCAGGATCTCTTGCTCGACCAGGTCACCACCGGGGGCCCTCTAGAGGCCCGGTATTTCAAGGAAATTAACCCGAACTTGTCTGATGCAGCCCTGGTGAACATTGAAAAGAAAATAGAGAAGATTTTCAACCAGGTACTGAAAAAAGCTCAAGACAAGGATTTCATCATCTTGCTGGGGATCGTTGATGATAAAACGGATCAGCTCCTCTTCAAGTCGACGGAACTCGTCGCGACACGGTCGGGCAAGCCCGTCCACGTCATTGAGGTCGACTCCATGCAACGGTTGTCAGAAAGCGAGGTGAAAAGACTGCTCTCGGAGGCATTTCCGGCGCCATGAAGATCGACGATCTCAAGGTGTTATTGACCCAGGAGGTTGGCCTCCAAGTCGATATCCACGATACCATCATCACGAGCGCCTGGAAGATCAGCGACAAGTTACACAAGCAAATCGTCTTTTTCCCGGATGAAGAGATGAAGCTGCTCTACATTTCCATCTTGTTCGAGGAACATAGCGATGATCCGGAGTTCCTGGCAGCGTTATTAAAGGAAAATCTCAAGCTCTCGGTCGTTAAGTTCTGCATCGACAAGGATGGGGATTTTATGGCACTTGCCGAGCTCCCAGACGATTTCGTGACAGCGGGCGTGATCCGGAAGGCACTTTTTGGCCTCTTCACCGCGGCCGGGCGATTCCAGGAATTGCTTGCCGCCGCAGCCAGAACGAAGTGATGATATCCCAACACGATCCGCAACGCCCGGGCGTTAGCAGATGCAAAAAGCCACGTATTACCTGGAAACCTACGGATGCACGCTCAACTCGAGCGACTCGGAGCTGATCGCGGGCGTGCTGCAAGGCGCGGGCCTCGTCGAGGTAAAAGAACCTGGCGAGGCAAAATTCATCATCCTCAATACATGTGGCGTTAAAAAAACCACTGAACAGAAGATACTGCACCAGATGCGCTGGTATGCACGTCTCGAAGAGAAGATACTCGTGATAGCAGGCTGTTTACCCCTCATCTTCAAAAACAACCTGGATGCCTTGATGAAAATCGCCCCGAACATCGGCGCCGTGGTTGGCCCGAGAGATTATCACGGGCTACGGGAGGTTTTCAAGGCGCTCCAAACAGGAGCGAGCAACATCATCAAGCTGGAGGGCGCGTCGCTTGAAGATAAGGCAAATCTCGAGCCCAAGCGCCCGAACGAGCACGTCGCGATCCTTGCCATAGCCGAGGGATGCGTGGGCGCGTGCACCTATTGCTGCACCCGTTTTGCTCGCGGAACTCTCGATTCCTATCCCTCGGCGCACGTCACAAGAAAGTTTTCCAAATATATCGATGCTGGAACGAAGGAAGTGTTTCTCACGGCCGAGGACTGTTCTGCATACCTCGACACCAAGGAGAACGTCACGCTGCCGGGCTTGGTAGACAAGCTCCTCCAGAAACCCGGGAACTATCGTGTCCGGCTCGGCATGATGAACCCGAGCACGCTGCTGCCCGTGCACCAGCACTTGATACGAGCGATGCTTGACCGTCGCGTGTTCACTTTCATCCACGTGCCCGTCCAATCGGGCTCTGACCGCATCTTGAAGGCCATGAACCGATTGTACTCGGTCGCCGATTTCGTGAAAATGATCGACGCGTTCAAGGCGGCCTTACCTGGCATCACGATCGATACGGACATCATTTGCGGTTTCCCGGGGGAAACTGACGAAGACTTCCAACAAACCCTTGCCTTGATGGAACGCGTGCGCCCGGACATCATCAATATCTCCGCATATGGCCATCGGCCCGGCACGGCAGCGTCCAAGCTCAAGCAGGTCCCGTCAGGTACTGTCAAGGCGCGCACGCGGGAACTCACGGCCGTTTACAAGGATATTGCGAGAAAAAACAACGAGCAATGGATAGGTTGGGAAGGGGAGGCGATCATTGAGGAATATAATGAGAAAACCAAGAATTGGCTTGCGAGAAACCGATTTTACAAGCCCATCATCGTTGATAGGGGCAAGTTGGGCGAGATCGTGAGTTTAAGAATCACGGGAGCGGTCTCGCACTACTTTACGGGTACGATCACCTGATCGACGCGCCTTGTCGGGCGACGAAATCGCGCATGATATCATCATAGTCCTTGCCGCAGAGCTTGTCGATGTAAAAGCAAGCCATGCACTGGTCAAGCGCCTTGCTTTTCGGGGAGCCACAGCGGGGGCATACCGAGATCACCTCGGGTTCAACGGGCATGATCAGGCGTGGGAAGATTGTATCCATAAATTTCTTGATATTGAAGAGCGTGCCCGGGTGATCCCCTTCGAGCCTATTGATGATGCCCCGGGCCTCGGCGCGGAAGATGTTCTCGCGTACATACGGGCATGGGCTCTCCTGGAATTCCCCGCCAATGTAATACAAGTACAAGACGATATCTTGCTGGATCAAGTCTTGCAACGGCTTGATCTTTTTTACGAATGGTGACGCATCATCCTCGATAGCAACGGACGCGGCCCGACCAATACGATTCACGTCGCCCTTGAATAAGTTTATGAGAAACGTTTCAGCCTCGTCGTTAAGATTGTGGCCAGTTGCGAGCTTCGTGGCATGCACCATAGCTGCCAAGTCATTCAAGACCCGGCGCCTGAGCACGCCGCAGATCGAGCACGGCTTCCCCACAACTTTCGACGCGTTTTTCAACTGCCCGACGTGTTGGCCATCGTATAGCGATTGCTTGAATGCCGGTTTATCGGCCACGACGATCATCTCGTCGAGCGAGAGCCCGAATTCTTTCTTGAATGAAAACACGATCTGGTCGATACCCAGTTCCTTGCACATGTTAGCCGCGATGCGGATGCTCTCGTCCCGGTAATTCGCAATACCCTCATCAATCGTAATCACGACTGGCGGGTTCCCGCTTTTCGCTTGCTGGGCAAGCAATTGCTTGTGAATGGAGGTCATGGTGCGCAGCAAGACCGTGCTATCTTTCCCGCCCGACACGGCAAACGCAACCTTGTCACCCGGTTCCACCATCTTGTATCGGGAAATGGTCTTGCGTACCTTGTCCTCGATCTCCTTTAAAAAACACGCCTTGCACACCTTCTCGCCGGAATGTACCCGCTCCAATACGGGGCGGTTTTTCTTGCAGCGGGTGCAAGCCGGCGCATCTTCTATCATGGTGCGAGCACCAGGAAACGGGTGTGGAAATCGAATAAGCTGGGTCAACCGAAGGGCATCGTGAAGCCCATAGTGAGCCCCGACACGATGAAATTGGCCACGATGATCACGGTTGCGATCAACCGGATGGCGATCATGATCCCCCGCTTCTTGCCCGCTGTGGCGTCAACCTCGGCGAGATATTCGACCTCGACTTGCTTTCCATCGAGATCCCGTTCGCTGATCTCGAAGGTGATATGGTCGATCTTGCCGTCCTCGTCTGAGTCCATGACCTGGTAGTCCCGATGTTCGACAAGCTCCACGACTGACCCATTCAAGTTGTCACGATCGGGGAACATAAAAACCTTCAGCACTTGCTCCGCGTTGGCCTTCCGCAACTCGCATGTTTTCTCATCCTTCGAGGGCACGAATCGTTCCGTGATGGCCTTTTTCTCCTTACGGGGCTTGATGAAATGATTGATGATCTCGTAGACGCACTTGTCCCCGTCGAAAATTGGTAGCGGCATCATGTTGAAAATCGTCACGCTGATGGCGATCTGGAAAAGCCAGAAGATCTCGAGAAACAGCGTGTTCGGAGCCGTCCCGCCGAGCCAACTACCCAACCAGTCTTTTGGCGGCCACCATTCCTCGGACTGGATGCCGATGAAAGCAATGGATTTGTTTTTGAAATCTGGAGGCGGCGGCCCGGTAAACACGGTTATATTTTGATACATGTTATTCCGCAATATCAAGCAAGTCAGGTTATCACCCTGGGTCACGTTGTAGTACAAGTAATACGAAAGGGCCACGCGGACGTTCTCCACGATGGAACCGTTGAAGGTGTAATTATTGAGGGCGGTCCCGTTAATTTTCAAGAGAACATCCCCAGGATATAAGTTTCCTTGATTATGCCCTCCTTGGGTCCCTTGATAGACGTTGGTAATATACACGCCCGTGGGAGCACCCCAGGAGAGCGAAACGACGGCCGTGAAGTTTACCAGGAGCACGAGCGCAATGCCCGCGAGGATGGCATTCGAAAAAGAACCAGCGGCAGCGAGGCGGGTCTTTTGCCAGCCAGAGAATTTGCCGTGCTTGTACGCTTTATCGTCGATTTCCACGAAGGCACCGAACCCGATGATGAAGAACGCGCCCATGCCGAGTACCCCTGTCGATTTCACGGGGATGCCATCCGAATTCGCAGCGATCGCGTGGGAAAACTCGTGCACCGTGAGCACGAAAAGGATCGGGATGATGAGGTAGGTGAAGGTGCCGAAATCGATGGTCAAGCCAGGAACGAGGGGCGTTATCTGGGATGATGGTTCGGGGTTATTAAAGTGCGTCAACAAGGTGACCAGGTTGGATATGAAATACCAGAACCCGTAAACGGTAAATGAGAACGAGACGAAAATCCCCGCGGTAAAGATCATCTTCCATGTCCGAGGGGATTTCCTAGCGATCTTGGCAAGCAGCCTGTTGAGACGGGTCGTCTTCAGCATCGCGAGGAACGGGAAGAACACCGAGAGCGCCTTTGATTTCTTGAGGCGCCCGAGGATGATGACAAGCATAGCTATGGCAGCCCAGAAAACGACGGCGATGATGAAGAACGGGTTGGTCACGATGCTGATGAGAAAAAACGACATGTCGTTCTCGGTTTGGAAAATAGCGGACACCTTTTTTAGTTCGTTCCTACTGGGAGTGAAGGTCTCGTTAAAAATAAAGATGCGAACTATCGACCTCGTATCATGCTGATAAGATGGTGAGATTTATACCTTGAAGTTGTAGAATAACGGGAGATACACCTATGCCTCTTGACGAAACTGAACTCTACGAAATGACCGTCCCAGGGAAGTTCATCGGCAAGGAAATCATAGACTCGGAAGCCAGGCGTATCGGCTTGTGCCATTCGATCAAGATCAGGACCGGCTTGGACAAGAAAGGGGTATTACAATCGGAAATGTTCGTCGTCATCAAGGGCTTGGATATAGAGTTCGACGTCTCGTTTAACGAGATCGAGAAGATCGGGAACGTTATAAAACTGAAAATCCCCGCCCGGCAAGCTGACGAGCTGCAAGTGAAGGACGCGATCCGCATCCAAGAGGACATCGCCGGCGAGATACGGGCGCGCGCCTCGAAAATATAGGTTACCAGGGAAGTTTCCTTTTTATACGATATTCCGACGGACCACGTCGACGACCCGCTTCAGGAGCAGCTGAGCTAGTTCGGGTGGTGCCCACGAGCTGAGACCGCAATCCGGGCCAACGTATGCGAGGTTTTCCACGCCGTAATGCGCGATCGCCTTCTCGAGGGCTGCCTTGATCTTCTCCTCGCTATCGACCAGCAAGAGTTGGCCCTCATAGCCCGTGTCGACCGCAAGTCCCTCCTCGATCATCTTGCCGATGATTGCATTGTAGTTCGTCCTGCAAATCCCCACCCGCATCTTCTTGCGGTGCTGCTCGATGAGTTCCCGATCGATCGTGTTCGTCGGGTCCGAGGCGAATTCACACGTGAGCACGTCGATGTTCTTTGCTTGGAGCGGGATACCCGCGTCCGCGAGCGAGTGCAGGTGGATTTGCTTGACAACGTCTTCTGGGAGACCAGAAAGGGCGATGTCGAGACAAGCAACGAGGTCGGCATCGTCGATGTTGAACAGGTCGATAAATCCAAGAGATGGCTCGTCAATGGCGATGATCTTGGTCTTGATGCGCGGGTCGTTGATGATCGAATTCCTCGCGAACGCGTTGACCGTCCTCGCGAAATTGGCGAGGATCTCCTTGTAGACCGTGAATCCCATCTCGCTGTGCACGTACAGCTCGATCGGCCCCGTGATGCAGATCTTCAACTGGACTTGATCCTTCGACGCGGAGAACTCTGGGATGCCGAGTTTTTCCACGGGCGTGCTGTTCACGAAATGCTGCAGGATCCGTACCTCGGGGACAATAGCTTTCCGCTCGTCTATCAAGTACGGGGCAATGTCGCTTGCCGGGGAAGGATAGGCCGCGAGAGGCCTGAAAAACTGCGCGTACATGCTGAAGTGCTGCGGGTAATTGACGACATCGAGCCCCGTTCGTAGTTTTTTTTCGAAGCTAAACACTATCGGATCGTAAACCGCGTTCTTCAAGCCGCGATGTTCTAGCAAGACGGAAGCATCCCCGTCGCTTTCAACCAGCTTATCGTATGCTTTGAGATAGTTCTGGTCGAACGCGTCTCGCTTGCCTTCGAGCAAGGGGAAACTGCCCACGTCATCGACGAGGATTTTCCGTGCCATGAAATATAAATCGCACGCCGGCATTTCAAGGTTGCTTCCCATCCGGGACTTGTATAGCACGCTCGCAAGGTATAAGTCCTCGTTTTACCACCAGGAGCAATGAACCCGGAACCGAGAGGGCACTGAAGGGAAAAAAATGGTCGAACTCACTATCATCGCGCGCATGGTGCTCGAGGACAGGTATTTGCTGAAGAACGAGAGAGGCGAGGTCATAGAATCGGTCGAGGAAATGATCGATAGGGTCGCGACGAGCGTGTGCGAGGCGGACGTGAAGCGGATGCGAGCGGGTGACTCGGCATCATGCAAGCAAGAGATTCACGACATGATGTCGAACTTGGAATTTTTACCCAATTCTCCAACGCTCATGAACGCGGGAACGACCATGGGCCAACTTTCAGCGTGTTTCGTGCTCCCAGTTCACGATTCGATAGAGGGAATCTTCGATGCTGTCAAGAACATGGCTCAGATCCACAAGAGCGGGGGCGGGACGGGCTTTTCGTTCTCGGAGCTGCGCCCGAAGGGTGACATCATCCACTCGACCATGGGCGCCTCGTCGGGACCGCTCTCGTTCATGAACGTGTTCGATGCCACGACGAATGCGATCACCCAGGGCGGGCGGAGGCGCGGCGCGAACATGGGGATCCTTGACGTGAACCATCCGGATATCGAAGAATTTATCGATGCGAAGATCAAGGGAGACGCGCTCAAGAACTTCAACTTGTCCGTTGCAGTTACAGACGATTTTATTCAAGCCGTGAAGGATAACCTGGATTTTCCCCTGGTAAACCCGAGAACGCTTAAAATCGTGCGCAATGTTCCTGCGGCTAGCTTGTTCGACAAGATAGCGAGTTCAGCATGGAAGTCTGGCGACCCGGGCCTGATATTCATCGATGAGATCAACCGGAAGAACCCGACTCCAAAGCTCGGGCTCATCAAGAGTACCAACCCGTGCGGCGAGGTGCCCCTTTATTCGTTCGAATCTTGCAACCTGGGCTCGATCAACCTTGCCCGGATCGTTCACGATGGGAAGATCGACTGGGAAAAGCTGCGATCCCTCGTGCGAGCGGGTATCCGTTTCCTCGATAACGTCATCGACGCGAACAAGTATCCACTCGCGGACATCGATACCGCGACGAAGGCAAACCGCAAGATCGGCCTCGGTGTCATGGGATTTGCCGACATGTTGATCCTGCTGGGCATCAAGTACACCGATAAAAAAACCCTCGACATGGCGAGCCAAGTCATGAAATTCATCCAGGACGAGGCAGACGCCACGTCGATCCAGCTCGGCATCGATCGCGGCTCGTTTCCCAACTTCGTTCATTCCATCTTCAAGGGGCGCGTCCCGGCCATGCGGAACGCGACCCGCACGGCCATCGCACCGACAGGCACCATCAGCCTCATCGCGGGCGTGTCGAACGGCATCGAGCCTATCTTCTCCGTCTACCACAAGCGCGAGATCGCTGGTAGGGGGGCTGTAGATTATATCCACCCGCTTTTCATCAATCAACTTGCCAATCGGGGCGTCGATGTCCAAAAAATCCAGCAATCGATAATCAAGACCAAGAACATCGATGTTCCCGGGGTTCCGGATGACCTTAAACGCCTTTACATCACCGCGTTTGACGTCGACCCAGATTGGCACATCACCATCCAAGCAGCGTTCCAGCAGCACGTCGATAACTCGGTCAGCAAGACCATCAACCTGCCCGAATCTGCTACGGTCGAGGACGTGAAGCACTGTTTCTTGAAAGCTCACGAGATGAAAACGAAAGGAATCACGGTGTACCGGTACAACTCGGTCGCGGGTAACGTGTTGAACCTGGATTGAAATGGCTTTCCAGCCCGCGCCGTCCGAAACCCGTTTCTCTATCCCGGTCGCGGCAGCTTTTTGAGGAGGCTTGATTGATCGTGCCTCGATCGGCATGAGTTTCACATCGACGGATTCTCTCATTTCTGCAATCCTCGCAACGCTGTTCACCTACGGTGTCACCGCCCTTGGCGCGGCCCTCGTGTTCTTTTTCAAGAGCATCAACAAGCGGGTTCTCGCACTCATGCTTGGCTTCGCCGCCGGAGTCATGATAGCCGCGAGCTTCTGGTCCTTGCTCGCACCATCCATCTCCCTAGCAGAGGCATCCGGGGAGCCGGGATGGGTGCCGGCACTCCTTGGCTTCCTGGGAGGGGGAGCGTTCTTGTGGTTGTTGGATAGGATCATACCGCACTTGCATCGCGACATGCCCATCGAAAAAGCAGAAGGGATTCACACCACCAAGAAGAGTACGTTGTTGCTGGTACTCGCGATCACGATCCACAACATCCCGGAGGGGCTGGCAGTCGGGGTTGCTTTCGGTGCCATCGCTACCGGGGTGCCAGAAGCCTCGATTGGCGGTGCCATCGCCGTTGCCCTCGGTATCGGGATCCAGAACTTCCCGGAAGGCACGGCGGTGTCTGTCCCGTTGCGGCGCGAGGGGATGTCGAGAACGAAAAGCTTCTTCTACGGGCAGCTCTCGGGCATCGTCGAGCCCGTCGCCGCTATTTTCGGGGCCCTCTCGGTGATCACGATGACATCCATTCTTCCATACGCCCTCGCCTTCGCGGCGGGCGCGATGATCTTCGTGGTCGCGGAGGAGCTGATTCCCGAGCCAGCCCTGGGAGGGAACACGCACGTGGCGACGTTGGGCTTGATGATAGGCTTCGCGGTCATGATGGTGCTCGACGTGGCACTCTCATAGTAGTGAGCGCCATTTTTGGAGTGGGCCGGATTGCCCGATGATCGGGCCAGGCAATAAACCACGAGATCGCGTCGGAATCAATGGATAAACCTTAAAGATATAATCTGGCATTGAAATAACAAGTAGTTTTTTTATCCGGAACGCGCGAAAACATATCTGTAGTTAAGGACGAATCAAGGTCGATTCCATGACAGCGGGCATCTGCGTTGGAACCTGGGACGACGCCATCGGATTGAAGGTTCACGCGGAATATCCCAATTATTTTAGAAAAGAGAACAACATACATGATTCACAACTCTTGAACATCTTCAACGAGCGAATCGTTCACGATGTTTCTGGATTCGCCGTTTTCGAGAACGATACCCGCCAAATAGCGACGTATTATACCCCGTTATCGAAAGGCGATGAATACGATGAAGACGATGAGGAGAAACCGGCGGGGCACGGCATCGTGTTCCTTTTCCTCGAGAAGGACAAGAAGATCGAGGCGATAAAGGAACAATTCATAGAGTTCTCCATCTTCATTCTTAAATTGATAAACAACAACGATTTCCCGGAATTGTTTTTCAACATCATCGATAACTTCTCGTTCCTGGAACCGCTCACGGACGAACAGCGCGTGGCTGCACTATACAACAGCGAAGCGCGCGGGTTTATCTTGCAGAAGCTTGCCGAGAGGCCTTGCTCGCGCAACGAGCTCGAGGTCTGGCTCAGGGACGAGTTTGATATAACCGCGATAGATCTCCAGGGCTTGCTCGTGCCGTTCGTCAAGATGGGCATCATCAAGCAATCCTACGAGGCACCCAAGGGCAAGAAGCGCAAGGAGCTGTATTACTTTCTCATCAAGGACGTCTACTTGTTCCGTATCCCGCCGAAGAAGATCATCGACGCGGTGAAGAAAGGCAAGATCGAGTACCTGGACGGCGGGTATTACGACGAGGTGAAGGATTTCTTCGAGGAATACGAGCTCACGCCCGGCGAGATCAGCAAACTCGGCGTCCTCCTCGCCATCCCGAACTTGTACAAGATCGTGACGCTGCTTCGCGAGGAGGTCTACGAGATGGACGAGCTACGGATCGATTTCCTCGAACAGTTCAATTACATGCCGTCAAACTTCGCCTATCTCTTGAAATTGCTAGAGAAGAGCGACATCGTCAAGATCTACAAGAAGGGGAGCGGGAACAAGAAGATCATCGTGCTCAAGTCGGACATCCAGTTCCAGTTCTTCTTCCCCGAGTACCTCGTCGATAACATCCGCAAGGCGTGGCGCGAGAACGTGATCGACAAGGGCATCGCGCTGAAGCACCTCACGCTCCTGCGGGACGAGTACCTCGAGAATTTCATGAAGATCAACGGGAACAGCAAGGAAAAGCCGCGATTGACGCTCGATGCGGCACCCGGCGAGGCCAGCGACGGGGCGGGCGGGCGCACAAATATCCTGAGAAAGATGGAGATGCTGCTCAAGGTACCCTTGTGAACCGCCCGATGTGCACCCTTCATGCCCTTTATCTCGTCTTTTTCGCCAATGCCTTCGCGTAGGGCACGAGGCCGCCGACCCCGATGATTTCCTGGAGGAACGTGGGTATTTTCTGGATGGGATATTTCTTGCCGGCGGTCATGTTCTCGATGAACCCCCCGTCGGCGTCGATCTTCAGGCCATCGCCGTGTTTCACGCCCTTGTAAAAGGCCGGATCCTTGCACTCGAAGATCGCGAGGCCCGTGTTGATGGCGTTGCGGAAAAATATCCGCGCATAGCTCGGCGCGACGACGGCCTTGATGCCCGCGTGCTTGATGGCAATGGGCGCGTGCTCGCGGCTCGATCCGCAGCCCATGTTGGAGCCAGTGACCATGATTTCCGCGGCGAGTGCTTTCTTGGTCTTCAAGAATTCCTTGTCCAGATCTTCCATGCAATGGCTCGCGAGCTGGTCGGGATCGCTCGTGCTCAAGTACCGTGCCGGGATGATCTCGTCCGTGTTGATGTTGTCCCGGTTGTAGACGATCGCCTTGCCGTCGATGATCATGGCGTGCCCCTCCTCTTGGCCGTCGTGCCCTTGGCTTTTGCCCCGATGTCATCCGGGGAGCAGATATGCCCGGCCAGCGCTGTGGCCGCGGCGATGGCCGGGCTGGCCAGGTATATCTCCGACGTCGTGTCGCCCATCCGGCCGATGAAATTCCGGTTCGTCGTGGACAACGCCTTCTCGCCCCTGGCCAGGATCCCGCTGTGCCCGCCGAGGCATGGCCCGCAAGTTGGCGTCGTCACGGCACAGTTTGCACTTAGAAAAATCTCGAACAAGCCTTCTTTCATCGCATCGAGCGAGACTTGCTGCGTGCCAGGCAAGACGATGCAGCGGACACCCTCGTGCACCTTCCGCCCCTTCATTATGCTTGCCGCGATGCGCAAGTCCTCGATCCGGCCGTTCGTGCAGCTGCCGATCACGACCTGGTCGACCGGGATCTTCATGGCGGCGACCTCGCTGATGGGCCTGGCATTCGACGGGAGGTGCGGGAAGGAGACTTGTGGCTCCAATTTATTGCAGTCGATCTCGATCGTGCCCGCGTAGACGGCGTCGGGATCGCTCTTGTACAGCTTGTACTTCCGTGAAACGCTGCCCTTCACGTATTCCTCTGTTTTTGCATCAGGGTTCACGATACCTGCCTTGCCACCGGCCTCGATCGCCATGTTGCACATGGTAAACCGGCCGGCCATGTCCAGCTCGTCGATGGCGGGCCCGGTGAACTCCATGACCATGTAGTTGGCGCCATCCACGCCGACCTTGCTTATCGTGTGGAGTATCAAGTCCTTGCCCGACACCCACGGGCGCAGCTTGCCCGAGTAGACGAACTTGATGGTCTCCGGGACCTTGAACCACGCCTTCCCGAGGGCGAAGGCAACGCCGAGGTCCGTGCTGCCCATCCCGGTGGCGAACGCGCCGAGCGCGCCGTAGGTACACGTGTGCGAGTCTGCACCGATGACGAGATCGCCGGGCGCAACGATGCCTTGCTCGGGGAGCAAGCAATGCTCGACGCCGACCCGGCCCGTGTCCCAGAACTGCACGATCTTGTGTTTCCTCGCGAACTCTCGGACGAGCTTGCTCTGCTCTGCGCTGGCGATGTCCTTGTTCGGCGTGAAATGATCCAGCACGAGCGCGATCTTGGTCTCGTCGAATACCTTGTCTATGCCGATCTGGTCGAAAGTCTTGATGGCCAGGGGAGCCGTGATGTCGTTCGCCAGCGCGACGTCCACGCTGGCAAGCACGAATTCCCCCGGGACGATCGACGCCTTGCCGCACTTGTCTGCGAGTATCTTCTCGGCGATCGTCATTCCCATCCATTCATCACCAATACAAAGCATTAAATGAAGGATCGGCTCTTTAATCTTGAGATCGGCCAAAGTGGGTTCCTTGTTGAACCAGTTGCTTCCCATCGACATGCTGCGGCATTTTTTCGCCCTTGACACGCTCAACAAACCGGAATACCGCGGTTTCGTGCAAATTCCAGACTTGTTCCTCAAGATCGCGGGCAAGCCAAGGTTTGACGCCCCAAGTGATTGGGAGGAATATCTAGCAAACAAGGACGCGATGCTGCGAAAGGCGCTGGCCTTGCCGTGCTTGCGGCACGTTAAGAACCCGCCGATGATCGCCGACGAGCTCGAGTTCATGGACATGAAAGCGATCCTCGGGCCCAGCGCGTGTTATGCTTGTGGGGAGATGGAGACAAGATATGACGAGCCCCGGCTTGCATCTTGCATCTCGTGTGGCAGATCAACGGTCCTTGATGCCGGGTGCGTGCACGGGCATCATGTTTGTGGAACTTGCGTGGCCCTCCACCTCGACAAGCCCGCGTGCCCAAAGTATCAAACGGAGAAGAAGTGCCACGGTCGCGATTGCACCTTGCTCACGTGAACAGCTTGAAGCGATTTAATCTTCCGTCTCGTAATCCTCGCCGCCCGCGAAGGTGCGCTGCAGCTCCGCGTAAAGATTATCGAGCCCGTTGAGCGACTTGGACGACACAGGCAAGAGCGAGGAGATTGTGCCCAGCTCGTTGAATACTTGTGCCATTTGGCCCGCTTTCTCGCGCTCCAGCCCCTCCGTGCGTTCCTCGATGGCCTCCGTGAGCCGGAAGAAGTCCTCGGACCACTCGACGATCTCGTCGACCTTGGCCTGGCTGATGCTGTCGGCCTTTGCGAGGAGATTCAAGTGCGGGAGGAAAAAACGGTATTCCACGGCGCTTGATAGCAACAGCGTGCTGATAAAGCCGGACGGCTCGCTGCACAGGCCAGGCTCGAACAGGAAGCAGATGGCGCTCTTGCTCTTGTCGCCCCCGAGCCCCTTGCAGATCTTCGGCCCCGCCACGCGGAAGGAGAAGAGCTCGATCTGCCCGGGCGTGTCGACGAGCACGTAATCAGCACGCGTGTCGCGAATCTCTTCCTTTATCGCGTTCAAGTGCGTCACGATCATGTCGGTCGCCGCGACCAGGGCACCATTCGGGCCGAGATTGTAGTCATCCATCAATTTATCATAGCTGACGTAGTCCCTGACGTCGACATCGGGTGCATACGGGAGCCATCGACAGCCCGGGTCGAGATTGACGCATGCCACGCTGATCTCCTTGCTCGCGTTCTTGATCCAGTCCGCGAGCGCGTGCGTCAAGGTCGTCTTCCCGCTACCCGCAGGCCCGATGAAATAGACAAAAAACATGCCGTTTTTGCCCCGACGTGCTTTGATGGTAGAGGATCATGGGTCCTTCCACTAATAGATTTCGTCCATAAGGTTTAAACCCGAAGAAAGAGGTAGAAAATTAGCGGGCACGGCCGGATTTGAACCGGCGAAGCCCAGGTCCGCAACCTGGTGCCCTATCCATTCTAGATGGAACGATAGGATGGTTCCGTTTGCTAGACGACGCGCCCTTTCTCGCACGTTCAATGGTGGTGGGTATTTTTGGTGATCTTGACCGCTTGATAATAGTGCTTCGGCGTATAAAACGGTTTTTCTTGTACGCATAGCACGGCACGACCTATGATTCTTGCCGAGCGTAATAAATCCTTCGCAATCCTGCAGCACCCATCAAATCTCTTCATCATCCGGGTGTCTGATATCGCGCGCGTCCTCGTTTAACCTGCGCCATCTTCGCACGTGTTCAAGGGGAACTAAACCGAGGCGCTCGCGGCACGTATCCGGCAAGAATCCCGTGTCGATCATTTTATCTGGTTTATGACCATAAGCACTTATTACATATCCATGGAATGAGACATCCAGCATTTCCTTCACTGTAGGATGCATATCGAGAATGTAGTTTAGGATTTCCTCGTCAGTCCAATCGATGCTCTCGCGGAGAATCGGGTCTTCGGCCTCCCGGAATTTCTTCAAGAAATCTACAGCGCCATCGTCCAGATCCTTGATCAGGTTCCCTCCAATTCGATAGATGAACTTGTCGTGGCTCGTCAATTTCTTCAAGATCGGTATTTCCCGCAAATGGTTGTCAGAGAGATCGAGATATTGCAGGTTTTCGAGGTGATCGAGTTCCTCGCTATCGATACTCGTGATTTTATTCCGATCAAGTCGTGCGTAAACGAGCTCGGCGAATCTGTCAATTCCTCGCAATGACTCGAGCTTGTTCCCGCTCATAATGAGGGCTTTCAAAGCCTTCATGTTTTTCAAGTCCGGAATAGAACTTAAGAGATTATGATTGACGTACAAGAATTCAAGCTGCGTCAAGCCATCTAATCCATCCAGTGATCGTAATTTATTTCCTCTAAGATCTAAACGGGTAATCCCGGTGCATGATGAAAGCCCCACGATCTCTGATATCTCCGAGATATCTTGCCTGTCCAAGTACAAGCTCGTCACTTCCCTGCTGGGAATGAATGGCAACGAGAAGGAGAACTTGCGTGCTTCGATTTTTTTCCCGTGGACATGAACATTGTCTAGAATCGGCGATCACTAGCCAAGGGCATCGAAATAGTCTTTGAAAGCATCTAAGCAGACCATCAATTAATAGTCGTCTAAAGACCCCATGACAGGTGCTCTATTGACCTCATTAAACGGCTTGTCGGATCAACTCTAAAAAACTAATTCTTGAATCCTTTGACCTTCTGTACATTATACAAGGGATCACAGCGCAAGGCTTCGATGGTATAAACAGTTATGACCGATGGTGTTTGGTAGGAGTTGCCC
>Ga0172366_10001199_pt1 | contig 20077 bp, 34 predicted proteins | sample LakKivSesite69cm_FD_114533 | JGI IMG/M metagenome (GOLD analysis project Ga0172366, IMG submission 114533) | Sediment microbial communities from Lake Kivu, Rwanda - Sediment site 69cm | ecosystem: Environmental > Aquatic > Freshwater > Lake > Sediment | place: Rwanda: Western Province, Lake...
CTCACGAGCGCGGCTGTGATGGCCGAGGGTGTCAACAAGCTCGGGCGAATCGCGGCGCTCGTGTATCGCATCCTGCGCCACCGGCACCGCAGCCGCGTGATCCCGCGCGCGATCGTTGTCTCACACCATCCGCGCAGTCCGCGCTGATAGGGATGCGATGAAGCTGACGCGCCAAGGCGTTCGCGACCTCAACGCACTGCCGGGGCGGCGCCTCAAGCCGTCGCGCCGATCGCGCCGACCAACCGTGGCGATCGTGGCGCACGTTTGCGGTGACCACCTGCGGCGGGTCGAGTGCGATATGTGTCTCCACGGGTGGACGTACGCGTACGACGCGTGTACGTGCCACTATCGCTGTGAGGTCTGTGAAGAGTGATGGCACAGACCACACGGCGCGCCGCGATGATACCGCTGATCCAGCACCCGGCGTTCGCTACGCTGCGCGCACGCGTCCTGTGGCGTCGTAGCCGCGCCGACTACCTGTACCTGTGGCCTGACGGGTTGTTCCGGCACCGACGCCCATGCTGCTACGGGTCGCGCCCCGTACGGGCTGAACCCGGGGTCCACGGGCCGTGGTGGCTGTCGCACCGCTGAGGTACGCTCCGCATGATGGCCTCACCCGCAACGCCCATCGACCTGCTGATGATCGTCGAGAACGCGCGACGGCTCCGCCCGAACACGAAGCGCGGGTACGCGAACGCGGTCCGCCAATGGCTCGACTTCGCGGGATCGGCGCCGCGAGGCTGGACCGGCGCGAAGGCGCAGGCGTTCTACGACAAGCTGGTCGTCGACGGGATGGCGCCGCAGACGGCGAACACGCTCCTGGACGGGCTCGCATACGCGTTCAAGCGCGCCGCGGCGCTACACCAGATCCCGAACGTCGTCGACGCGGTCGAGCGGTACCGGGTCGAGCGTACGTCGCCGCGACGTGCGCTGACGGCGACGAAGGCGCGGGGCCTCCTCGCCGCGTGCGGCGGGCCTGATCTGCGCAGCCGGCGTGATCTTGCGCTCGTCGTCCTGGGGCTGTACACCGGGATGCGGCGCATGTCGCTCGTCTCGGTCGACGTCGACCGCGTCGCCGACCACGGCGCGTTCGTGATGATCCCGGTGCTGCTGAAGGGCGGCGCGTGGTATCACGTCGCGATGGACGCACGCGCGTGGGCGTTGACGGCAGACTACCGGGCTCAGCTCGCGCGTGTCCGAGGTCCGGGCGGCCCGCTCTTCACCGGCCTGTCACGCCCGCAACCGACCATGGACGACCCGATCGGTGCGCCGAAGGTCCAGTCGCGGCTGACGGAGGACGGCGTCTTTCGCGCCCTCGGGGCCCGTGCCGCGGCCGCGCACGTCGCCGACTTCTCACCGCACATCCTGCGCCACACGTTCGTCACCTGGTGCCGCAGTCAAGACGTCCCGGATGTCCTGGTCGCCGCGGTCACCGGGCACAAGGAACGTGCCGATTTCCCGACGATCAGCACGTACACCGACCGCTTGGCGCTCGCCGCTGACGCAGCGCGACGTTGCCACGACGCGGTCACGGCGGTCCTCACGACGCCCTGACCCGTCCTGTCGGACGTCTGCGGTACGCTTCGAGGGATGCCCGAAACGTATCCGCTTCCGTTGACGTACGCCGAGAGCGTCGACCTTCGACGCCGGATCGAGCACGCGGTCGACGGTGCCCAAGCCGCGTTCATCGCGGCGCACGTTACGTGCGACGCCCGCGGGACACCGACCAGCGGCCCGGACCCGCGCGCGGTCTTCGCCGAGACCGTCTTCACGCTCGCCCGGATGCTCGCGCGCGCCGGGCTCGACCTCACCGACGCGCGCGTACCCGAGGCGCACCTGGCGCGCCTCGAAGCCGAGTTGGAGACGCGCGACACAGCGGCGCGCTGCAACCTGATCGCCAGCACCGACATCGAGGCCGCGTGACCCCGCACCTGTCCTGCGTCATCCGCACGACGACGGCGCGTCAACCCCTCGCTGATGGGAGATGACCTGATCAGGTCTCGGTCGGCGGCCCCTCGCTGCCTGCGCAGCACGCCACGAGCACGTACGGCTTGATCGGCAGCGACGTGAACTGCCCCGCCAGGGGCGAGTTGCCGAAGACGCGCTGGAAGGTGTGGAGCGAGATCAGGAAGGCGCTCGCGGAGGCTGCCTCCTCCGGGCTCGGGTTGGTGAACGTGATCGCCTCGTCGTCGACGGTCACGTCGACGGCGCCGCTCAGGACCGAGACCAGGACCAGGTCCGGCGTGAGCGCGGTCCCGCGGATGTTCAGCAGATGCGGGACGACGGCGGACGACGACACGTCGATGGGTCCCGACTCCACGGTGTTGACGAGCTGACTTGCCATCCTGCGAGCTTACCTGTTTGGGGCTAGCGTAACCACACGAAACCGCGCTAGGATCGCCCCATGCACGTCGTCGACACGCTCGGAGCGCCCCTGTCCAGCTTCACGTGCGGATCCAGCGGGGTCTGCACCGGGACGACCAGCAGCACACAGGCCGCGTTCGGCGCGCTCCAGCGCGAGATCAACCGGGTCGGCGTCGGCTACGGGATCACGCGGATCAGCGTCGACAACAAGCTCGGACCCGGGACCCTGACCGCGATGGTGAACCTCGCCAAGGCGATCCATCGCAAGCACGGGGTCAACACCGACCCGGACATCGAGCAGGTCATCTTCGGCTACGGCGACGGCGCCCCGACCTCGACCCGCGACCTCGCGCTGAGTGCCGAGCGGCTCACGGCGGCGCTCGCACGCGACGGCGTCAAGGCGCAGACCTGGAGCGTGCTCCAGACCATCAAGGACATGGCACAGCAGGTCGTCACCAGCGGCGGCGTCCAGCCCGCGGTCCCGCCGATCAGCACGTCGACGCCGGTGAACCCGTACCCGACGACGGTGGTCGTCGCGCCGACCGCACAGACGCCGACGGCGCCGACGCCTCCGTGGGGCTACCCCGCGACGGCGTCGCGCTTCCCGATCCCGACGTGGGCTCTGGTCCTCGCCGGCGCGCTGATCGTCGTCGGCGGCGGTGTGGCGGTCGCGGTCGGCGTGCGGCGGACGCAGCGCGCGCAGTTGCACGGTGGGCGCCGCCGGAGCACGGATGATGTTGATGACGACAACCTCACGTTCATGCAGCGTTTCCGGCGAAAGCACCGCGGCGTTCAATCCTACGTCGAGGGGAAGTGGACACCGTTCCGTGTTGGTGAGCGCCTGACGACCATGATCGTCGAGACGCCCGCCGGTACGTGGCAGGCGAAGGTTCACAAAGACGGCTGGTGGTCAGTGCGTGGGCCCGACCCCGATAACGAATCGCACTACGGCGACGGGGACGTCACCGCCGACACTGACCGTGAATTGGTGACTATCGCCAAGAAGCAAGCGCGCGCGTTCCTCAAAGCGCGCTTGGGTTCGTGAGCGGCCCTGCGGTTCCAGGCGCACCGTCGGCGTCTTCGCTTCGCGATTCCCCTGGGGGTCGAACCCAGTCCTCGCCGGGTCATTACGCCGGCGCGCTCTCCACTGAGCTAAGGAATCATGGTGGGGGCGCCCGGCTGCAAGCCTGGTCTTCGGTCGAGGCGCGAAGCCCGTCCCGCGTGCGTGCGTACACCACGCCCCCGTGAACGTTCAAGGCACCGGGGTCGGATCCTCCTGATGGGGCCGCAGGACGCGCTGACGCGCGCCGTAGAGCGGCAAGGCGCTCAGGAGCCGGACACGCCCGACCCGAGGCGGCAGCCCGATGGCGGTCGCCTGGTCGTGATAGGGCGCGTCGGGCTCGCGGATGAGGAACGGCGACAGACGCCGGGCTTCGAGCCGTGCGAAGACCGCGAGGAGCTGCGCTTCGTCCGTGACGGCCAGGACGACGGCGTTGGTGCCGTCGGGGACGGGGCCGCCGAGGGCTGATTCACCGGCCGCATGGCACACTTGGGCCATCGCGAAGCCGACGGGGAGATCCGCCCGGACGACCACGTAGTGGTACCTGGGGGCCTCGACCCTGTTCACAGACTCCCCGACGTCTCCGTCGGACGCGCTCGCCGCGTCAGCGGCAATGCTGGTTGAGCGTCATCGTGAAGGAGATGGTAGATCGCGCGCGCGCGCCCGTCAAGGGTTCGCGTTCGCGAATCACCGACGGCGACGCCGGCGGCGGGCGCCGGCCATCTTCGGCGTGTACGCGTAGCTCGCGCGCGCGGCCTTTCCGCGGGGGGCCTTCTTGCACTTGCGACGACCGACGGGACGCTTCAGCTTGCCGTACTTGCAGCTCATGCCCACGACGGTACCACGACCGGCGGGTGCGACGCTAGTGCGTCGCGCGTCCGAGCGCAAATCCGACGCCGCCGACGACCAACAACACCGCCGCCGGCACCGCGGCGAGCACCCACGGGTTCCGCATCACGAACGCCGCGCGGTCCATCCACGGCACGGCGTACTTCAGCCCGACGCCGCTAGCGGTGGGAGCCCCACCGCTTGACCCGCCGGCGGTGCCCTGTCGCGCCTGTGCGAGCGCGATGATCGTCGCCAACCGCGCGGCGAACTGCGGGAACGCCGGGTCCTTACCGATCTGCTGGACGGTCGCGCTCATCGCCGCGGTCACGCTCGCGATCTGCGGTGCCAGCGCCGGCGCCTTGGCGAGCAGCGCGCTCGCGTCGCGAAGGACGCTTGCGTACTGCGGCGCGGCTTGCAGCAGCGTCGCGATCTCGGCGTTGACGTGTCGCACGAGCGGTGCCAGGTTGGGGCCGTAGCTCAACAGCGGGACGACCTTGTTGATCGCCGGCACCGCCGTCGGCGCGATGCGCGCGGCTTGATTCGCGAAGTTGCTGACGGTCGAGAGCACCGCCGGCGCGGTGCCGATGATCTGCGTGATGTCGGCGGCGGTGACGGGGGCACCCAGGCGCGCAGCGGTGGCGTGGAGCATCTTCGAAGCGTATCACGCGCGCCGCGGTGCGTGATGTGGGGTCGTGCGCATCGCCCGGCGGATGTCGCGCTGCATGTTCTTGAGGGTGCGCCAGTCCCCCGGTGTCCCGGATGTGATGACGAACCAGCCGTCGGGGTGAACGACCCGTAGGTGGCCGCTGCGTGTGCGCTCGACGGTCGCACCGCGCTCGGCAGCGATCGCACAGACCTCACGGAACCACGCGCCCGCGTTCATGTGTACCCGCTGTGCCGACGGGCCTGCACCGCGAGCGCGGCGTCCAGGATGACCAACAGCACCGTCCACGCCTCGTTCCAGGCCGCTTCACCGGCGAACGGGTCGACCTGTGCAAGCGCCGCGTGGCAGGCGACGAAGAGGTCGCGGCGCCGGACCGCCGTCAGCGCAGGCAACGACGGTGGCACGAACACCCAGCCGTCACCTGCGTACCGGTCGACCGGCCACGCGATCAACGAGTGTGCGTCACGCGCGTCCCAGTCGCACGGTTGCCAGTCGGCAGCCTCCTCGACGCCGTCGCGGACATCTGCGGCCGCGTACCGCCGGGCTATGTGTCGTCGTCGATCGAATCGTTGCCAGCTCATCGTCACGTCTACGATAGCAAGGGGCTGATTTTTTTGCAAACGATAATCGATCAAACGGCCCGATCACGACGGGCGTGGAGCCGGTCGAGGCGACGCCGCGCGGCGTTCTCCGCCTTGAGCAGCCGTTCCCCGCTAGGGAGGTGGACAGCCAACGGTGACGTGCGGACCAGCTCGTTGTACTCGGCTTCAAGCCGCGCGACCTCCGCCGCGGCGGCTGCGATCTGTGCGTCGAGCTTCGCCCCGGTGAGCGTACTGGATGGCGCCTTGAATACTTTGCCGCCCCGAGGGGCCCCAATTGTTGGGCGCAAACCGTGGTCACCCCACATCCGTTTCCACTCCGGGTCGTTGGCGACGCCGGCACGCAACCGCTCGATGAGGCGGTCTGCGATCGGTTTCGGGATCGTCTTGCCACGGTCACGTTCATACTCGACGTCGCTAATGTACATCGCGGTGATGTCCACCTTCGACCGTACGCCTACCTTCGGGGTGCGTGCGCGGTCGTTGACGAAGTCGAGCACCTCTTTCACCAGCTCGTTCCCGCGCCGGTGGACGAACCCGCCGTCGACGAGCACCGGGCCGCGTCCGCTCACGAAGACGTAGCTGTCGCCCTTGCGCTCAGGCGCCGAGAATCCGTAGGGCGCCATCGCGTCACGGATCCGCTCCGCCATCGCGTGGGCTTCGTGGTCGTCGACGCGCCGTGGGCGGCCATGTCGTTCCCCACGCTGGCGTACGCACTCACGGACGATGACATCGTTGGTCTTGTCGTATCGCTTGAACTTGGCGATGGGTGTGGTAGACTAGGTCCTCACCAATGGCCCGCTACGAGCTGATCCCCTGCGTTCACAGCGCGCGCGCCACGTGCGGCTACAACTACGGCGACCGGGTCGAGGTCGAGGGGGCGAAGGCCGCGGCGCGGCGCGCCGTCCAGATGATCCGCGCGTCGCAAGGTGAGATCCGACGCGTCTACGTCGTGGCGCCGGGCGCCGGCGTGACGTACAGCGACCCGCTCATGACGTGTTCGAGCGGAGCGCCGCGATCGGAGGCGGTACGTGCACGCGAATCGCGAACGGCACACGAGCGACGCGGGTTCCACAACGTCGTTCGCTGTGCGGTGATCTCCAAGGCGTTCAAGCGTGAGCTGACGAAGAAGGCACCCAAGCGAAAGCGCCGCCGGTGAGCAAGCGCACGCGCCTCAAGAGCCCGCTCGTCGTGACGTGTACGCCAAACCCCCTCGTGGCGTTCGATCGCGCGCGCGGCGTGACGCCCAAGGGCCCCCGACAGTTCTGCAAGTGGGTCTGCCGCACCGGCGCGCGCATCCGCGCCGCCGAATTCGTCGGGCGGAGGGATTGGAACCGCGGCTGGACGGCGGTGCTCCACCCGTCGACGAAGGAACCGGGACGCTGGCAACTCTCGCTGTTCGACAAGGATGGCGCATTCGGTGACTCGATCCGCGACACGTGCGCTGCGGCGCTCGACGCTCGCGACATCATCCCCGATCACTGGAAGCTGAAGGCGGTCGAGTGACCGCGACCACCATCGTCAAGCTCGGCGACGGCACCACCGTCACTCTCGCCGATTGGGTCGACCACAGCATCATGCGGGCGCTCCACGCCCACCTGGCGCCGTCGAGGACCGGCGACCCGACGCGTTGGCCCGACATCGCAAGCTGGTACAGCAACGGCAGGCGCGTCTGGCGCAGCGCCCCCGAGATCTGTGACACCGCAGGGCTTCGCGACGGCGATTTGCGTGCCGTGGTTGCGCACGCGTTCACCGCGTACGATGATCTCGACGAGCACAGTGTACCGTCCGAAGTCGTCAGCGAAGCCGCGTGGGTGCTCGCGAACGTTCTCGACGTCGCCGTTGACACCCAGCGCCGGCGCGACGGACTACCCGACCGCGGCCCGCGGCCGGAGCCGGCGCCGATCGAGGCGTTCACCGTCGGGCGATCGCGGACCGTGCCGCGTTAGGCCGACTGGCGTCGCACCGACTCATCGAACGCGGCCTGAAGAATGGCGGCGAACGCACGCGTGTCGTCGGAGCCCGTGACGTCACGCCCCGTCGCGATGATGGTCTCACGGAGGTCACCGTCCACGATCCCCATATGCCGAAGCAGGATCTTCAGATCCATGATCGGCGCCTTGAACGCCAGGCAATCGGGCCAGCGCTTACGGTCACCGGTCGGGTCGGTCGTCTGTGCGATCCGATAGATCAACGCGCACGTCGCGCGGTCTTTCATGAAGCCGTCGTAGGTCATCTAGTACACCGGCTCCTGGTAAAGTCCGCTCAAGAAGATCCGTACGAACATGTCCGTCCCGACGTGGCCGAGCGTGATCGCGAGCGCGTCCCAGGAGATCCCACACTGCGGTTCGACGACGCACTCGAAAGCCAGGCGCTCGCGGATGTCGATCGGCAGGGTGAACACGCGCCCGGTGTACGCTTTATCCGGCACCGCCGGCGGCGGGTTGTGCGCGTGCACGGCGGCCGGTCGTTGCTGACGTGGACGTAGCGCCCGTCCCACACCGACGGGTGGCTGCGGCGGAACCGCGCCTGGCGCTTCGTCCTGCGGCGGCTTCAGCGTCACGACGCGAAGCAGCTCCGCGAGCGTTGATTCCGCGCGTACTTTGTGGTTGTAGCTGAAAAGCACCGCCGTCGTCGCGAAGAACGACTGCGCGGCGTCGCAGCGGACAACGTTCGACGGTGCGATCACCGCGGCGCGCCAGGCGAAGACGAGGAAGCGAGAGCCCCGCGGCAAGCCGTGCGGGCCGGCGCACGGGATCGACGTGTCGGCGCGCGTCGCGTAACGGGTTGAGCCCGCGACCGGTTGCGATCGCACGTAGCTGAACGCGCCGAGCGACGACGCCCGCCCGCGCGCGGTGAAGTCGACGGTGCCCCAATGGTCGCGGTCGACCCAATCGGTGATCGCGATCTGTTCGCCGGCGACGGTGATCGTCGTGACACCCGGTTTGACGCCGATCGTGGGCATCCGCGAAGCGTACACGCGGGGTCCGACAGCGCGACCCGTGCGCCGGCGCGCACACCCTAGACGCCGACGCGGACGAGCTGATCCGGGTCGGTCGCGGGCGTCGCCGCCCACGCCAACGCGCCGAGCGCACCGACGAAGACGTCGTTGGTCGTCCCGGTCACCGCAGTCCCACCCGCGCGGCGGACCATCGCCCCGTACGTCGCGACGACGCCGAACCCGGCGTTGCCCGAGCCCTGGACGTTGTCCAGGATGAGCGTCGTCGTCCCCGTGACGTCGACCGCAGACTTGAGCTGGTTGTCGATCGTGGCGTTCCGCAGCCGGCTGACGCCGAACCGCGCGTGGACGCCCTCGTCCGCCCCGCCGACGATGCGAATGTTCTGCGCCTCGAAGGTGTACCGGCTCTCGACGTTCCCGCCACCGAACGGCGTGCACCCCTGCATGATGTCGCCGATCCACTCGTTCAACCCGCTGGCGCCGCTCCCATGGCACAGGAACGTGACGTTGTGAAAGAACGACTGGCGCACGCTCGCGGTCGCGCCGTCCTGTGCCCACGTGCCGGTGACATAACACCCGTCGACCGTCACGACGCCGGGTCCTTCGAGGAGATGGATCCCGTCGAGCCGACACAGCGTGAAGTTCACGGGCGCGACCGGGAAGACCGTGACCGACGCGGTCTTGGGTCCGTTGGACGTGATGCGGAGCCCCTGGAAGTTCCAGTCGCACAGCGAGTTGAGGTAGAGCGCCTGCTCGAAGAAGTTGCCTGCGTCGCCGAACCGGAGCGTCGCGCCGTAGTCGTACGCACCGACAGGGCCCGTCAGGCCGGTGATGTTGGCGACCTCGATCGTGTTCGGACCGACCCCGCCGGTGTTGGACTGGATGTCGCCGAATTCACCAAGGACGCTGCCGACGGCGAAGAGCCCCTGGAGGCTGTTCGCGATGAGCGCGTCGCTGACCGTCAGCCGCAAGATCCCGCTGACCGCATCGAATGACTGGCCCGTGACCGTCAGCGGCGTCGAGAGCACCAGCTCCGACCGGATCTGCCGCTGGCGACGGCTGTAGAAGTTGTTGGGCGCGGTCGCCCCGACGTCGAGATCGAAGTTGATCGCGCCGAGCGTCGTCCCGCCGAGGTTCAGCACCTCGCTCGCGTCGATCGTCATCCCGGTGACGTCGATCACCACCGAGACGTTGACGTCCGCGATCGCCATGAAGTGTAGCGCGCGAGACAGCGTCGCGAAGGCGTCGGCCGCCGAGAGGCCGCTGTTGTTGTCGTCGCCACCGGGGCGGACGTAGTAGACCAGCGCCGCCGACCCGTAGGGCCAGCGTCGCGTCAGGATACGGTCTGCGTTGAGCGCCTTCATGCGGTCCGCTGTTGGACGGTGACGTCGAGTTGGTCACCGAGTTGAACGGCCGACGAGGCGACGACGCGAAACTGCGTCGTCGTCCGGTCGAGCGCGACGAGGTCGGGCACGTCGAACGTCAAGATCTCCGCGACGCCGCCGCAAGTGACCTGGGGAACGTAGTCGTCGTCGGGGCGTGCCGCCGGCAGCGGGATGAAGAAGTCGGAGCCCTCCGCCCCGGTGCAGACGTACGTGAAGACCTGGTCGGGGACACCGCCGCTCCCGCCGCCCCGATCGACGCCGCGGCTGATGAACGGCTTGTTGGGGAGCGCTGGCGACCCATTGCCGAAGACCCGCTCGATCGTGTGCCACAGCTCGACCAGGACACGACACGACGCCGGCGCGAGCCCGTTGTTGATCACGGTCAACGTCGTCGCAGTCGACGAGACGTAATCGAACTCGGGATTCTCGAACGAGACACAGTCGGGCGCGAACGACGTGCCAGCGAGCTGGAGCATGTGCGGCAACGTCGCCGTTCCGCCTGCGGGGACGGCGACGTAGTCGATCTGCGCTTTCAGCGTGTTGGCCACAGGACGGTCAGAGTCGCTTCTTGATCGCGCCGTAGCCCCGGTGCGCCACCGTCCCCGCCGCGAAGGCCAGGATTCCCCACCCGATCAGCGACGCGGTGAAGTCCGCGAGGGGCGACGGCGCCGTCCCGTCGCTCCAGGCGTCCCCGAGCCCACGGAGGCGTTGCGTGGCGAGCGTGTCGGCGCAGACGCAGACGATGCGTCCATCCTGCCGCTCGGGCCAGCAGCCGGTCGGGCAGGCGCCGCGCGCGGTGCGTGGGCGTCCGAGCCAGCGACCACGGTCGTCGGCGCCGCGGAAGGCCGAAAAGACGTTCCAGCGACCAGGGCGGCGCGCGCCATCGAGCGTGATGGTGGTGGGCATGGCTCTAGCCTACCACAACCACTCAGAACAATTCGACAACGACGATGATGTCCTGGGTCGCGCCGCTATCGACGGTCTTGACCCCCCGCCGTCTGGGCTCCGGTCAGCGTGACCGCCACACGGGGCGCTGTCGACGGGGGCTGGTAAGCTCACCCCCATGGTCACCATCGAGATCTACAAGGACAAGCGCGGTGAATGGCGCTGGCGCGCGCGCGCTCAGAACGCACGCGCCCTGGCGGACTCCGGCGAGGGGTACAAGCGCCGCGCGGCGCTCCCGCGCGCGCTCGACCGGCTCTTCACCGACGATCGCCGAGTCGACTCGCAGTGCTGACCGGCGTCTTCATCGGCGTCGTGATCACGACCGTCGTCGCCGGCGTGCTGGGCGCCGTCGGGAACGCCCGAGTGAATCAGCGCACCAACCGCCGACGCAAGCGCCCGAGCGACCCCCCGACGCCCACGAAGATCCCCAACCAGTGACCACCGCCCGCCGCGAGGCGGGCACACGGGACGCGGCCCCGCTCGCTCAGCTACTGCTCTTCGTGCCAGGCGATCGCCCCGTAGAAGGCTTCGGTCGTCCCCACGACCCGCTGCGCGGCCAGCACCAGCACGTCCGACACCCCGGCGATCGTCGAGCCCAACGCGATGTCCGACCCCAGGTCGAACCTCGAATCCCCCGTCAGCTGCGCCTGGCCGTAGCCCGTGGCGATCTGGAGGCCGCCGGTCACGGTCGTCGCGTTGGTGCGCGCGACGTCCGCCTCGACGGCGCTGTTGGGGACCGTCGTGAACGAGAACGCGGTGCCGGCGACGGTCGGATTGAGCAGCAGCGCCCAGCGGTACGACGCCGTGCTGGTGACCATCACGGACACGTCGCGAGGCACGACCGTCGCGAACAAGTACCCCGCACGCAGGCGGATCGCGCACAGCGGGTACAGGTTGGCGTTGTTGAGCGTCGTCAGCGCGGTCGCCCCGCGCGAGACCGAGAAGTCGATCCCCGTGCGGGACTGCCCGCCCTCGCTCGACACCTGCGCGCAGATGTAGACCAGGCTCGCTGCGGGGCCGGTCCCGTCGTTCGCGATCTCGTAGCGCAAGGGCAGGTTGGGGCTGCCCATGTACACCGTCGTCAGGACGTTCGCGTTGTTGAACTGGTGGCAGTAGATGATCTGCCCGCCGATCACGAACCCCATCCGCACCGATCCGACGCCGAGCCACTCGTAGTCGATGATCAGGATTTGCGCGTTCGCCGGATTCAGCGTGATGCCGCTGGGGTTGCCGCCCGACGCACCGCTGCCGTTGAGCGTGTCGAGGTTCCACGCTGCCTGGTTGACGACGTTGTTGACCGGTGCGCCCGACACGCCCGTGCGGCGCACGAACGACAGGGTGGTGCCTAACTGCTCCAGATAGAGCCCGTTGCTCGTCTCGAACTGGCCCACGCGCTTCGTGATGCCCGCGGCGCCCGTCCCGAGGACGAACGTCATGAAGATCAACTGGCTCTTGCCCGGCTGGTAGTTGAACCAGCGCTTCGTTTGCCGCACGCGCACGCCCGCGGTCAGGTTGCCCACCGCGATCGTCGTCGACGCCTGGTTCGCGTTGTACGTCGAGGACGTGCCACCCCCGGACGTCTCCGCGTCGTCCCAGAACAACGGCTGGTTGTCGGCGATCTGCTTGCTGTCGAACAACGCCTGCGGGTTCGAGACCCGCAACCGCCCGAACGCGTCGGTCGACAACGCGACCAGCACCCGCCCGTCGCCGGAGTTGCCGCCCTCGGTCGATCCGCAACCCATGGGTCAGCGGCGTCGCCGGTAGGATTGCTTGGTGCCGGCCAACGGGCCGCACGCCTTCAGGTAGTTCACGAGGGCCTGCGGGCCCTTGTCGTGCGCGCGGCGGTACGCCTTGGCGCTGCACTTGGTGCGGGAACGGAAGCGGCGGCGGTAGCCCATGATCGAAGTCTACCAGGCTGACGGACCTCTGCGCTAGACTCGCCGTCGACCATGAAGCGCGTCGAGACGACCAGCCGCATGTCCCACAGTCGCAAGCGCGGCGAGACGCCGTCGGGCGTCTCGAAACTCAACGGGGAGCTGAAGCGCCAGCTGGCGCGAACGCGTCGGCGGATGGAGCGCCGCGACGTCGAGAACGTCCCGACGCGGTTCACGCGGGGCTGGGCGGATTAGCGCGCGTTCCGCGCCGCGCGACGCTTGCGCTGTTGCTTCCAGCGCAGGTGGTCGACCTTACAGGTCGCCTGACGCAGGCGCCCGGCCGGGATCTCGCGACCGCCGAAGTCGATGAAGATACGGTGCTTGGCGGTCTTGTAGCCCTTGCCGCCCTTGATACCCCGCTTGACGATCACGCTGAACCCGTCGACCTTGAACCGGCCGTGGAAGCTCGCCGGGATCTTCTGCCCAGCGCCATCGAAGCCGAGGGCCTGGCGGATACGCTTCGTGGTGGAGGCGTCCCACGCGCACGGGTTGGCGGGCAACGGCTTGGCGCGGTAGCTCATGACGTCAAGCCTACAGCGGCGAGGTCGTCGACACCAGGACGTAGCAGGTCGTGTTGACGGGCGATGTTCAGCGTCGCCGACGCCGACGACCGCGGGCGAGCTGACCGCTCGGCGGGACCTTGCAACGCCCGCTCGTGAGGATCTGCTTCTCTGGCAGGTCGAGGTCGCCGCAGTACCGCGCGTCACGCAGGCACCGGTTCATGTCGCCCTTGACCTCACGGACGTACTCACGGGCGACCTCGCGCAGCGCCGCCGCCGAGAAGCGATCGCCGAACTGCGCCGTGTACCGCCGCGCCTCGGCGCGGACGACCGGCATGAACGCGGCCGCCATCGTGCTCTCACGGACGCGCCCGGCGGCGCAGGAATCCTTGACGACGTGGGCGCGAAGGGCCTGGAGCTTGGGGTAGACCCGCGCGTCGTTGTCCATCGTCAGCTTGAGGTCGGCAGCGAAGGCGTCGTCGATGGGCATGGTGGGCTCCCTCAGCGCTTGAACTTGATGCCTGGACAGTCAGCGCGGAGCTGACGCTTTGCATCAGCGCGGTCGCGCGCGCGAAGGTGCGTGCCCCAGTGCGTCTCGGAGTCGACCTCGTAGACCGGGTCACCGACGCCGAAGTACATGCCGCTGTCGCGGCTGTACCCGCCGGCGTCGAGGTAGACGCGTCGGAGCGAGACCGGTGCTGCCGGGCACTTGGAACGTGGGATGACAGCGCCGAGACGTCGCTTCGCCATGTCAGCCCTCGATGTTGCGCTTGGCGAGCCAGACACCCGCCGCGACACCGGCGATCGCCCCGAGCACCTTGGCGATGCCCGAGGCGCCAGGCACCAGCGGAGCGGCGAAGCCGCTCAGCCCGGGCTGCGTCATGAAGCCGGCGGCGCTGCCGACGGGCTGAAACAGCCCGCCGAAGGTCGCCATCGGGGACCACCCGAACGCGGAGAAGCCGCCGCCTCCCGATGGGTAGGTCGGGTAGTAGCGGATTCGCTGGTTCGGGTTGTTGGGCGCCTGGACGCGATCCTGGCGCCACCGCGTGGCGGACACCATGTCGGTCTCCTTGCGCCGTGGTCGAGGGGAGTGACGTAGACGAGCCGGCGCGGTCAGCGACGGCGCCGGCGCGCGCGGATGCACTTGCCGCGCTTGCCCATCTTCCAGCCGGGGCCGCAGCCCCCGGAGCCGAGACGACGACGACGACGGGAACGACCGAGCAGGGTGATCTTCGACATGCGCCGAGGATCGCATGGGCGATCCGAGGCGTCAAGGGGTTACGGCTCCGGGCGCCCGTCAGGCCGGCGATGCGCCGACGCGACGCTCGGGTGGCCACGTCTCATCCGAGACGGTCACCGCGAGCGCCTCCAACGCGGTCGCGGTCGCTTCGGCGCTCTCTCGGAGCGCCTTCGCGGCGGCGCGGAGCCGGGTAGCGCGCGTCGCGGCCTCCAGGTTCCACGCCGCAGCGTCATCCTCGCTCTGCGGTGTCGACTCTGTGTCACGAATCGCCGCGGTCCTAAGTTCCGCAGCAACCGTGGCCGTCGCCGCGTCCGCATCGAAGCGCTCCAGCGCGTGCCAGAGCGTCTCGGCGGCGGTGCCGACCAACACCGGGTACTCATCACGTTGCCGCTGCTGGAACGCGTAGTCGGAGCCGTACGCCCCGAAGTTCCCACGCGCGACGTCATGCAGCGCGTACGTGACGTCAAACCCGCGGTCCGTTCGATGGAAGACCACATCGACGGGTGTGACGACAACCGCGAACGCGCACGCGTCACCAGGTTGCGCACGCGTCGAGAACGGCCGCTCCGCCACATCCGGCACGGCCTCGGCGCTCTCGATCACGGTCTGCACGTCACGCGCGAGCGCATGAAGCGACGGCGCGACAGCGACGAGCCGTCGACGAAGCTCCTCGGCTTGCGCGACGCGATTCACGGCGTCATGGACGGCGCGATCGAGGAACACTGGCACGTTCGACGTCTCCTGCGCGCGCACCCACGCGACGTAGCTTGGGACGAGGAGATCGCGGACCGCGTCGACGAGTTTCCCGCTGGCGTGGGCGCAGTCGCGGTCCATATCGGCGCGGAGCCGCGTCAATCGATCACGATCATCGCGCGTGTGTAGTCGCGATCCACGCGGCGGCACACGCGGAAGCGCGTCGAGCACCGCGACGAGGTCGAGGACGGTCTTGATCTGCTTCGGCGCCTTCGCCTGCTTCACCTTCGCCTGCTTCGCCTTCGCCTTCTTCACTGAAGCCTCGCGAGGAACGTCTTGACCGCGGCGTACGTCAAGTACGTCGAAGGGGTACACGGAAGACACCGAACCGCATGAGCCGGTGCGACCCAGCGAATCTCGCGGATGCTGTCACTCACCATCGGGGTCTGGTCGTCCGCGTGAACGTGATAGAGCGAGATCACGACGGGCACGTCCAGGTCGAAGGTCACGCGCGCGATGCGGCGCCCAACACGCAGCACGACGTGAAGCTCCTCGCGCCATTCGCGCTTGAGGGCGGTCTCGTCACCCTCCGCCAGCTCGACCTTCCCGCCCGGGTACTCCCACATGCTCGGACACTGCTTATCGGGTGGCCGTAGGCCCATGAGGACGTTGCCGTCCTTGTCGACGGCGACACCGGCGACGACACGGATGCGCTTGATCATCGACGAGATCCTCCGTACGTTTTGGCGGCGGCACGGCGTGCGTCACGCATGGCGATCACGGCGTCGCAATCACCGAAGTTAGAGCATTGCCACTCGAAGATGCCGGGGTGCCACTCGATGAACTTGCGTAAGCGGGTGCGCTCGCAATGCGCGCAGCGTTTCCGCTTTGACTTCGGGCGTCGTAGACGTGAGCCAGGCAGCCTCACTCGCGCGGACCTCTGAGCGACTCCAGCTCATCTAGCAGCCGTTGCGTGCGGATCTCCGGGCTCAAGTCCTCGCCATAGAGCGCGTACAGGTGCCCATCGACCACGGTGCCATTGAGCAGATGGCCGGCGTTCGCAACGCCGTGGCCGGCAACGAGCGCGCATCGATGCTCGGGCTTGCCAGTGGCGCCCCACGTCACGGAGCACTGTTCGATAGCAACGGCGTCGGTCACTTCGAATCTCCCCGCACGCGTTCTACGCAGATCTCGTTCAGGAAGGCGTGCGAGATGTTGCCCTCGGACACGGCCTCGTGTGCCGTGAACAGCCTGGAGAGCGCTCGCATCACGGCGCTTCGTGCCTTCCCTTGGGCTGATCATCCTTTTCGATCGTCTTCTTGAGGAGCGCGCGCGACTCTGACGCGTCCTTTGGCCTCGAAGGCTCTGCCCTCTTCCGCTTGCTCGGCGCCTTCCGGAAGAACAGCAGGTGTTCTGCGCCCATCTTGTTGGCACGTCGGTTCACGCCCTGTCGTTCGGTTCGCACGACGAGTTCTAGGCCGGCCCGGGACGCGAGCGCGAGAGTCATTTCCGCGAGGTCGATTACCGCACCACGAACGACTGGGTTGCCAACCATCAGGAAAGCATGGCGCCCGGGCTTCAGTACCCGCGCCGACTCGTGAAGCATCTTTCCGTAGCCATCCTCAAACCGAGCGACGACGTCCGGGGACTGCCGACGCCCCCCGGTCAGTTCCCTATCGAGTTGCTTTGAGTCCGCACCGAGCCACTGAAGGCTGAGCGCACCGTACTCGGCATACGGAATTGAACCGATATACGGGGGATGGGAGATAACTGCTTCGACAGTCGAGTCGTCGAGCGGAAGGGCTGTCGCGTCTCCGTGGACGACCCGAACGTCGGACCATGACGTCTCCAGACTGGAAAGCCTCGTGACCATTTCTGCGATGCGCGCTAGGGCCTTGAGGAAAGGACGGATCGGCCGGTCCTTCTTTGGCGCGTTCTTGTCGAACATCACGTTGGGATAGCCAGAATGTGCGTTGCTGCTCCGGCGCAAGATATCACTGAAGGCGACGAGCGCGATGTTTCGAAGCGGCTCCTCGTCGATTCGCGCGACCGCGAGATCAATCTGAACCAATTCCGGCAGGACGTGCGGCTGGAACCACTTCCGGTACCACTCGTGTTCGAGGCGAGCATCATGCTCGAATGGAGGGCGCTTCGTCTTTGCGGAACTCTCGAACAAAGGTAGCTCATCGTCCGCACCGACGGCCGAGAGTTCCTTTTGGAGCCTGAGGACAAGCTTGTCGAGTCGCGCCTTGGGAACCGGCGTCGTCTTCACCTTGGCGATGAGTACCGCGAGAGGATTCAGATCAACGCCGACTGCGCGACGGCGCAACTGCGCACACTCAAGAAGAGTGGTCCCCGACCCGCTGTAAGGATCCACGACAAGCTCTCCAGGCTTGGTCAAGAGTTCCACGGCGCGAGACGCGATCTGCGGGATGAATTTGCCAGAGTACCGGTGAATGTTGTGCGTGAGGTGCTGGGTGTCAGCACCAGCGTATTCCCAGTCTGCTCGCAGGACGCCGAATTCCACGCTCGTCTCCGTTGTCGGCACGATCTTCATTTGGGACCCTCAGCGCGCGAAGCCGAAGTTGTCATCGTCCGGGGTGATCCAGCGGTTCCGCGAGCCCGCGAAGGCGCGCGTCATGGTGTCGTCGACGTACACCTGCGCGTTGGTGCCGTCGATCTTCTCGGTGACGATGACGTCGCGCGAAAACCGCGCGATCTTGGGGAACTCGACGAACGAGATGTCGGGCAACATCGAAGGGCCTCCGTGGACGCGGTGACTCTCACACGAGAAAAACGTCGCGTCAAGCGCGACGGCGGAGATCAGACGCCCGGCGACCGGGCGACCTTCACTTGCGCGGACCTTCATCACAACGGTCAGCCAACTCCGTCGTTCACAGGGTCATGCGCGCCCGTCTAGCGCCGGTGGTGGCGGATAGCTCGCCGCCGCCCACGCCAAGAACGCTTGCGGTCGCATCGAACACGCGCGCTGGCAGATCAGCTTCACATGCGGCGGGAAGTCCTGCTTCTGCATCCAGCGCAGGTACCCCGCGTTGGTCGCAGCCAGCTCCGGCACAGGCGTATCCTTGTGCTTGCCGAAGGCCAGGATCACCGTCGGCGGAGCGACAGGACCGTCCGCCCAGACCCACTTGAAGTGGTTGCTTCCCCCGAGCCACATCTTGCGGTCGGGGTCGCAGAGGTCGGCGATCTCACCCCAATCCTTGCCGTGCAAGGCGAACGCGTCGATCATGCCGAGGGCGACGCGGCCGGTGGCCGCGATGTCCGCGACGGCGCTGTGCGCGTTGTCGAAGTCGCCGCCGACGAAGCGTCGATGCGCTTCGGCGAGGTTCCGCGGTTCGTGGCGCTGCCAGAGCCGATACGGGTCGACGACGTGCTTGCGCATCACATCGATCGCGTCAGCGCCGGCGCGCTGGAACTCCGCGTTCAGCATCTCTAGGTCGAACGCGATGTTGTACCCGATGAGGACGACGGCCTCATCGAGCAGCTCGGCGATCCGAGATGCGTGCGCGGAGAACGGCGACGCGTCCGCGAGCATCACCTCTGAGATCCCATGCACGCGCTGCGCGCCGGGATGAATCGGAACCGTCGGCTTGAAACGCCAGACGGTCGTCGGCGCCGGGATGGCGCGACCGGTCGCCTCGTCGACGGTCCCGAAGCCGTATTGAACGGCCAGTTCGATCACCTGATCGACGGCCTTGTTGACGCCCGTCGACTCGACGTCGATCACGAGAACGCTGGTGTCGAGGTCATCCATCACGCCTCCGACCTCCGGATCCAGCGCATCGCCTTGACGATGCTGATCACCTCGGCCCAGTCGTTCGTGCGGAGGCCGCGCCACGTGGCCGTGCGGTTGTACGGTCGTGCCCACAAGACCGCGACGCCGGACGGGTGCGCCCGCTGCCAGTTGATCACGTGCTCGGGCTTGTCGTCGACGAAGACGTCGCCCTTGACCAAGTGCTTCGCCTCGGTCTGGACGATCTCCTTACGCGGGAACCCGAAGTGTTCGAGCAACCACGCATCCCGTTCCATCACCCACGTCTGCGAGTCGAACGGTGCGGTGAGCGGGTGAACGACGGCGTGCTGATGCAACGCCACGACGGCCTCACGCGCGCCGTCGTAGACCGGCAGCGCCGCGCACCAACCGGGCTGCTTCCACGCGTGCATCAGCTTCGCCAGCTGGGCGTCGTCGAGGTTGAAGCACGTCTCGAAGTGCCAGTCGACGACGTCGTCGTGCGTGCCCGCGATGTCGAAGAGGTCTTTCAGCGACTTGAGCGCGCCGGCGACGAAGTTGGCGAGGACGCCATCGACGTCGAGGAGAAGGATCGGTTCGTCAGTCATCGCGGCTCCTTTGATGCGACCGCGACCACAACATCGACGACCCTGGCCAGCTACAGCGCGCGTCGCAGATCGTGCAACGCACGCCTTTTTTCCGCGCCTGGCGCCCGTAGCCGTTGTCGTGTTCCCAGACGTATTCGACGACGAACTCCGCCGGATGCGTGCAGTTCTCGACGAGCTTCACGCGCGCTTGCGTGAGGCGCCAGCGCAGCTTGGTGATCTGCGCATCGGTCTCAGCCTGTAGCTTGAGGAAGCGCTTGTGCGCCGCCGTGAGCTTGCCGACGGGCGGCTTACCGTCGTAGGGCTGCGACACGCCGCTCACGGCTTCCAACCCTTCGGCGGCGTCCAGCCAGCAGCCTTCGCCTGGACGGCCCACTGCGGCCACGGCTTGTTGCTCTTGTCCTTGATGACGCTGTCGCAGCCGTGACGCTCGGCGCGGATCTTCCATCGGTGACGGAGCCGACGCAGCGCCATCGTGAGACGCCGCCCGGTCAGCGACACGGTTTCGCGCCGTTCGTGCCATGTCGTAACTGCGACAACTCGATCTGCC
>Ga0172366_10001201_pt1 | contig 20055 bp, 20 predicted proteins | sample LakKivSesite69cm_FD_114533 | JGI IMG/M metagenome (GOLD analysis project Ga0172366, IMG submission 114533) | Sediment microbial communities from Lake Kivu, Rwanda - Sediment site 69cm | ecosystem: Environmental > Aquatic > Freshwater > Lake > Sediment | place: Rwanda: Western Province, Lake...
ACCCGAACAGATGAAGGCCTTCCTAGACGAGGAGGAGAAACTCCTCAAGAACATGGTTGAGAAGGTCAAGTCTGCAGGGGCAAACGTTCTGCTCTGCCAGAAAGGAATCGACGATGTGGCACAGCACTTCCTAGCAAAAGAAGGGATAGCCTCAGTCAGACGTGTCAGCGAGAAAGACATGGAGAAACTCGCCAAGGCAACAGGCGGAAAGATGGTAACAAACATAGACGACCTTAAAGCCGAGAACCTAGGCTCAGCAGAACTCTTCGAGGAGAGGAAAATCTCAGATGATAAGATGACCTTCATCGAGGGATGCAAGAACCCCAAAGCCGTGTCGATACTGATCAGAGGCGGAACAGACAGAATAGTCAACGAGGCTGAACGCTCAATCCACGACGCCCTGTGCGTTGTGAGAGATGTCGTTCGCGACCCAAGAATAGTCGCGGGAGGCGGAGCGCCGGAACTGGAGATAGCCTCCCAGATCAAGAGGTGGGCTGAGAAACTCACTGGAAAAGAACAGCTCGCAGCGATAAGCTATGCCGAGGCTCTGGAAGCGGTACCCATGACCCTTGCAGAGAACGCTGGACTCGACCCGATCGACATACTCGTGGAGCTCAGATCAAGACATGAGAAAGGCGAGAAATGGGCAGGGGTCGAAGTCTACGAAGGAAAGACCCAGGACATGACGAAGATGAGGGTCTACGAACCCCTCGCGGTCAAGCTGCAGGTCGTGAGATCAGCTAGCGAGGCGGCGGGGATGATCCTGAAGATAGACGACGTGATAGCTGCAGGCAAGCCCTCCGGACCGTCCGCCCCGCCAAAGGGACAAGGCGGAGAAGAGGGTCCTTCAGATTTTGACTGAGGACGGCCGGTAAACCCAGCTGCGTCTGCCGGATGCAGCTCCCAACCTTTCTTTACTCATTTTTCGACGATACTTAGTAGGCACACTTTGTAACACACAGCAACTCAGAAGTTCGCATTTAAGATTCTGAAAAATGTTTAAATGGTCTGTGAGAAATGATCAATTCTGCTGGTGAGCGAACTGAGGTTTTCGACAGTTATTTCACTCTTTAGCGTATGTGCTATGTTATTTGCTCTACTGGCATCCAGCCCGGTACAAGAGGTTGCAGCCCAATACTACTACTATTCCTACACCGGCTATGTCCCATACTACTATCCATACTCGAGCCAATACTCTAGCCAATATGGAAAGTACATTGCCACAGTCTCGATCTCGGGTCTGCCCTCGGAGTACTCTGCTACTGTCAAGATCAATGGCAACGATGCGGGAACAGTCCAGGGTGGATCCTCAAAACAATTCGAGGTGAGGAGCGCAGAATCCAATGTCTTCCAAGTGGAGAACTACATATCCGGCCCAACAGGGGTGAGGTACTTCTGCCGCGAGGCCTCATGGAACCTTGAGGCGCAGACGTCTTCAACAACCTCCTACAACTACTACTATCCATACTACTATTACTACTACCCAATGGTCTATCATAGGTTCAGTCGCGGTACACCATACACTACCTACTATTACTACCCCAGTTACTATTACTACCCATATTACTACCCTACCTCATCCGCCACCCAAGTTGATGTGGCGCACAGCTTCAGCTATGTCCCGGAATATATGTTGACGGTTGAGAATCAGTTCGGCCAATCCACTGAAAAAGCAGGATGGAAACCCAAAGACAGCATTGTAACGCTCTCAGCCTCAGAGAGGATAGACAGGTCGAGTGTGGAGAGAAATATCTTCAAATCTTGGAGCGTTGACAGCTCCGAGATAACCAGCAGCACAATCACTGTAACCATGAACGCCCCGCACAAGGCCGCAGCAACATACCAGACGCAGTACTTTCTGGAGGTGAGGTCTGAGCTTGACAGTCCTCAAGGCTCCGGATGGTACAACAAGGGCTCAGAAGCCACAATATCTGTCGCCCCTGAGGTGCCTATGGTTGGATTCTGGGGATCCCTAGGCGCAAAGAATGTCTTTGGCGGTTGGAGCGGCATCGTCGAGATCAGCCAAGCCGGTCCGACGGCGAGAGTTGTGGTTGATAAGCCAACAACAGTTGCTGCGACCTGGAGACAGGACTACTCAACAGCATATGCTCTCCTGGCAGCGATCATAGTGGCACTGGCAGTCATCGTCTTCGCCGCCGTCATGGTGGGGAGAAGATACGTCATACAGTATGGGGGAGGGAAAGAGCCTTCAGCCCTTGAGACGCTGAGTCTCAGATACAGCAGGGGAGAGATAACTAGAGAAGACTACCTTAAGATGAAGAAGGACATTGAGAAGTCCTAAACGCACACCTTTTTCCCAACTGCACACATAACGACTCTCTTAACACGATCCGTTCCGACAACCTTGCTTACGATTAGTCGTGACTATTGGTCAGTGGCTCCGGTGAAGTCGGGGTTTCACCCCTGCTGGAATTGCAAGCGGAGAATCCCCGCCAAAGCTTCGTATAGAAAGTATCCTCCAAGAAAGGCCATGAAGACTCCGAGAACCCGTGTGAGACTCAGCTGGTGCGGGATTATCTTCCTCCTATGGTGGTGCACGATTGCTGAGATGAATATGTAGTAGACAAAGTCTGAGAGCCAGTGGCCTGCTGTAACCAACACCACTCCCAGAATACTCATGACCTCGAGCCCCTTCAGAAGCAACGCCAACCCTGCTGTCGCCCACCATAAAGGCTGCGTTGGATTGAACGCTGTATAGAAGATCCCTCCGAGAAGAGAGGAGTCGGTTCTGGAATTCTCCAACTCAATCTTGCTTGAGTGACTTCTAGCCATCCCAGCCCCCATAAGGATGAGGACCGGCCCACCGAGACCGTAGATCAATGTTCGACCTTGAAGGATTACCCAGCCTAACCCGACTATTATTATCAGAATGATAATGGATTCCCAGATCACATGCCCAAAGATCACAAGGTGTCCTGTGATCTTTCCTTTTCTTGTGGAGTCATAAACCGTGAAGGCAAACAGCGGCCCGGGAATTGTTGCACCACTCAGGCCGACTATGAATCCCAGAGAGAACAAACCGATAGACTCCATAATCAATATCATTCACCCATCCCGTTTGTGATCTTATAGCTCCCAGCGCGCTGGTCCCACTAATTCCACACATTGATTAGTCAGATCTGTGTCTGGCTGACTTCAACCTCACTTATTCCTCTCAGGGGAAATACTCCAGAAGACCTCAATGCACGAATCAAAGGCACGCCTATGACTGTTGACAAGACCACTATCATGATTCGTTCAATCGGATAGAGCCAGAAGATAATCTCCCAGTATCCAATGCGGGTCTGTTCGGGGAGGAAAGGATAGATTAACGAGGCAAACAGCAGGTTGCCCATAAGGTGTTGGGACAGAGTGCCGATGAATGATGCAAGCGAGAAACCCAAAGCCAGCAACGTAACAGATGATCTCGTGATCAAGCTCGCAATCCGCGACCCTAGAGGAGACACCAATACGATGAGCCCTAGAACGTGCATCCATACAAAAGGAAAGACAACTTCGCTCTGATTGAAGAATGCTTTGGCCGGTATCAGCGTCGGAGCAAGAGGGTGAACCGAGAACAGTATTAGAAGAATAAAGTATGCCAGCAGGGCAGGTTTCCTCCTGCCACGAACGATCGATCCTACAATGAGGCTGTTGACGGTGGCCGGCAGAAAGTCAAGGCCGTAGAAGACTGGAGGGCGGCCGACAAAGTACCCAATGAATGTGCCGAGGATTATGCAGAGCGAGCTGGCGTAGGGACCCAGTATCACTCCATAGAGTGAGGCTACAGAGTCTGAGGCTGAGAAGCGTGCACCAGGCACCCCAATCATTGGGAAAATGGGGATGATTCTAAGAATTGTGTAGACAGCCGCCAGAGTCGCTATCAACATTATGCCTCTTGTCGTGATTCTGTGCCTTGAGTACATTCTTGTCGAACCTACGTCATTTCTACGCCCAATGGGATTTGATGAACTGAAAGGTTGCACGGCCTCTCTCAGTGACTTGCAAACAGGAGCGGTTGATCTTGCACATAGCTCTTTCCAGTCTCAAGGGCAATTCTGGCCTTCTGAAGCTCTTTGCCCAAATATGATGCATGCTCGAGTCTTGAGATCATGCCGTTGCGGATGGCTGATCCTATCAACCTGTCGGGGTCGCTTCCTCTTATTAGGGAGTCTGGTCTAGTATCCCCGTAGCTGTAATGGATCATCAAGAGTTCATTGCGTCGCCGGTCAACTGATATCCTGAAGGATCCTTTAAGATCACGAACTGCTTCTTGGGCGCTCATCCCTTTCAACTGCTTGATCCCTTTGGGGGGCTTGAAAGGCTCCTCTTTGCAGCGTTTCTCCTTCATCACTAGAAGATTTATTCCCAAGTCTTCTGGCGCAGTCCTTCTCGCCCTAGCCAGAGTCACCATCTTGACCGCTCTGGCGAGTTCTCTGGCGGAACTCTTGGTTTTGTTGCTGGCCTCCGTTGTAAGTAGGATGTTTGCGCCAACCTCAGCTGCAAGACCGGCCAAGAGAAGGTTCGCCCCGATAGAGTCAGCGTCCATCAATTCCGTGACATTCCCAGCGCCGAAGAGTAACGGGATTCTGGGGTTGAGCTCTCTGAATCGCATGTAAGCCGAAATTGACTGGGCAAGGCTTGGAGTCATCAGGGGATTCAGCACGGGGTCTGCGATTATCTTCTTGAACCCTATTTTTCGAGCTCTCTTAATGTTAGCATTTAGTTGCTTGAGTCTCTCCTTCACGCTTGCCGGGACTCTATGGTTTTCTCCCGCCGACGTTACCACGACTGGGGTGTCCCATGCAGATTTCTCCACCTCATTCATGTTTTCAGCATTAATGCTCAGAATTAGATCTGCGCCGGCCCTCACGGCCGAGGCGATCTCCTCTGGATCACTTGTATCTATGCTGACAGGCCTCTGGGTGCAGCCCTTCACGACTCTCACCGCTCTGGCAGCCTCCTCAGGATGCCCTCCGCCTGCTACCATGCCGATGTCGATTATGTCCACATCAGAGGCTGCAAAGTCGCGTGCTCTTCTCTGAATTTCGTCAGCAGGCATGATCGAGGCGTCGACGATCTCTGCGAGGACCAACATGGGCAGGGATGGACTGACAAGGGCCCCTCTCTCTCCCGCACCGATGGTGATAACTTCTCTCTTGTTGCTTCGGCGAATCGCTTCCCTTTTGATCATTGACAAGGTCTTCTCAGTCTCAAGAAGGCTAATTCTCCTGACGAAATCATCTGCTGGTATTCTCGTGGAGAGCCTGACCTTGCCCAGTGCTTTGAGAACGCTTGGGAGGTCAGCAGCGTTCTTGGGTCCTTTTCTCGTCTTTATCCCCGCCGCCTCCTCGATCCTTGATGCGTCTCCTTTTATCAGGCCAGGGATTAGTGTGAGGTCGATCTTTGAGAGGTCCTTTGTCTTAAGAGTGTTTGCGATATATTCCGGCGACATCAGAGCTGCCACGGGAACTGGTAGTGCAAGGATTTGACAGTCGAGATCGTTCTGGCGCAGGTTCTCAGCAACGATGTCTCTGGCCAGCATCCCTGTGACAATTAAGACCTTCAGGAATTCCGCCTCCCATTACTCAGTCAATTGCTAGCAGATTATTTGATGAGGTTCCTAAACGTAGCGAACCTGAGCTCCAGTATTATTTGGGCCGGCGAAGAATACTTCGCCTCCTAACTCACCGAGTGATTCCTTGATGGCAAGAATGGTTTCTTCCTTCTTTCCGCCCTGATCAATCAGCCCATATGCGGTGGGGCCGAAGGAGCTTTGGCCGGCCCCGTATGCCCCTGCATCGCGCATCGCCTGGATACACCTCGCTGTTGCGGGATGCATGAGGTGCTTGGCTGTTCTGGCAAAACCTAGATTCTGAAGATCTGATAGGCCTGATCCGAAGGTCTCTATGTCTCGGTCGAGAAGCGACGGCAGGAGTTTCATCAGTATTATTCGACTGATTGCACCAACCTCATCTGCAGGCAATGGACAGCAAGCCCTGAAGATCTCAGTCTCTCTCCCACCGTGGGCGCCTTTCCCGACAGCTGGTGTTGCAAGAATAAAGCCCCAGTCTTCTGGAAACTCATGTCTTGCTAGGACTTTGGCCGGAGGAGCTCTTGAAGCATTGGATGGAAGGAAGAACTCTTTTTCTCTGTTCTTTCCATAGGTGTGTCCGCCATCGAGTATTAGGCCTCCCGTTCCGAAGGCGGCTACACCTATACCAGATGTCCCTCCTCGACCCATTATCTGGGCGAGTTCAATTGTGGAAAGCCTCAGATCAAGCAGCTTGGCTATTGAGGCGGCTACAGCAAGACTCAGCTGCGTTTCTGATCCGAACCCAACGTGCTCCGGTATCGTCTCCTCGACATGAATAGAAAACTTCTCTCGTGATTTGATTAGTGAAAGGAAATGTTCGATCAACATCTCTACTTTTGATCTCTCTTTTCCGTAGGCTTTGATCTCGCCGCTTCTCCATGCGGTGAGTTCAACGTTTGGTTTGTCGATTGATACGCCTAAGCTGCCGTCTATTCGACCCAGCTCCCCGTTCATGTCTATGAGGCAGAAATGGAGTCTAGACGGGGTTTTTGCGAGTACTTTGAGTTTCTCTTTTCCGCCTGTTGATGTTTGACTGGAGTTCCTTGATAGCTCTTGCATAATCCGAGTCTGGGGAGACTCTCTCGATCACATCTTTATAATGATTTATCATTCGAATCAATGGCGCAGCTTTTCTTCTTTTGCCTCTTGACAGATACTCCCTCACCCTTGTAGCATGGACAGTCGCTTCAAGCAGAGCATGCGGAGCCCTGCTGTAGAGGTGGGGGGGCTGTCCGCAGGAAGATCTTCTAATGCTAAACTCCGCATTGACCTTCTCTTTTTCCGGGATGCTTCGAATAAGGCTCAATTCGAGGTATCCATCTGCGTCTTTCAGAAGTGGGGCGTTGACCATCCTCGCCTTTGAGAAGAGGAAATTTGGCAGCTTCGTCTCTCCTTTGAAAGCTGTCCTGTAAAAGAGGACCGGGTCACTTGTAAGATTCACAACGGCGCATCTCCTGGAAAGAACGTTGGCCAATGTTCGTGAGCCCTTGTGGAGGCGCACAAGTACCCTCTTTCGATTGGTGAATGCGATCCCCATGGGTGCCGCATTCGGTCGGCCGTCGTCATTATAGGTTGACAGGATTGTCTCGTAGATCTCCCCTATTCTGACTTCTGACGACCTCTTCAATCAGTCACCTGCCCCAGCAAGGAGGGTTGGCCGCAGCTGCCGACGCTTTGGCCTATCGTCTGTTGGGGGAATTGCCATGTTCTAGACTATTTCGACGGTGCTGCCTAATGCTTGCCCAGGGAGGCCTTTCCTGAATCGGCTCAGTAGAGTCCCGCCTTGGCCGTGGATGGAGATTATCTTTCCCACAAGCTTCTTTCCGGTTTGCGAATGCCAGATGACTTTTCGCCCTATGTACTTTGAGGCAGCGCTCGCGTCAGCCACTCCAGGGATTCTCAGCAAGATACTGTGCGTCTTCTGGCTGAACATGCCTTGTCTGTAGTTGACGAAGATCGCCTGAGCTTTCTCGATCGTGACTTTGGGCACCTTTTCTTTGGCTGGTTTTGCGGTTGTCACCTTCTGTCTGCCCAGTATCGCTTTGACGAGTTGTGCCTTGAGCATCTTTGATGGGGCTTCGACGTTCAGTTGCTCAGCCAACTTTCTGAGTTCTGTGACTCTCATCTTTTCAAGTTCTGGCTTCGTCGCCAATTCCTGTTGACCTCCTGCCACCTACGTGACATCTTCTAGATATAAGTAGTATCTGTCGTGCTATTCCCCAAGGATCTTGCTCACGATGTACGGAGGATCGAAAGGCTGCAGGTCCTCGTACCCCTGGCCTGTTCCGACGAAGATGACTGGCTTTCCGGTGATGCGTGAGATGGATATTGCGCCTCCTCCCTTCGCGTCTGCGTCTAGCTTCGTGAGTATGATGCCGTTGATGGGTACCGCCTGGCTGAAGACTGAGCCCTGCTCCACAGCGTCGTTACCCGTTAATGAGTCAACGATCAGTAACGTCAGATCTGGCTTGGTGACACGTATGATCTTCTTCATCTCGTCGAGGAGGTTTTTGTTTGTCTGCATTCTTCCCGCTGTATCAATAAGAACGACGTCTGTGCCGTGCGCTCTGGCATAGTTTACTGTGTCGTAGGCTACCGCGGCTGCGTCAGCGCCGTACTTGTGTTTGATGGTCCTCACATTCAGCCTTCTCGCGTGTTCTTCGATCTGCTCGATCGAGCCGGTTCTGTAGGTGTCTGCGCAGGCGAGTACAACGGTGTATCCTTTCTTCGTCAGGAGATTAGCCATCTTTGCTATCGTCGTGGTCTTGCCAGTTCCATTGATGCCAACAAAGACTATCACCAAGGGCTCCTTGGCCTCGCGTTTCTTCTGCAGCAGTTCAAAGAATCCTCCTTCCTGACTCACCTTCAGTGTATCCATCAGGATTTCGCGAAGGAGGGACTTGGTGGTCTTTTTGTGGTCGCCGAATCTCTTAACCTCAATCGCCCTGAGTCTTGTACTCATCTCATTGCATATTCTCTCTGTGACGGGGTAGGCCACATCGTTCTGTATGAGCACAATTCTGAGGTCTTCCACCAGTCTGGTGATGGTCTTCTCGTTAAGTTCTGTCTTTGAGATCTCGTCGAGGAAGGCGTCTAGGCCAGACTTGAGCCTCTCAAACAAATTCTCCTCGCCCTTTCGCCCTTTACTATTCAGCCTGCGTGATGATTAATCCTGTGGCTGAGATCCTGATTGCTTCTCGACCAGTCTCGAAAGTCTGTCTCTGGAACTCTCAATGCTCGTGAGTATCTGTCCCAACTGTTGCTGGAGGGATTCACTCACCTTCTCCAGCTCAGCCTGTCTATCCTTCAGGTCCTGGATTGATGATTCTATGGTCTTCTCGATGCATGCTCCGGCTCCGACTCCGACGATCGCTTTCTCAACGTCTGCAAGCTCCATCCTCAGAAAGGAGCCTCCACCTACAGGCACGAGTACCTCTGTCCCCTTAGGACAGTCCTTCGCTCCTTCAAGGGCTCTTGTGGCGATGTTGGTTTCCTCGAGGGCTGCACTTACAATGTTTAGTCTTGACTGTAGGAGGTTGGCTGAACCTTCCATCAGTCTAACTTCGGTGACTGCTTTTCTTAGCTCCTCGTCTTCCTTTGACATTCTTCTCCTCACGTCTTGGTTCGGGCCTTCTTCTTGGGTACTGGTTTCTCTTCCTCAATCTTCGTTATGCTTATCTCAAATCTCTTGGCTTTGTGTCTGCTGCCAAGTTCAGCATATAGTCTCTCGAGGGCTTCCTCCTGCTTCAGCCCTTTCAGCTCTTTCGAGAACCTTATGTTCTCTGTTGGTTTCCAGATCTCTCCTGTGATCTTGAATGTTTTTACTTCGCTCATCATTCTATTTCTCCTATAGTTCCATTACTTGTGATATGACCATGAGCTCCTTTCCGACGGTGAGCGGGCTGGTCACGGCGCCGTTGCTTGTTGCGAGGAGCCCTGATCTTATGAAGGGTACGCCTCCGTTAACTGTTGAAGGCTCAATTTGAACTTTTAGGACATCCTGAATTCTATCTCTCTCGTCATCACGTATTGATAGGTTGGTTATGGCGCCCTTATTTGTTGCCACGGCGAGTGAGCCGACATATGGTAGGCCTGAGATTTGGCCTCTGACAACCTCAACCTGGAAGAGGTCTTTCAGCTTCTCGATTGTTGATGTTGAGAAGGAGGGGTCGACCACTGCTCCATGATCGTTCACAAGGATGAGGTTCCCCAGGGCGTCTCTCTTGTCTTCTATGATCTCGACATTCATCTTTGCAGATTTCTTTATGGTCTCAAGCTCGTGATCGAATATTATGTGGGGTAAGGCCAAGCCCTTGGTGTTCCCTGCTAACATGATCCCGAGAAGGGTTGAGCCTGCTACATTTACTTCACAGAGGTCTACGCCGAGGCAGTCGCTGAATCTCTTCTTCTTGTTTGGCGGTGTCCCAGCCGGAACCGCAGCCCACCCTTCACATGCGAAGCAGTAGACTCCTACGTTGGGGCTTCCGAAGATATCTGCGCTGATTATTGCCATGTTGCCGAGTCTACTTCCTCCAGATTCGAATCAGCTGTCATCTAGTATCCTGTTTGCTTGTGGTCTCTGCGCTATATGTATATCATCTTGTCGCTGATCTTAAGCAGCTCTCCACGATTAATGAATGAGCACTCCATCATTCCACGTTTCTTCGCGCTTCTCCAGGCAAGGACTTGAAGATATATCGCTCTTCTTACAGACTCCTCAATCTCGTTCCGGAATCTCGGAGGGAGCAAAGCTGTCTTTAGCGAGTTCTCCTCAAGAAGAGAGTGAAGCTTCTCTGCGTTGCGGTCGCTTCCGTTCTCGGGCATCACTAGGACGAGGTCATCTTTTGTCAGTGAGAAGAGCTCCATATGGCTGAACTCCTCGGTTCTCTGGCATTGCGATTTGAATCCCAGAACCTCGTAGATCTTTGCCATCCCGTACATTGCGAGAGGGTATGCTAGGCCAGTTCCGACTAGAAACGTCGTTGATCGTGATGGGACTTCGATCCCATGACACCAAGATAGAGCCTCTTCATAAACATCTCCAATAGGTGTGTTCTTCGGTAACGAAGAGATTAGTGAGTAGCACGCCAATAGGCTTGTCGTGAAGCTTACTGTTCCAGGGGTCAATTGACCTTTACTACGAAACCTGAGCTCGATCACACTATCAGAGCATTTGCTTAGCTGAGAGTCTCGATTAGCAGTTATCGCACTTACTTCCCTGGAATATCCACTTACTGCCTTGGCAGCAGCAATGTTGCTCTTGGTTCTGCCCGAGACAGAGATGACATACAAATGCAAGTTGCTCGCGAGCGATGGTTGTCTTGAGATCTCATACGGATCGAGGCACCTCGCAGCACATCTGCTTAAGATCTCAGCAGCTAGTGCTGCGGCGTATGAATCTCCTGCTCCTGTGAAGATGCAATTTCCACCGCCACTTTCCGACTGAGCAGGTGGAGGAGATTTTGAGAGAGAATCAGTATAGGAAGGCAGGTCATCTATTTGATTCTTAATCTCAACGCCCATCGACTCAATCGTACTGGTCAATCTATATCCTCTCAAGACAAACAGTTGGCGTCTTGTCTGTTCTCCTTCGAGTGAATATCAGTGGAAATCAGGCTTGGTTTTCTCCACCCGATAATAAAGAGAGCGATCAGGGTATGAGCGCGAGCACCTCGGTAGTTGCCGACATATCGATAGTCAGGTGGCTTGTGCTCCAAGAGAGCATCTTGGGTACTTGCAGTCCCTGCACTCCGGCGGCTCTGTCCGCGGTTCCTCCGTGCCTTTGACGGAATTTACTATCTTTAGGGTCTTCTCGACTTGGCTCTCCGATCCCTTTATCACAAGGACTATCGATCCTTCTGCTCCACCCACGCCACCGGCGCCTATTGGGATTGCTTCTGCTCCGGTCAGTATCTGGATAGCCTTGACTTCATCAACAACGGTCCCGAGAAGCGGTAGTAGCCCAACCGGCATTCCCATGGAGTAGTCCATTCTCTGTGACCCTGCCTCAGCCGCTGCCTTATTGATTGGGGTCGGTATCATCTTCTCTAACCCCACCGGAATGATTGTATTGATTCCTCTGGCCATAGCGATTCCGACGACTTTGGCGGCTGTTCCACCTATCGAGCTACCTAAAAATATGCCAGCGTTCCCTTGCGGGTCTAGTGCATTGGCTCCTTTTATGAAGACATCTCCTGCTCCCATCCGTTTCAAGACATCATCTAATGTCAGATCTTCATGCAGTGTACTCTTCTCCATAACCCAGATCTTTGCGTAACCGCGTTGTCGTATTGAGTCCAGCATTTCCTTCATTATGCAGGTGCCTCTCGGGATTGTTATTCCGCATCCATAGCCTCTGGTTATCTTTCTGTTCAGTAGTTCTTCGAGGATGAAGGCACATGTTGTGCTTGCGCCGAGAAGGATTATGCCGTCTTTCCTGGCCTTCCGCACGACATCCATGATAACTACTGCTTTGGCGATCAACTTCTTGGATTCCGGAGGGGTCAGAGATACTTGGGCACGCATGATTCCTACTCAGTCTACTTGTATTCAAAAGCTTTTTCGGATCGCGTAGGATTGTGGCTTCCGTTTGTGCCCAGACCTAGGCTATCTTGGCGAGAATTCATCTCTTAAGAGTTTGACATTGGTAAGGGACATAATTGAGCACGTGATTTTATCAAGAAATGTTCATTGCCTCCGTTGACATCGGGAACTGTCCACTGAGTGCTCCGGGCCTCTTATCTTCCGTTATGCCCTCATGAGTGTCTGTGAATCAATGTGTAGGCCTGATTCGACGTTGCTCAAGGGGCTTCGACTAGTGATTGTCTACTGTGCCACTGGCCTATAGCACTAGGTAATCTCTTTCTATGATGCATGTGCATAGATAGTTGCAGTGGTAAACCCTTAGTGTTTGGGAGCAGTAACGAATGCCGCGCGTCAGTGTCGTCGTAGTGAATCATAATGGCAGGAGATTTCTTGACGGATGCTTCTCTTCCTTAACGAGATCTGCTCATCAAGACACTGAGATCATCATGGTGGATAATGCTTCTGTTGACGGCAGTGTCGATTTTGTCTCGCGTAGTTTTCCTTCCGTGAAGATCGAGCGGAGCGAGGTGAATCTAGGTTATGCTGGCGGCTGCAATAGAGGTGCCAGTCTCGCCACTGGCGGTCTTGTAGTCTTTCTGAACAGTGATGTTGAGGTCTCAAGGGAATGGCTGGGCCCGCTCGTCGAGGCATGTTCCAGGCCTAGCTCGGCCGTCTGCGGGGGAAAGATGCTTTTTCAGGATCTTCAGGATCGCGTCTACTCTTCTGGTGGCGTATTGAACTTTTTCTCAGTCCCAATTGACCGGGGCTTCCTCGAAATAGATGTTGGGCAGTTCGATAGGCAGGAGGACGTGGCCTACGTTTCAGGGGCGGCCATGATGGTGAATCGGGAGATCTTCGAGACGCTCGGAGGGTTCGATGACAGTTACTTTGCTTACTGCGAGGAAGTAGATTTCTGTCTGAGAGCTTGGATACATGGTTTTCATGTCACTTTTGTGCCTTCTTCAATTGTCTACCACGAATTTGGCGGGTCCTTCGGCAGGCCGTCCCCACGCCGTAGGTTCCTTGGGGTTAGAAACATGATCTGTACGTTGATCAAGGTCTTCACGCTGAGAAACCTCTCTTGGCTACTGCCGGTCTATCTTGCCTTTCGCCTCTCCGAGTCCATGATCTTAGCCCTTACAGGTAGGGCAGGCTATCTTGGAAGCTTCATCTCAGCTGTTGCCTCGGCTGCATCGGAATCACCAAACCTGCTGGAGAAGAGGAGAAGGACGCAGAAGAGTAGGCGAGTTGATGATTCCGTTATTCTCAGATTCATCATCTCTCCAGCTCATCTGAAATGGTTCCTCAAAGGAGCGGTCTTCAGAAGTATTCTGTAGTCGATAAGAAGATCGCCAGATTGCTTCTCCTGCAACCTCGCACTTCCACCGCGTCCAAGCTTGGACACGGGATTCTTCCGTTGCAGTCACGATCCACGGGCTAATCCTTGATATTGATCGACGACGTACGCTGTTGGCCCGAAACCAGCCATCTCTCCTTTTGACAGGAGAACTGTCTTCTCGCAGAAGTCTTCAACGAGGCCCAGTGCGTGGGAGACTAGGATTATCGTCTTCTTCTCAGCTTTGAATTGTTTGAACTTGTCGATGCATTTCTGCTGGAAGTCGATGTCTCCAACTGTGAGTGCCTCATCTATTAGGAAGACGTCCGGGTTGGTCTCTATTGCAACTGAGAAGCCGAGCCTCATCTGCATCCCGGATGAGAGGTTCTTCAGTTTCGCGTCTCTGAATCTTTCGACTCCCGAGAATTTAAGGATGGGTTCCATCCGCTTCTTGACTTCGCTATTCTTTAGACCCATTATTGATCCGTAGACGAGGATGTTCTCCTCCACGGTCAGGTCCGGGTGGAACCCGACGCCCAACTCTAGTATGGGGGCAACCTTCCCGTACACTCTCACCCTCCCTCTGGTTGGCCTGAGTATCATGGCAATGATCTTCAGCAGTGTGCTCTTTCCGCTCCCGTTGTCTCCGATGATTCCTATGGACTCGCCAGGTTCCACTGAGAAATCGATTTCTTTTAGGGCCCAGAACTCCTCGTAAGTGACTTGTCTTCCTCCCAGAACCTCGAGAATCCCGCCCACATGCTCAAATAGTGTTGTTCTTCTTTCGTGGGGGATCTTGTATTTCTTCCAGACATCCTCTGCTTGGATGATGGGGTTCATCTTCATATGACCTCGGCGAATCTTGGCTCAAGTTTTGAGAAGACACGATAACCTACAAGGCAGAAGAGAAGCCCAATAAGGAGTGGAATGGAGAGGTCTTCTATCGTCGGCAGAATGTTGTAGTAGAGCGCCTTTCTCAATGACTCGACTATCCTCATCATTGGGTTGAGCGAGTAGAGTGGCAGGTATCTCTCAGGAATCAGACTTGAGCTGTATATGATGGGTGTCAGAAAGAAGCCTGCTTGAAGTGCGATGTCCCATATTTGGTTGATGTCTCGATAGTAGACGTTCAATGACGACAGCAGGAACGAGATGCCTACGATCAAGATCAATTCAAGAATTATGATGACTGGGAGAAGCAATGTGAGGAGTGTGGGTGCCATCCCCAGAAAGACGAGCAGAGGGAGAAGGACTGCGAACTCCAGTGATGAGCCTATGAGGTTGGCGAGGTTGCTTGATAAGACTAGAAGCCATCTTGGGAAGTAGACCTTCGTAACCAGCGGTGCATTGCCAAGTATTGATGCCAAGGACATCGAGGTGCCTATGGAGAAGAACCTCCAAGCAAGGAGTGCGGGCAAGAGGAAGACTGAAAAATTATCGATTCCAGCCCTCAACAGAGTAGAGAAGACGAGTGTGAGTATTGCCAGCATAGCGAGTGGATTGAACAGGGACCATAGGAAGCCTAGGACTGAGTTTCGGTATCTCAGCTTGAACTCCTTAACTGTCAGGTTCCGGACAAGCTCGGCATATTGGAACAGTTGCTATGCACCACCACTGCAGATGTGAGCACGTAGGGTCAAGACAGGTTCGTCTTCGCTACCATTTCAACTTCCACGGGGTTGGATGAAGCATCTTCTCCGACGCCTGAGGCTTCCACCACGACTCATTCTCAAGGTACCACTTGACAGTCCCCTTTAGAGCTTCTGCAAATGAGTATCTCGGCTTCCAGCCAAGCCTAGATCGTATCTTTGAGGAGTCCAGACTGTACCTGACATCGTGTCCAGGCCTATCCTCAACGAACTGCACCAGATCCCTCGGTTTACCCAGCAGCTCCAGTATCGAAGTGACAACATCGATACTTGAGACCATTTTGCCAGCAGAGACGTTATAGATCTCCCCCCCCTTGCCTCTGTCCAACACAGCTGTCAGAGCCTCACAATGGTCTAGGACGTAGATCCAGTCTCGGACTTGCTCACCTTTCCCGTAAATGGGGACAGAGAGGCCGCGACGCGCACGGATGATTGTCTTTGGGATGAGTTTCTCTGGGCTCTGATAAGGCCCGAAATTGTTCGTGCAACGCGTGATCGACACGTCCAGCCCGTAGGTTCGATGGTAGGCCAAGGCGAATAGGTCAGCAGCTGCCTTGGCGGCGGCATATGGGTTTGATGGTTTCAGTCGGGAATCTTCATTGAATGAACCTTCCGGAATGTCCCCGTAGATCTCATCGGTTGAGACATGGACCACTTTGACCTTTGGATTGATTTTCCTTACAGACTCTAGGATTGTAAAGGTTCCAATTGTGTTGCTTCTTAGGAACGGTTTGGGGTTTGCTATGCTTCGGTCAACATGGGTTTCGGCCGCCACATTGATTATGGCATCGACATTCTTGACGAGTCTATTGACCAGACTCGGATTTGCTATATCGCCTTTCACGAACCGGTATCTTGGTTCTCTCTTAATCTCTTTCAGGTTTGAGGGGTTTGCGCCGATGGACAGGCTGTCAACATTGGTTATCTTAATGTCGCGATTTTGTTCAAGCATGTATCTGATGAGGTTGCTGGCTATGAAGCCGCATCCGCCTGTCACGAGAAGTCTCAAGTGTGATCAGCCATGTTTGAGCCAGGAGGCTAGTTTCCAGTCATAGGGTATCCTGTCTGTGTCTGGTGGTAGTCTGTCCTCGTCAGGGTTCTCGTAATTGTACAGGGCTGTGGGGAAGTTTAGGAGTAATACAGGCTTGACGCCTAGGGCTTTGAAGCCGTGCCAGCATTCGCCGGGGAGCCTGAGCAAGGTTGGATTATCCTCGCCGATTACGAACTCGTTTATCAGGCCTTTCGTTGGTGAGTTGTCCCTGTCGTCGTAGACTGCTACTTTTCCAGTCCCCTGGATGACGCACATGTTGTCTTGCTGTTTGGTTCTGGCATGGCGATGCCAAGCCCTCACAACGCCGGGAGGGGTTATTGAGAAGTAGGCCATGGCGAATCCCTTGAATATGCTCCAATCACTTCTGAGGAGTTCACACAGGAATCCCCTCTCGTCAACATGTTTCTTCAGGGGCCTAAGCTCGATGCCTTCGATAAGATGCTGCATATCGAATATTCTTCCTGAATCGATATTGGATTGAGTACAGTTTAATATGATTTGGGATTATTTCAGGCTGAGCGCGATCCTCTTGGAGAAGGTCCTCATCACAGGTTCCGGTGGCCTCTTGGGAAGCAGACTGGCATCAATCATCTCTGGGGACTGTGAGGTCATCTCTACTCATTATGCACCTCTGCAGCGGCCAAACTTCCGCCTCATGGATGTCATTGACCGGACTCAGGTCTTCACGGTGGTTCGTGAGACCTCTCCTGATGCAGTAGTGCACACGGCAGCAGCAACTAACGTCGATAAATGCGAGACTGACAGGGGCTGGGCCTTGAATGTGAATTCTGTCGGCACGAGGAATGTTGCTGCGGCCTGCGCAAGCATTGGTGCAAGGCTGATTTATGTCTCCACAGACTACGTCTTCGACGGCTTGAAAGGGCTCTACAGTGAGGAGGATGAGCCCAACCCCGTCAACTACTACGGGCTGACAAAGATGCAAGGCGAGAATTATGTTAGGGAAACCTGTGAGAACCACATTATTGCGCGGACAAGTGTGGTCTATGGCTGGAACCCAAGAAGACCGAACTTCGCCACATGGGTGGTGGACTCTCTCATAAACCGAAGAAGAATTAAAGTGGTAGAGGACCACTATAACTCACCCACGCTCGTCGATGAACTGGCAGAGACAATCAGAGAGATGCTACATAGTGAGGAAGATGGCGTCTATCATGTTGCCGGAGGGGAGCGGATAAGCCGATATGGATTCGCGTTGAAGATCGCCGAGACATTTGGGTTGGATGGCTCTCTTGTTGTTCCCGCTAAGATGGTGGAGCTTAGGAATTGGGTTGCCAAGAGACCTCAGGATTCTTCACTGTGTATTGAGAAGCTTCGAAGAGACTTTGGTATTCAGCCGCTCGACGTTACTGGAGCCCTGAGCAAAATGAAAGAGCAAGAACCAAACCTGACTCTCGCCCGAGAAGACTCAAGGTGACGCTACATTTTAAGGTAGAGATTCACCAATCCATGATTGGAAACCGTTCGCGGTCGAGGAGTTACTGATGAGGGGCGTCATTCTCCACGGTGGGAAAGGAACAAGACTGAGACCATTGACCCAGACTGGTCCCAAACAACTCATTCCCATCGCAAATAAGCCGATGTCTCAGTATGCACTTGAGGATCTCAAAGAAGCGGGAATTACTGATATCGCGATCATTCTGGGCGACATCGCTCCTGAGAAAGTCATCGAATACTACGGAGACGGCTCAAAGTTCGGCGTGAGAATTGAACACATACATCAGGGCGAACCCAGAGGGATCGCTCACGCTGTTGGGTTGGCCAGAGACTATGTTGGTGACGAACCGTTTGTGGTCTACCTTGGTGACAACCTGATCAAAGGAGGAATCAAGGACTGTGTTGAAGTCTTCAAGAAATCAAACGCGGAAGCACACATCGCCCTATGTCGCGTGAAGAACCCTGAGGCTTTCGGGGTCGCCGAACTGGACGGCTCAGGCAGAGTTGTGAGATTGATTGAGAAACCCAAAGTCCCACAAAGCGACCTTGCGCTGGTTGGAATCTACATGTTTCGCCCAAGCATATTCGACGCGATCGGAAAGCTCAAACCCTCATGGAGAAACGAGCTTGAGATAACCGATGCGCTCCAAGGGCTTCTGGATATGGGGTATACTGTGAGTTCACATATTGTGACAGGTTGGTGGAAGGACACTGGAAAACCTGAGGACATCCTTGAGGCCAACCACCTCGTCCTATCTGACCTGCAGCCATTCAACAGGGGCAGACTTGAGGATGGAGCAACTACTGTGGGAAGGGTCGGTATCGATGAAGGAACTGTCATTCACAAGGGCTGCAGCATCAGAGGCCCCGTAGTCGTTGGGAAGAACTGCGAGATCGGCCCCGACGCCTACATTGGCCCCTACACCTCCATCGGCGACAACTGCACCATTGTTGGTGGAGAACTGGAGAATACGATAGTCATGAGTGATGTGACGTTGCAGTGTGGAAAAAGGATAGTTGACAGCTTGGTTGGTGGGAATTCCAAGATCTTCTCGGCTGATATGAACCGGCCGAGAGGTTACAGACTAATCATCGGAGAGAACACCTACATCAGTATATAATAATGAAACAGAGTGTTGAAGTGGCTGACTATGAAAAGGATTACTCTCTACATTGACTGTAAAGATGACCAGGTCGAGAGGGTCCGTGAAGAAATAGAATCCTTTAGCGGATCTCTTGGACTACCGGTCATAGTGCTTGATATACGTGAACTGGTCTCAAGCACCTGAACGCTTTACTCGTTGATGTGGCCCCCTGCACACCTCTCATAGACGATCCTGCACAAGCTTGTGATTATGTATATCTTCAATTGTTCAGGAGTCTAGATCTGGGAAATGAGAATGGTGCAAGTATAGTCGTGACGGCTGAGACGAGAAGGTGAATGTACGCTTCAGCATCGTAAGAGTTGCAGTTCTCACACAGCTCTAGAGCTAAAACACGCCTATCTGCAATTTTGCTCCGACTGTTTATGATAATATAGCTGACAGATTCGCCTGTGTTAGGTGAAAAGCCCTCCCTTGCTAACTGACCGGCGGCTACTGCTTGCAAGACTTTATGCTTGTACTCGTTTGGTTTTTGGGAAAGACTTTTTCTTATAATCAAATCCTCAATTGGAACTTCTTTGGATCTTAACACGCGAATGTATCTATTCATGATGTCGTAGGCAGATGGCAGCTTTTGATGGAACTCCTCAGTGGTATCGGCTTCAGCTAAGGTGTGAAGTATATCCCGTATACACTGCTTGATTATGGGTGGCGTGTCATGTCTTCTGGTGGCTATGCCACGTTCTTTGATCTTTCCGTTTCTGAAAACCCCATAGTATCTGTTTAGAACCGGAATGTTCCGCCGGGTCTTTGAAGGTAAAAATACTATCCAGCGGTAGATCCCTTCGAATGATAGAGGAAGCCCTGTTAACTCTTCGACCTCAACTCGAAGCTTCAGATAGTCCTCCTCTGTTGCGCCTTCCTTCTTCAGCCATAGTGAATCCACGATGCCATGTATCAGCCTGAATCCTCTGGACTCCGCCAGATGAACCGTGTCTTTCAGTATCTTTCTGGCAAATGCACACGTGGCTATGTGTGCGTCTATCTTGCCGAAGCGTGCGTTCTTGAATCCTAAATAGCCAAATGCACAGACCAGAATCCATTTCAATGCGGCCTGGCGCATCTCATAAACTCTGAGGAGTTTAGGATCAGTCGTGGCATGCTTCAGTGCTTTGTATCTACGTCTCTTCTCAAGTAGAAGTTGGAGACTTCTTGGGACGATCCCCACATGTCTCTGGCAGATATTGTAGTCAAGTTCAGGTACACGGTTTTTTGAGTCT
>Ga0172366_10001202_pt1 | contig 20052 bp, 24 predicted proteins | sample LakKivSesite69cm_FD_114533 | JGI IMG/M metagenome (GOLD analysis project Ga0172366, IMG submission 114533) | Sediment microbial communities from Lake Kivu, Rwanda - Sediment site 69cm | ecosystem: Environmental > Aquatic > Freshwater > Lake > Sediment | place: Rwanda: Western Province, Lake...
GCTATTTCTAAATATGGAGTATTTGGGAAAGAGGATGCTTCAGAAATAAATATAGTAAAAGCTTCTTACACATCTATACTAAATAATAACATAGATAAGTCTATTTATAAATGGAATAGAGATTGTTTGAGTGCTTTTTTGAGTTCAATTTTTTATTATTGCGGCCATTTCAATAAAAATAGCAAAGAAATAATATATTCTTTTTCTTCTATAAATATAGCAATAGATATTAGAAATCTTCTTTTAAAGTTTGGTATTTTTTCGAAACTACTTGTTGGAGTATATTCTGATAAAAAAGAATATGAGCTTATTATAAATGAGGACTTTAATATTGCTAGTTTTATTCAAAATATAACATGTTTTCCAGATATTGAATGGATTACTTTATTTTTTGAAAATATAGATAAAACATATATTACAGATTCTGATATATATTGGGATGAAGTAGTTTCTATAACTAATATTGGTCAATATGAGACATATGACGTGTGTATGCCAACAGACCATAATTTTGTAGCTAATAACTTTATTACTCATAACTCGACTATGATGATGAATATTGCTATGAATATTTGGCAAGGAGGAAACAATGTTTTATTCGTTCCTTTAGAAATGCCAAAAGAAAAGATGTACCAGAAATTTTTATCTAGATATTCAGAGATACCCTTCAAAAAAATAGAATATCCGTCTATGATGACAGATGAAGAAATGACAAAAATAGAAGAATATACGAAAAAATTATCAGAGCCTACAGAGAATAAGTTTTTTATGATGGAGACATATGATAGAATACCAGTTTCTGTCATTAGAAGAGAAATAGAAAAACATATAGATATATTCAAGCCTAGATTAGTTGTGATAGACTACATAGCTAACCTAACAAAAGAGGCTAGCGAACAAAAAGAAAGAGAAGACTTGGCTATAGGGAATATGCTAAAATCGTTAAGAGCTATGGGTAGGCCAGGAGCAATACACGATAAGGGGTTTGCTATTCTAACTGCTGCTCAAATAGGCAGAGATGCCCTAAAAAGAGTTAGAAGGACAGCTAATGGAAAGCTAGCATTTTATTCTGAAGACCTGAGAAATAGTCATGAGTATTCTGCCGATTCTGATAATATATATGCTCAAATGATTGATGAAGCTCAACCAAATAGTCGCCTTATGATTTTCCCCATAAAATGCAGATATGGAGAAAAAACATTTGCCAATAATGAAAATAAGGCTGTTTTAGAAATAGTTCCTGAAATAGGACTAATAAGAAGCATAAGGGATGAATGGATGGTTCATGATAAAGAAGATATAATGAATAAGGTAAATGATATTTCTATAGATGACGACTCATTAGACTTTGGTAATGATGAAGCTTTGTTTGTAGAAACATCAGTAAATAATAATGAGACATGTAACTCAGATGCTCAAATGTATAAGGATATAGAGGACGAGGTTAGTCTATTTTGATTGGAAATAAATATGCTTGACAAAGAAGATATACAAAAGATATTAGAAGATAATAAAATAACTGATTATCTATTTTCAAAGAATATTTTGCCTATTGGACCGCCTTCTCCGTCTGGAAAAGTAAAATATTTGTGCCCATTACATAACGAAAAGACTCCATCATTTTTTGTATATACAGAAGATAAATACGAAAACTTTTTTTGTTACGGTTGTAAGACAGGAGGGAATTTTTTAGACCTTTATTGTAAAATGGAAAATATCTCTTTTGGAAGAGCTCTCAGGATATTCAATGTAAACGTAGAAATAGATAATGAAAAAGAGCTCTCTAAGATAATAGAGAGGATAAAAAGTCAAATATTCGAAAAAAAAGTGGAGAAATCAAAAAATAATACTAGTTTAGTAATGCTAAAAATGGGAGTTTTAGGTCGCTCATTTTTAGAAAAATTTGATTTTGACAAAGAGGTAGAAGACTTTCTTGAAAGCGTGTATAAAAAAATAGACGAGGCTTCTTGGGCAAAAGATGATATTTTAGTAGAGAATATGTACGATATATGTATTAGAGAAAGATTATTCAATAAAAAAGCAAAGTATTTTGAAAAGAAAAAATCCGACAAAATAAGAGAACAAATAAAGGCGAAATGTAAATGACAGAAAAAGTATCTTATGAACTTGATTTTTCTGATATAACTCTTTTAGAGAGCGGAGACGCTTCTTTCTCTTCACTGAAAAAAATAATGGAATCAGATTTTCCCTATAACTCCAATTGGATGGTAGAGAGTGGTCTGACATTTACGACTATTATAAATAAAATGGTATTTGAGGCATCTTTTATTCTTCATTTTTATGGAAATGGAGATGTATATATTATGGATTATCGCTCTTCTTCCAATGATTTATATCTGAATACAGATATACGAGGATTAGCGGAATGGGTAGAAGAAAGTGGATGGAAAAGATTGTTGCCTAGCAATGATTTAGTGGAAGAGAATGTAGAGTTTTGGAAATATTTTTGGGAATCTCATCTAATAGACTCTGATTATTTGGAGAAACACTTTGGACCAAGAGATATCAACGATGCATGAAGATCAGTTTGTCTCTTGTCCAAAATGCGGATATAAACACAAAATATTCGATAATATAGATGGATCATTATATAAAAATATATGTGGAAGGATATGCATGAATTGTGGTTTTCTCATTGAACCAGAAGTAGATTGCAGAGAAATACTAAAAAATAAGTCAGAAAAAATAAAAAATGAGATTAGAGAATATCTGAAAAGTAAGGAGTTATAAATATATGGCTATCAGATCAGAGAATACAACGGTTTCAGTTGAGTTCCCATATTTTGACGAATATGCTCAAAAAACTTTCAAAATAAAATTGCATAATACTTTGACTTATGGTCAAACGATTTCTATTAGTGGCGATGTTGGTAGTTTTACTCAAGGAAACGATGTATATTTAGCTATTCCGGCTAAACTAATGACAGATGTTGTGGAATATTTATCAGAGAATAGATATATAAAAGTAAATAAACCAGACGTAAAAAATAGCCCTTCAAATAAGCCTAAACTCAATAGAGAAGTAAATATCAAAAATGATTCATATTTGCCTGTTCCTTCTTTAGGAGAAGATTCTTCAGAAATTCATGTAGATTTGGACAATAGTAACGAAGAAGAAGATTCTGAACCAACTGTTTTGCAAAGCTTTACAAGTGAAGACGAAGAAATGGAAGACGATTATATAGACGAGGACGAGGATGAGGACGATGACGATGACGAGGACAATAACTATGAGACAGAAGATAACGATGACGAAAAGGATAATGGAGAACTAGAAATTCCAGAAGTTAATTTTTCTGAACAATATAAAGAGGATCTCAAAGCTATGAATAATGAGAGATCTGATGCAAAGAACAAGAAAACTGCTGAAAAACAAATAAAAAAGAGAGGCCCATCAATAAAAGAAAAAATATCTGATAGAGGAGCTATATCCATAGGATCAGATGATGATTATATGGAAGTATGATAGGATAGAACAAGGTAGAACAAGGTAGAACAAGGTAGAACAAGGTAGAACAAGGTAGAACAAGATGGAATACGAATGTAAGTTTGCTCAAATGGATAGAGTCATTATAAGTGCTAATGGAGAAATAGAACCATTATGTAATTCTTGCTTCTGTGTGGACTGCTCTAATCCTATAAGAAAAGTTGATATTAGTATTTTTGGAATAAATAAACAATATAAACTATATAAAACTTATAATGGATATATTGCAGTAATAGCGTGTGAGGGATATTTGCCTAAAGAAAAACTATATGATAATATCGATCAAGATGATGTCGGAATATTTGGTGCATAAAATAAATAAAAAGGAAAAATAACATGCCAATATATTGCTATCAACACCCCAAAACAAAAGAAGTTTTTGAAGAGCTTAGACCAATATGTGATATGGATAAACCATTTATTTCTCCTGATGGAGTAAAATGTGAAAGAATTATTCCAAATTCTATGGGATATTTTGGAAGATCAGAAAGAGATAGAGAAATTTATGAAATACATTCCGATTATCTAAAAAAATGTAGACCAAAATATATAGAGCTTCGCAACGGAAGAAAAGTAAAATATAATCCGCAAAAACATTTCTGATAACCTCTCTAGTTTATTTTTTGTTGTTATATTTCTGCGTACTATAATATAGTATATCGCTTTAGTAAAATATAGTAAAATATATATCGAGGAAAATATATTGAGAAAGTTTGAGAATAAAGACTTTGTACATCTCCATTGTCATAGCTCATATTCCAATTTCGATGGATTATCTAGCGTAGAAGATTTGGCTCATGCTGCAAGAAAAATGGGTTTTTCTGCTCTTGCTCTTACAGATCATGGAAATGTTAGTGGTTGGATCAAGTTCATGACAGAGTGTAATGCTACAAAAGACAAAGACGGCAAAGATCTTCCATATATGACTATAAAGCCATTATTAGGCGTAGAGTTATATCTTGCTCGGTATTTACATGGAGATAAAGATAATCAGCCTGACGGCAAGTCTGGAAATCGTCATATTATTTTGATTGCCAAAAATTGGAATGGATATAAAAATCTTTGCACTCTTTCTAATATTTCTTGGATGGAAGGATTTTATTTTTCTCCAAGAATAGACATAGATACATTAGCAAAATATTCTAAAGACATTTTCTGTTCATCCGCTTGCATTTCCGGAGTAGTAAACGCCAATCTTGCGGCAGGAAAATTTGATCAGGCAAAAAAAGCGTCTTCAATTTTTAAGGACATATTTGGAGAAGATTTTGCTCTAGAAGTCATGTATCATGGTATTCCAGAACAATATAAGATTATTCCTTCTATTATGAAGTTAGGATCGATGCTTGACATTCCAGTTATTGCTACAAATGATTGTCATATGATCAATAAAGAAGATTCTGATACTCAAGAAATACTTATGTGTATGTCTATGGGGACTTGTATTCATAATCCAAAAAGAATAAAACATCCATATCCCGAAATGTATTTGAAGAGTGCAGAAGAAATGGGCAAAATATTTGGAGAATATCCACAAGTATTGTATAATACAAAGGAAATAGCGGATAGAGTAAACTCCAAAGATATAGAAAAAAATCTATTTAGTGGAATGAGATTGCCTGCCTACAAAGTCCCAAAAGAATTCAAGACCCCATATGAATATTTGACTCATTTGGCCTGGAATGGACTAAAAAAACATGGCTGGCATAATAGTCAGCCTCATATTGATGCCCTGAAAATGGAACTTGAAGATGTAAAAGTTGCATGGGAAAACAACAAATATGATTTCTCTACATATTTTCTTATTGTAGCAGATTATATTCAATACGCAAAAGATAAGGGAATACTAACAGGAGCCGGACGTGGCAGCGGATACGCTAGCGTATTATTGAGGTGTCTTGGAATAACATACGGAGCGGACCCAGTAAAATTTTCATTGCTGTGGCAAAGATTCCTTGGATTCAAAAATTCTCGCTTCATAAAAGATGAAGATTTTGGTTTTGAATCAGAAGGACAAACCTCTATAGAAATAGATTCTGATGATGAAGAAGAAATAGAAATGGACGAAGAATAAAATGTCAAAATATGATAAGATAAAAGAAGAGATAAGAAATAATCTAAAAACCAAAAATGAAGATATTCTAAAAAAAATAGAAGAAGAACTTTCTATTTTAGAAAATACAGACGGAATAAATGATGTAAATAATCTACAAGATTTTTATGATAAATGGAAAAAACATCATAACAAAAAAGGGCATAAAAATGATATAAATAGTTGGACAGCCTGGGCTCTTGGAATGACAGAAATAGAGCCCAACGGTGAATTTATGCCGATTCGTCGTATTTTCGCAAGAGCATCACTTCCTGATATTGATAGTGATTTTGATAGCGATTTTAGAAAAGATGTATATGATTATATTGTAAATAAATATGGCGGTAATGAATATACATCTAACACTGGGACTCAACAGAAGCTCAAATTTAGAGCAACTATAACAAGACTGATAAAAGCTTTAGATATCGCTAATGCTTGGAATAAGGGAAAAGAAGCGTTTGTTTCAGAAAATGTTCAAAAGGTAAACGAAATACTTGGTAATGTCCCCGTTCCAAAAACAGGGAAACTTACCGTAAGAGATAGATCTACAGGCAAAGTTGAAATACTAAAAGGAATCAAAGATATAGTAAAGCACTTTAAAGATTTTTCTTGGTATGTTCAGCAGAAATATCCAGATATATTTAAACATGCACAAAAAATAGAAGGAATAAATGCAGCTTTTACTGTTCATCCTGCTGGTATAGTTTTATCAAATACTCCTCTAAAGGAGATTGCTCCTTTAAGAATGTCAAAAAAAGTAGCAGCTACGCAGTTTGCTTATGAAGAACTTGAAAAGATTGGTCTGATCAAGTTTGATATTCTTGCTATTAGCACACTTACTATTATCAAAGAAACAGTAAGGCTTATAAAAGAAAACTATAATATAGATATTGATGTAGAAAATATTCCTTTGAATGATAAAAAGACATTTGAGCTATATAGGAGCGGAAATCTTACCGGAGTTTTTCAGTGCGAAAGTTCTGGAATGAGGCAAGTGATAAAAGACATGGAGGCCGACAGATTTGAAGATATAATGGCTGCTATTGCCCTTTATAGACCTGGGCCTATGGAATTTATTCCAAAATATGTAGCAAGAAAAAAAAAGCAAGAAAAAATAGATTATTTCCATCCAAGCATTGAAAAATATATCAAGCCTTATTTGGAAGAAACCTATGGAGTCCTAGTCTATCAAGAAAGTATTATGCAAATTTGTGCATCTATGGCTAATTTTGATGTAACGGATGGTTATATGCTCATTAAGGCGGTTGGAAAGAAAAAAGAAAGTATTCTAAAAAGATATAAAGAAAGATTTATATCTGGATGTAATTCAAACGGGATAAAAGAAAATGTTGCTGATTCGTACTGGGAAAAGGTAATTATTCCGTTTTCTAACTATGGCTTCAATTTAGCTCATGCATGTTCATATGGCTATACTTCATTGCTAACTTGTTACTTAAAGGCGAATTATCCTGAAGAATTTATGTGTGCTATTTTGAATGTTGAAAATCTAAGAAAGAAACATGATAAAGTAGAGTTTTTTGAATCAGATCTAAAAAACTTCAATATAAAGCTTGGCCCAAAATCCATAAATACATGCAAGGTAAGATATACTATTACCAAAAAAGCAGATCCACAAAATGGTATTTTATATTCAGAAATAAGCCCAAGTCTTATGATAAAAAATGTAGGATATGATCCGGCAAAAAATATATCAGATAATGCTCCATATGATAGCTTGAGAGACTTAGCAGAAAGAACTAACTCTTCAGTGGATAAAAAAACCATTGAATCTCTTTATGAAGCTGGATTTTTCAATGATATTATAAAAAAATATAATCAAGGTAAAAAAGAAAAACTTACTAAAGAGAAGTTTGTAGAAATATTTGCCTCAATAAGAGAAGATAAAAAGAAATCTCTATCAAAGGGAATAGAGTCTGACAATATATTTGAAAGTTTTTGAATTTTTTTTGTTTAGCTTACTATAATATAGTAAGAAGAAAGTTAGAATAGAAGATACAAGGAGATTATTATGGACGAAAAAGAAGCTCGTAAATCAAGAATTCGTAAGAGTATATGTCGCACAATTCAAACTGCAAAATTTGAATCACTGGTGGTAGAAGTATCATTCGATGAAGACGTAGAGTGGACTAATACCCAAGAAAGGCAGAGAAAATCAGAAAACATAATGAAGCTTCTTTTGAAAGATTTTGAAAATAGCATGCAAATGGCCAAGGAACAACTTGGCCTAGTAGAGAATGTAGCTTTTGTAAAAGATAATACGCAACCCTCAAGAGAAGAAGATCTAAAGAATAATGGTTTTGATGCCCTATAATAGGAAAGATATATGACCGATCCATTGGTGAGTTTTGCTGAACTATTTGACATTCAAGAAGAATCAGAGTCCTCTGAAGCAAATGATGCTATCTTATCTAAATCTACATTTGAAGAAAATATATCTAGATTACGAGAAGACATTAGGATAAAAAAAGATGATTTTGATAATATAAAATCATTATCAGAGAGAAAAGTAGAAGATACAGAAAATATAGTGAACGACGAAAGCGATGTAGCAAAAAAGATTTTAGATGCAATTCAAAATAATCAGAAAAAGAACGATTCAAGTAATATATCTACTGATAAAATAGATTCTTTACCGTCTGTCAATATATTTAATAAGCATGAAGAAGATACTATTTTTAGCAATAATAAAGAGGATATTATGTTAGGCAAGTGTGATGAGGAATCTATTGAAGATATAACTAAGGAAGAAGTCATATCTGAGGAAGAAGTCATATCTGAGTCCCAGTCTGATATCTATGAAATGCCCAAAGATTATGAGTGGAATCTAAAATCCCCATCATCTAGATTTGATATCTTTTATTCAGAAAAAAAGAAGATGATTAATAAGATGCTTCCAGATGGAGAAATTCCATTTGAATCATGGATAGAAGAACTAAAAAATGTAAGAGTTGATATACGGTCTATCATTTATGACTGTATAGCTATAACGGATAAAATGAAAGAAATCCAGCATTGGAATTGGAGAATTCAGGATATGCAGCTGAGAGTGAATTCTCAATATTATTGCTGGAAAAGATTTTTAGAGCTTATGCAGGGGTTTTTGGCTAGAGTCGCATACGAAAGACCAGTAGAAAAATTTAGGGGTGTTATTTATGAACACATGGGCGACATGGAGAGATATTTTGCTAGGCTAGAGGCAATCAGAGAAGACATAGGCGGCGTAAAAGAAAATCTAAATAGTGCATTTTTCTCTTTATCCAGGCAATTGACTGTAGCTAGTCCATCAAAAGAAATTCCATATAATAACTTCTATATGAAACAGGATAATATTCAGGTAAACAACGCCCAGAACAATAGAGAACTAAGAAAAAAGTTTGATTCTCTAAATGATGAAGAGACAACCATATCAAACATTAAAATATCAAAAAATAATAAACCATCTACTAATCTAGGCGGCGGATGGGACGATGTAGTATAAGCAGCAAAATATTTCAAGAACAAGGCAATATTTGCCAAGAACAATATAGGAGATTTTTATATGGCGATTCAAGACAATTGGGAAAACGTAACAAACTATTCAAGCAAACGCAAAAACTCCGAGAAGAAAGAAACAATCAATTTTCTAAAAATTGAAAGAAACAAGACATATACTATAAGGCCAGTAGGTGGAGTATCGAAACCTTATTACAAGTATATTTTGAATAATGGAAATGGATGGAGATTTGCTATCTGTGAAGATCCGTCTACGTGTCCTGTGGCTCTAAAGCATAATATTGAACCATCAAAGTTCTATGCTATTAATGTTATAGACAGAGAAGATGGTCAGCTAAAGGTTTTAGAATCTAAGCCTTCCGTATTTATTGAACTCAAGAAGTATAAGGAAATGACAGGAGAAGAGCCTGGTGGAGTGAATGGGGCAGATTTTACTATTCTAAAGTCTGGAAAAGAAAAATCCACTAGATACGAAACAAATATGCTTTCTAGAACAAAGTTTACAGCAGAAGAAGTAAAGATAATCAAAAAGGGTTTATATAAGCTTGATGACATTTTTAAGCCAACTCCTGTAGATAAGATCGAGGATGTTCTATTCGGTGCAGGAAAGAAAGCTAATACTTCTAATAAGCAGGTCGTAGAAGACACAAATCCTGATGAAGAAGTTACTCTCGATAATAGTGAACTAAATTTCTAGGAGATACAAATGGCTAAAGAAAAGAAAGCCAAAAGCGGGAACAACTTAGATCTTGCCTTGGAAAATTTATCAGGGTTTTTCCATAAAGGAACGTCTATGGGTATAGTAGACAAAATATCTACAGGATATTTTGAATTAGATTTTGCTATAAACTATGGATGTCTTCCATCGGATTATGAATTTTCTTCCGCTAAGGGTAAAGACTATGATCCCACAAAGCCTATTGGAATCCCTGTTGGAAGACTAGTAGAAGTATTCGGCTCTGAAGGATCTGGTAAATCATATATGTGTTATAGATTAGCTGGGTCTGCTCAAAAGCTAGGGTATAAAGCAGCGTGGATTGATACCGAGCAGAGTTTTAGCGAGGATTTAGCAAGAATAAATGATGTAAATATAGACGACCTAATATATTCTGATTTACATAACTTTGAAAATCCAGATGAAACTTGGTATGCTGAAGATGTATTAGATGGTATTATCACTCTTATCAAGAGCGGAGTAAAACTAGTTATATTAGACTCTGTTGCTAATTTGATTCCAAGAGCTAGAATGGAAGCCCAGGCAGAACAACAATATGTTGCTCTATTACCAAGACTTTTGAGCGAAAATATTGGAAAGATTGTTCAATGGGCAGGAGCAAAAGGGGCACTAGTTGTTTTTATCAACCAGTTGAGAGAAAAGCCTAACGTAATGTTTGGAAACCCAATTACTTCTCCCGGCGGAAGAAGCCTGAAACACAACGCTTCTCTACGAATAGAGATAGCAAAAGAACCAAAGAGTGCCAAACCATTCATTTTTATAGAAGATGGAAGAGTCCCAGGCGGAAAGCGTCTTATTGGTAGAAATAGTCGGGTTAAAATTGAGAAAAATAGATTCTCTAAACCATTTATAAACTACAAGGGAGAGGCTCAGGCGGTCACAATTCCTGTTTATTACGAACCGTATTTTCCTGATATTGAAAATATTATTTTTGATGCCGGGAGACAACAAAAGATAATAACTACTTATAAGGGAGAAATGCGCTGGATAAATGCTTCTGGAGAAAAGAAGGCATTTGAAAATAGAGACGCTTTTATTTCTTTTTTGAAGGGAGATGAAGCCTCTAAAGATGAAATACTTGAGGCTTTGAAGGTCGCCTCGAAAACCTCAGGAATCGTTTTACCTCCTGAAATACTTCAGTACGACTCATCTATAATGGTGAGAGAGGTCGATGCCGATGTATCTGACATAGCCGCAGCAGAAAAGAGAGCAAAAGCTTTATCTAAAAAGGATATCGATGAGGAAGTTGAAAAAGAAGAAAAATTTGATGAAAATGATCTAAATGAACAATTGAGTAAAGAATCGTATGATGATGTATCTGATGATAGTGCATTGGATGTATGAGGACTTTTTTCCCAGAAACAGAACGACTAAAGATTCATGAAAAGGGCCAAGAACAGTTATTTGACGCTGATGGCAAAGAGGCTTTAGACTATTTGAAATCAGTAAGATTATTTACTGATAAGGTAATAAGAGAAGCCAATCTTGGATATATGCCAAAAGGAGTAAGAAACTGTCTTGGCTTTCCTCATGAGTTATCAGGCAAAATAATAATGCCCATTATAAATCAATATGGTGAATTAGTGGCATTATCAGGAAGAGACTGGAGAAAGGATGCCAAGATGCCTTTTTGGCATGAAAGTTTCTCTAAAAGTAACTATTTATATGGTCTAAATGTAGCAAAGGATCATATTATAAAGAACAAAAAAGTTATAGTTGTTGAGGGGCAATTTGATGCAGTCAAGCTATGGCAGTTTGGTATGTATTGTAGTGTTGCTATTTTAGGGAGTGCTCCTCAAATTCATCAAATAGCATTGCTATCAAGATACTGTAAGAATATGTATATAGTTTTTGATGGGGACGAGGCAGGAATTGCGGCAACAGAGCGAATGAATGAGATATCAAGAAATAATAATATACCATTTTTTGGAATAAATCTTATACCGGTTATATTGCCGGACAGATTAGATCCTGATGATTTTATCAAGAGTAGAGGAACTAAAAAGTTTATAAATATTTTGAAGCAAGCTAAGGAAATTTTTTTTGAGAGGAAAGAAAAGGAATAATAATGAAAAATAATAGTTTTTCGTATAACACCCCAGAAATAGTATCAATAATAGGCACAATAGATACTTATTTGAAGTGGAGAGAGAAGACAAACGAGCCGAGAAGGTATGATGTTTATCACCCCTCAGAATTTGGCGGGTGTGCTAGAAGCATGCAGTATAAAAGATATGCCTTTTTAGGACTAATGCAGCACGAAGAGGAAGAATTCGATACAAGAATGCTTAGGCTTTTTGAAACAGGGCATCATACTCAAGGCAGATGGGAGAAATATTTTACTTCAATGGGAATACTTCGCGGAGTATGGTCTTGTGCTAATCCATTATGCTATAAGTGGAATGACAATGGAATATATGAAGAAAATATAAATGAAAATACTACAAAAAAGCATGAAAGAAGAATATATGGATTAGATAATAAAATAGGATGTTTCAAACCGGAAAAATGCACTTGTGGATCTTCTGACTTCTTTTATGAAGAGGTCTCTGTAAAAGCCCCTGAAATGAATATGTATGGTCATACTGACATGATATTAGACTATTCTAGATTTGATCCATCCAAATATGAAGGTGTTCTAAAAACGTTTGAAGAAAAGAATCTTCCTAAAAACCCTATAGTTGCTGATATGAAAACAATAAAAGCAAAAGGATTTGATGACATGGTAAAGTTTGGTAAACCGCCTTCTTTCAAATACCAAATACAGCTACAAATATATTGTAATGTATTAGATTGTGAGTATGGAGTTTTGATTTATGAATGCAAGGATGACTCAAGAGTAGCAACTTACAAAATAGAAAGAAATGAAGAAGTTTGGGAAGACATTCAAAGACAGGCTAAAATGATGATAGAGATGGCTGATGGTAAGGATGAGAACGGAAATAATATAAACTTATTGCCGCCTCCTAAATATTCTGATAAAAAATGCTATGAGTGTAATTATTGTCAATTCAAAAAGAAATGCCATAGTTCATCTATATGGAATAATCCAGAGTTAGATAATGTAAGAAAATATTTTTATGGAAGCTTGTTAGAAGATTGAGAAATATTTTTCCGATATATATTTATGCCTCTGTTTACAGATAGGGCACTTCAATATAGAAAAACTATGAACAAGGAGAAAATAATGACAAAGAATGAAGATAGTATGCATAATGACACATCAAATGATCCAGCTCTTTTATTGGTCAAGGGGTCTTTTGATACAAAAGAAGATAACTCTGCTTATGTAAAACAGCTTGGATCTGTCGTGGCGACGGTATTCAACAAACATGGAGTTGTTAGACTGCGATGCATAGGCAAGAAATCTATTACAAATGGAGTATATGCACATGCCCAGGCTAATCTGTTGCTATCAAAACAGGGAGTTACTCTGGTAGGAATTCCTACTTATAAGACCATTTCAATTAGTGGGCCAAATGGAGATTCTGATGTAGTTTCTTTGGTAATGGAGCTAAGGAAACTAGTTAGCTCACCGACAGAATAGTAATAACGAAGAATAACGGAGAATATTGTGTCATATTTCAACTCTAAAAAAATAGCAGATTTATTTATGGCCTCTGAAGCTAAAGCTTTAGAATCTGAATACGATTTAGAAGATTTGATTTCTTTTGTAAAATCCGCAGAAGGCAAAATAAAATTTTTTGAAAACCTAAAGAAAAGAAGAAATGAAGAAACAGATAATGAAATAAAAAAAATTTCTGATAAGATTTCGTTTATAAAACAGATTATGCTTTTGACTTTAGAAGAGGCTGGAAAAAAGTCAGTAAATTTTCCTAGTACTGGAAAAATTACATTAACCGAGAGAAAAGGAAAATGGGTTATAGATAATGAATCTGACCTTTTGAATCAAATACAAAAAGAACTTGGAGATGAAGAATTCAAAACAATAGTTCAGACAAAAAATGTATATTCTAAAAAAGATATAGATTTAGTTTTGGATAAGTGGGAGTCTGGTGGAAAGATTCCAGCCTCTATTCACAAAGAAGATCCAACTAAAATTCCAAAGATATTTTTTAGTGGAGACTGCATCGCTGAATATGATGAAGACGAAATGAATATAAGCATACATAGTATAAAACAAAATAATATTTCTAGTCAAAATAACATAGAAGATATAAATGAACTGGATTTCTAATGCCAAAAATAAACTATAAAAAAGAAAAGCTGATAAAAGCCATAAGAAAACTCGAAGAGGTATATAAGAGAATTCCATCCACCACAGGATGCATGGAGAATATATCTAAAGAAAAAGGCTGTAATGGATGGTGTTGTGTTCTTCAAAATCCTCATCTATTATATTCAGAATTTTTGAATACGCTAAATAATATTATGTCCAATTGGACTCCTGATGATATTTTAGCTATTATAGAAAAATGTCTACAGAATTATTTGAGTGAAAATCCAACTAAGACATGTGTATTTTTTGATAGAGATTCAAAAAAATGTCTGCAACATGGCACAAGGCCCTTAGCCTGTAGAATATATGGAATTGAACCGAAATCTTCATATGATAGAAAACTAGAAAGTCTACGCAGAGAATATAATGACGAAGAAGGGCTATACTTTAGAAATCAATGTAATCTTGTAAAAACAGAAGATGGAACTAATTTGACTGAAGAAGATTGTGATAAATTCTGGAATGAACTTGTCAAAATAGAAAAAGAGATTGGAATAAAAGGAAAAGATATAAATGATAGTGCTTATGGAACATATAAGACATATCACGATCATTTTTTGATGTATCTGCTTCCAGATATTACAATGGAAAATCTATCGTCAGTAAGAAAATTTGGAACAAGAGAAGAAAAGCTAAACATAGTAAGTACATTTATAAATATTTTCAAAGATCAACTTTATAAAACTAAACAAAATGAAAAAACAGAAGAAAAGTAGAAATAAACTCAGAAAAGAAGCCCAGAGGCATCAAAGAGAGCATCTTGAAAAACAAAGACTAGAGAATGATATAATAAACCATAAAAAAGATATGTCTCAAAAATCTTTTGATCAGGTCATAATACATAATGCTCACTATGAAGAGGGATTAGATTTGATAGTTTTTGATGTATATCCTATAATAGGTGGAGAAGAGATAAAAACTAAATCGTATAGAATGAGTTGTAGATTCTCTGATATCCAAAATGCTTATAATATAAATGGAAATGTCCCAACATATCTCAAAATGAAATTTTGCCAAGATATAATAGGAAAAGTAAAAAATGTAAAATCTTTTCAGGCAAAACTCCCAACAAAGGAAGAAATAGATGATATAACTGATTATAATGTACCAAAATCTTTAGACTTTTGGCATCAATATCCATTTTATGAAACATATCTTTTAGAAAGCGGAGAAGAATGCGATCCAAGTGTAAGATAAATAAAGAGAATAATATAGAGTGATAGCTTGTGGTGAAACCATAGGCTAATGTCACTCACGATAGGATAGGCAATGAGTTCTGTAGAGGCGAAAAAGAGGTTTAATGAACGTCAGCTAGAAGCTATTCATCACAAAGACGGTCCTTGCGTAGTGACGGCTTCGCCGGGGTCAGGGAAAACAAGTGTTCTTACATCAAGAATAGTTACACTTATTCAAGACGGAATTTCCCAAGAAAATATTTTGTGCCTGACTTTCACTAATAAAGCGGCAAAAGAGATGGGAGAAAGAATCAAAAAAGCCTTAGCAGTAAAGAAACTAAACTTTTATATTGGAACGTTTCATTCTTTTTGTGCCACACTCCTACGTAAATATGGCTCATTTATTGGTTATTCAAATACCTTTAGTATTATGGATGATAAGGATCAAGAGACTCTTATAAAGAAACTCATACAAAAGAAAAATTTGAAGAAAGACCAAATAAATGTATATAAGATTATATTTTGCGTAAATAGTTTTAGAGAAAATCTCAAAACTGATAAAGAACTTTTAGAGATGGTAAATAATGACACTATATATTATGATCTTTGTAAAGATTATTTGAAACTATGTTATGATAATAACTGTATAGATTTTAGTGGATTGTTATATGAGACTGTTCGCTTATTCGATACTAGCAAAGATTTATTAGAAAAACTTCAAGATAAGCTGAAATATATATCTGTTGATGAAATGCAAGATACAAACTATATTCAAATGCATATAATAAACATGCTTGGAGAAAAATATAAAAATATATTTCTTGTTGGAGACATAAATCAAAGTATTTATAAATTTAGAGGAGCAAGATATAAAAATATATTAGATTTTGTAAATGATAACAAAAACTGTAAAAATGTATTTCTAGAAAAAAACTACCGATCAACTCCTGAAATAGTTGAAATAGCAAATAAGCTTATCTCTCGTAATAGTAATAGTCTAAATAAAAAAATAAAAACAGATAATCCTTCAGGTAGTGTAGTCAGGCTAAATAAATATGAAAGCCCGAGAGAAGAGGCAGATAATATATCAAAAGAAATAGAATATCTAGTTCATCAAGAAGGATGGTCATATTCAGACATAGCAATATTATATAGAATAAACAGTTCATCTTTAGACTTACAGCTATCTTTTTCTAGGAACCAAATACCATTTACAGTTATTGCTGGAAAAAGTTTTTTTGATAAGATGGAAATAAGAGACTGCTTGGCTATGTTGAGATTTTTAGTAAATCCAAATGATTTTCTGTCTTTTTCTAGAATAGCAAAACTATTTTCTGGAGTAGGTGATGCAACAATTCTAAAGATAGAAGAAATAGCAAACGATAATAAAACCTCAGTTCTTGATATATGTAAAAATATAGATTCATATACTAGAAAAAATGGATTGAAAAATATAGCTAAGAAAATGACAGAGTCATTTTCTTTTGATTATTCAAAAATGAATGCCGGAGACTGTTTGAGCTATATAACCAATAAAATGGAATATATTGATAATCTAGAAAAATACTGTCCAAAAGACCATAAAGACAGAGAACAAAATATAAAAGAGTTTATAAATAATGCTACAATATTTGGTCAGCAAAGTAAAAGCATAGAAAAGTATCTTCAAAATATATCTTTGGCTTCTAGTTCTGATAAGGATACAAATGGAAACAGCGTTGTAATAGGAACTTACCATAGCTCTAAAGGACTTGAATGGCCCATTGTTTTTGTTCCATCTGTTTCTGATTCTAATTGTCCATGTCAAATGTGCCTATCAGAATGTAATGGTGATAAAGATTTAGAAAAAGAGGCCATAGAAGAGGAGACTAGGTGCCTATATGTCGCTATTTCAAGAGCTATGAGCCTGCTCCATATAAGTTTTTCTAAAACCAAACAAATAAGAGATAACAAGGGTTTTATGAGAACCATTCCGCAAAAACCAAGTAGATTTTTATATGACTGTGGATTATTGAAAAAACCAATATAAGAAGATGGAGAAAAAATATGAAAATAGAAATAATATTTCACTCAAGTTCGACTCCAAAAATACATGACGCATATGCGGTGTATACAAGGGGGGGGTCTTTTGTGTGTTGCTTCAACGGATATGAAAAATATCATAAAATATCCTCTCTGCAATGTTTTTAGCATCGCTCATGAACATGGATATCATATTGGCACCTCGTATAAAACAAAGAAAAATAGGAGATGATTATGGCTGATATAGATTTTTTGATGGCCGGAGAAAACGGTTGGACATTGTACGAAAGATATAATGTAGAAAACGAAAAATGTCCTGTTTGCGGAAAAATGACCGCATCTAAAACTATTGTAAAAAGAGAAATAGTAGAGGTATCTATTATTTCAGTAAATATTTATATGGATTCTCATCAAACAAATATTTTCTATGAATATACTCATACAGATCCAGCAAAAAGAGAATACGAAAGATTTTGTAATCAACCAAATGTTTTTAGAACAAAAGAAGAAGCTGAAAAATTTTTCAATGATAAAACATGAAGGAGATATTAAGAAGTATGAAACAAATCTAAATAAATATTACTCTGAACATAAAAAATATAAAGAAAAACTAGCAGAGTGGAATAAATATGCAGAAAAATATCAAAAAGAAAGAGACGAGAAACAAGAAAAAATGGAAAGAGATCTTTTAGTCAAACTTACGGAAAAGTATAGAAATGAGTGATATTCGTCTATCTGTTCTAATAACTTCTTTAGCCAAACGAAGTAGACTTTTATATAGACTTCTTACTGAACTTGAAGTTCAAAAGACTCCCGAAATAGAAGTCCTTGTAGAATGTGATTCTGGAGAAAGGACTGTAGGATATAAACGACAAAAGCTTCTAGAGGCTTCTAGAGGCACGTTCGTAGCTTATGTGGACGATGATGATCAGGTCTCAGAAAGTTATTTACAGCGGATTCTAGAGGCTCTAGAGGGTGATCCAGACTGTTGTGGTATGCAGGGAGAGTGGAGAATGCACGGCTTCTCTAAAAAGATTATTTGGGGTCTAGAATACGATTGGAAGAAAATAGATAATGTATATTATATTGGAACAAATCATATAACTCCTGTAAAAAGAGAAATAGCATTACAATGTGGATTTCCCGATATAAGTATTGGGGAAGACCAGGAGTATGGACGTAGGGTTCGTAGAATAGCGAAAAAAGAAATAAAAATAGGAACTTCTATTTACTTTTATAACTGTAATCCAAAGCATCCCGAAACAATTGAGTCTTTAAAAAGGCATAAGAGATGAACATATCAGAAATACAAAGTATACATAAAGGCAGTATGGCTTTTGTGGTAGGCTCAGGTCCAAGTATACATTACCAAAATATAAACCCTCTATCTGATTATATCACCATAGCAATAAACGCTTCCATAGCAAAAATATCAAACGCTGATTATTTCCTTTCTGATGATGAGGATATTATAAATTGGTCATATTATAATCAAATTCTTGCTAAAAACAATACCAAATGTTTTTTTTATATAAGAAAACTAAAAAATCTTACAAAGATGATTCCAGAAGAAAGAATTATTTGGTTTGACCATAAAACATGGTATAATCCCATAACAGGAGAAAAGCCAAAAGATGGATTATTTATGACCGACGATGCTTCTCTGCCAATAATAGGAGCTAGAAACTCTTTAGCGTCAGCAATACATATTGCGTACATTATGAAATGTAATCCAATAGTTATTTTAGGGGCAGATTGCTGTCTAGATAATGGTAAGAAATATTATTGGCAGTTTGATAATGAACCGAAAGTTTATAGAACTGATGGTAAATCTTTATTTTATAGAGCCACTGGAAAAATAAATAATAAGGTAGTAGATAATCATACTAAAGAATTTTTGTCATATTGGAATGAACTTGCGGAGCAAACTAAAAAGCAAAATATAAATATAATAAATGCTTCAGGAGGAATAATGGAATCATTTCCAAGAATGACTTTAGAAGAAATTTTGGAAAAATATGGGAATAATAGAAAATGATAAACAATAAAACGATTTTAGCTGTTATTCCTATAAAAACTCAAAGTAGAGGTTTTTATGAAAAAAGCCTTCGCATTACTTGTGGAAGACCATTATTCCATTGGTCTTTATTAGCGGCAGTAAAAAGCAAATATATTGATTTGATTATTATAAGTTCCAATAATGATAAAATAAAAGAGTCTAATGATTTATTTTCAGTAAAAAAAGAAAATGATCTAAAAAGCAATAAATATAAAGTGCCTATTTATTTAGAAAGGCCCAATGACCTATTTTGTGAAGACGAAAAAATAGACGAATCATTATTATATAGCATAAATAAACTAAAAGAGACAGGATTTCATTCCGATATAGTTGTTACTCTGAACCCGCTTTACCCTATTAGAAATAATAATCTTTTAGATAGGTGTATAGAAAGAATGTTATTAGAAAAATCTGATTCTCTAATAACCGCTTTACAGCTTCCTAAAGCGTTCTGGCAGCTAAATAAAGACAAGACAAGTATAAAAAATTATAAAGAAAATGACTTTATATATATTGAGAATGGAAATATTTCAATAGTAAATACAAATATTTTAGAAAAATATAAAACAAGAATAGAAGGAAAAGTTTCTACTTTTATTACTACAAAACATCAAAATATAAAAATAGATAGCGATGATGACTTTAAAATGATAGATAGATTTTTTGAGGACAGTTTGCCGGTATGATCTCTATGGAATTTACTACCA
>Ga0172366_10001204_pt1 | contig 20039 bp, 18 predicted proteins | sample LakKivSesite69cm_FD_114533 | JGI IMG/M metagenome (GOLD analysis project Ga0172366, IMG submission 114533) | Sediment microbial communities from Lake Kivu, Rwanda - Sediment site 69cm | ecosystem: Environmental > Aquatic > Freshwater > Lake > Sediment | place: Rwanda: Western Province, Lake...
AGGTAAATTAGCGCTCTGGCTTAAGTCCAAAGGCAGAAAGCCATATTTAGTTCCCGCAGATGTTTATCGTCCGGCCGCAATAGAGCAGTTGATTACTTTAGCGGGAAAAATTGAGGTGCCGGCTTATTCATCCCGGGTGGAGCAGAAGCCAGAGGAGATTGCTCAGCGGGCTTTAGACCAGGCAAGGATTCAAGGGCTTGATGCAGTGATTATTGACACTGCCGGTCGGCTCCATATTGATGAGGAGCTTATGGAGGAGCTGGTTCGGCTGAAAAAGATTTTAAACCCGAGCGAGGTATTATTAGTGGCGGATGCGATGACCGGACAGGATGCGGTTAATATCGCAGAGGCTTTTCACCAGAAGGTTGGTTTAACCGGGGTGATTTTGACCAAGCTGGATGGAGATGCTCGTGGTGGAGCCGCTTTAAGCATTAAGGCAAGGATTGGCAAGCAGATTAAGTTGGTCGGGGTCGGGGAGAAGTTAGAGGCGCTTGAGGTTTTTCATCCAGAGCGGATGGCGAGCAGGATTTTGGATTTGGGAGATATTCTCAGTTTAGTTGAGAAGGCGGAGGAGGCGTTTGATAAAAAGCAGGCAGAGAAGCTCCAGAAAAAATTCCTGGAGCGGGAGTTTGATTTTGAGGATTTTCAGGAGATGGTTCGCCAGATTCAAAAGTTGGGTCCAATGGAGGAAATTTTGTCATTATTACCGGGGATGAAGAGCCAGCTAAAGATGATAAAAAATTTCGGGAATGCAGAGGTGGAGCTAAAGCGGAGCTTAGCGATAATCAATTCAATGACTAAAGAGGAGCGGGCGAATTTTCGGATTATCAATGGTAGTAGGCGGATTAGGATAGCCAGGGGTTCTGGCACCACGGTTCAACAGGTGAATCGGGTGTTAAAGAGTTATTTGGAGATGAAGAAGATGATGAAGAAGGTTAAGCCCAAGGAATGGGAAAAGGTTTTGGCACGCGGGATTTAAGAAAGGAGGAATAAAAGTTATGGCGGTTATAATTCGGTTGAGAAGGGCGGGCAAGAAGAACCAAGCGTTTTATCATATTGTCGCGACGGATTCCCGTTCTCCGAGGGATGGCAAATTTATAGAGAAGTTGGGATATTATAACCCTAAATCTAATCCCTCAGTAATAGAGGTTAAAAGCGACCGGGTGCTTTACTGGTTAAGTAAAGGCGCAAGTATCAGTCGCACGGTGAGTAATTTGCTAAAGAAGAAGGGGATTATTGGTTCTGCAAAATCCAGCGAGAATCCGCTGAAAGAGAATAAAAAAGAGTAAGTTAGATGCCCAGAAGGTCGGATTTAAAAGGCTTGTTGGAATATGTGGTAAAGAGTCTGGTGGAGGAGCCAGAACAGGTTTCTGTGGATTTAGCTGACGATGAGAAGGGCTTGGTTTTTGAGTTAAGAGTCAGTGAGAAAGATAGAGGCAGAATCATTGGCAAGCAGGGCAAGACCATTAAAGCGATTCGGAGGTTATTATCTGCCGCGGGGAGTGGTTCTGGCAAGAGGATATTTCTGGAATTGGTGGAATGAGCGAGATTAGCGATGTTAGAATCTGGGAAAGAGAACCCGGAGCAGGGTCAATTTTTAGAATTGGGCAAGGTCGGCAGAGCCTTTGGACTGCGCGGGGAGCTCCGCATATATCCATATAATCCATTAAGCGATAGTTTAGAGCAGATTAAAACTATTTACCTTGGTTCCTCTGATAATAAAGAGATAAAGGAAGTTAAGATAATTAACCTGCGCAGGCACAAGGATTTTTTTCTGGTTCAACTGGAGGGGATAGAGGACCGAACCCAGGCTGAGAGGTTCAGGAACTGGAAGGTATTAGTCAATAAAGACCTTCTTCCTGCTCTTCCGGAGGGAGAATACTACTGGTTTCAATTGATTGGGCTAAAGGTTTTTCTGGAGAATGAGCAAGAGGTCGGGGAAGTGATAAGAATTGAGGAGACCAATTCCCAGCTTGGAGGAAATGATATTCTGGTAGTGGAGCATAATGGAGAAGAGGTTATGCTTCCTTTTTGCGCCACGGTGATTAAAAAAGTGGAGATTGAACAAAAAAGAATTATAGTCAGCGGTTTTGAGAATTATAAAGGATGATTCAATTTGATGTGATAACACTTTTTCCGGGGCTATTTTCTTCTGCGCTCCGGGAGAGTCTCCTCAAGCGAGCAGAGGACAAGGGACTGGTCCGGGTCCAGCTTATAAATCTTCGGGACTGGGCAGAGGATAGGCATAAGACCGCGGATGATGCGCCTTTTGGGGGCGGAGATGGGATGGTGCTTAAGCCTGAGCTTTTGGAAAACGCGATTCGGAAAGTGAGATTAAATGGGGAGCTGGCGCCAGTGATTGGACTCAGTCCTCAGGGAAGAAGATTTGACCAGGAATGGGCAGAGAGGCTGTCTCGGTTAAATCGGATAATTTTAGTTGCGGGCAGATACGCAGGGATGGACCAGAGAGTGATTGAACAAGAGGTGGATGAGGAGCTTTCCATCGGGGATTATGTGCTTGGGGGCGGAGAGATACCAGCATTGGTGGTGATTGAAGCGGTGTCTCGGTTAGTTCCCGGGGTTTTGGGAAATGAGGAATCTCCTCAGAGGGACTCTTTTCCAGAAAGGCTTGAAGCCAGACAATATACCAGACCCAGGATATTTGAGGGGGAGGAGGTCCCTAAAGAGCTGATTAGCGGAGACCATAAAAAAGTTGAATTCTGGAAAAAAAAGGACTCGCTTCATAGGACTCTATTGAAAAGGCCGGATTTATTGGTTCGCTATCCGCTAAGCCGAGAGGAGCAAAAATTACTGGAGCAGATTAAAGAGGAGTTGTTTGCCAATTGATTGATACTAAAAAAATTTATATAGCTCTTTTACATCATCCGGTTTATAACAAGCAAGGAGAAGTGATTGCCAGCGCCATAACCAATCTTGACCTTCACGATTTAGCTCGGTTATGCGCCACTTATGGCTTAGGAGGATATTATGTGGTGCAACCACTTGCGCTTCAGAGAAAGTTAGCGGAAAAATTGCTCTGGCACTGGCTTTCCGGTCCGGGCTCAGAGTCCAATTGGACCCGGAAGGAGGCTTTTGAGCGAGTAAAGGTGGTGGCGGGGTTAGAAATTGTCAAGGAGCAGGTGGAGAAGGAGAGCGGAGCTTCTGCTAAGCTGGTCGCCACTTCTGCGAAGAAGCTCGGAAGGCAGATAGGTTATAAGAGGCTCAAGAAGTTAATGGACGCGGATTTGGGTCAAAGCTGGCTGATTATTTTTGGCACTGGCTGGGGCTTGACCCGGGAATTTTTGGAAAAGGAGGTTGATTATGTTCTTGAGCCAATTATGGGGAGAAATGAATATAATCATTTAAGCGTTAGAACTGCGGTGGGAATAATTTTAGATAGGCTTTTGGGGGTTGACAGAGAAGCAGAGTAAAGGCAGAATAAAATAGATAAGGAGTGGAGCGATGAATAAGTTGGAGAAGTTTGAGCAAGGGAGATTAAAGAGTGAGTTAGCAGGAAAAGACCTGGAATTTCGTCCCGGGGACACGATCCGGGTGCATCATCGGATTCGGGAAGGGGATAAGGAGAGGGTGCAGGTCTTTGAAGGAGTGGTGATTAAAATTAAGCAGGCGGGTCCGAGAACCACTTTCACGGTTCGGAAAATCTCCTATGGAGTAGGGGTGGAGAAAATTTTTCCTTTGCACAGCCCAGTGATTGAGAAGGTAGAATTGAGACAAAAGGGCAAGGTAAGAAGGAGCAAGCTCTATTATCTTCGGGAAAGAATTGGCAAAGAGGCAAAGATAAAAGAGCAAAGATAAAAAGGGTGGGAGATGGAACTTATTGACCTGGTTTTGCAAGGTATAAAAAAGTTCGTCCAGAGCCAGAAGATTCCTTTTAAATCAGGCTTTAACTTGATTTTTGGTGGGAATGAATCTGGGAAAAGCACGCTTTTTAATTGTTTGCAAGAGCTTTTATTTCCAACCCAGAGCATAGAAGAGGGATGGGTGAGCTGGAAGGGAGCGGAGCAAAGCCGAGCGGGCTTGACCTTCAAGCAGGGCGAGACTTTTTATCGGGTTCTTAAGGATTTTTCTCAAAATCGGATTAGTCTATCTCGTAAAACCGCTGAGGTTGACAAATTTGAACGGCTAAGCACAGAGCCCACGGAGATAGTTTCCATTCTGGCAGAGGAGCTTAACCTGCCTGGTTATGAAGATTATAAAACTTTATTTTTAGAAAGCCGCCTCTGGCTTCCCAGTCATACCGGTATTGAACCTCCCAAGCCTGTTCCCTCCAAAGAAAAAGCCTCTGCTCAGCCCCCTCTTGGTAATTTAGGAGGGACAAATGTTCCGGGCTTTGGACTGCCCGGCTATCCAGGAATGGCGCCACCGGGATATGGCTATCCAGGAATGCCTATGGCGCCAGGGTTCAGCGGTCCTGGATATATGGGGATGCCAGGTATGCCGGGGATGCCGGTTATGCCCGGGGCGCCGGGAATGGGCGCGCCGGGATATATGGGGATGCCGGGATTAGGGATGCCGGGAGGGGAGATGTTAGGAGAAGATGATGGGATGAGCTGGGAGGAGAAGGAGAAGAGGTTAGAGAAACTCAAAGCAGAGCTTGGTCGGGTAAAGGAGGTTGAGGAGCTTCATTTTGAACTGGATGGGTATCAGGCAAAGGTGTTTGAGCTTCAGAAGGAAAAGGAGAAGGTGCTTAGCATAGATAAAGAGCTTAAGGAGTTAGAGGAGGGATTAAGCAAGTATCGGTTTTTCATAAATTTGCCGGAGAATATAGACCAGCGGATTACGCAATATAATTCTTTAGAGAGCAATCGGGCAAAAGAGCTGGAGGGAATAGATGAAAAGATGGCGGACCTGGATGCGGAGCTAAGGGCGTTGGAGGCTGAGCCTAAATTTTTTCAGCGGTTGACCTTTAAAATTGGATTAGGACTCTTGGCGGTGGGAATTTTAGGGATAATAGTCTCCTCTTTTCTTGAGCTTAAATGGGTATCCACCCTTGGAATTTTAATTGCGCCAGCTTTAATCCTGTTAGGGATTGCGCTCTGGCAATTTTTGACTCAAGAAGGAAAGAAGAGTGAATTAAGGGAAAATCTTAAAAGGCTGGAAGAACAAAGGCGGAGAGTGATTAAGGAGTATGAGGTAAAAGGCGCGCTGGTCAAAAAATTGTTAGAGAAGACTGATTGTTCAGATACTGAGGAACTGGGGGAGATGCTGAATAATTATCGGGAGTTAGAGGCGAGAAGGGATGAGTTAAGCAGAAAGAAGAAGGAGCTTTTCTTGGAATTAGATTGGGAGAGGTTGAATAAGGAGGAGGCGGAGCTTAAAGGAAAAATTAGCGAATTAGAGGCAAAGCTTAAGAAGTTTGCAGGGATTGGATTAGATATAAATGAGATGCGGAGAGAGATAGAGACTCTGGAGAGGTCTTTGGAGCGGGCAAGGCAGTTGGGTTTGATTGGGAAGAAAGAGGAGGAGAAGGTTTCAGGGCTGGTGGTGGAGCCGGGCAAGACCCAGGTAGTAAGTGCGTTGGATAGGTCTGGATTAGTCTTCTGGGAACGGATTTTTGATTCCGGGGCAAGATTATTAGAGCTGGAGCTAGAGCAATTATGGTCGCAGACTCTGTCCCGGGCTAATCTTTATCTTCAGGCTCTTTCCGGGAGGCGTTATTTGGAAATTAACAAGCGGGAAGGGAAAATTTTTATTAGGATGTCTGAGGTGGAGAAGGAGCTGGAGTTAAGCGAGGCTGGCACAAAATCTTTTGATTTGGTGTTCTTTTCTTTAAAATTTGCCCTGCTGGAGCTTGTCCTCCAAAAATATCCATTACCGATGATTTTAGATGACCCTTATGTTCTTTTAGACGAGAACTCCGCACTAGCGGTAGGTAAAATCTTGAAGCGGTTAAGCGCTAATTCTCAAGTGGTGCTTTTTTCTTCCCAGAGATTATTTGCCCGGGAGGCGAGCCAGGCATTGGCGCTCAGTTGAGTTAAATTTTTCTTTCCGAATTTGGTTTAATCCTTTGATTGTGTTAAGTTAAATTTTGAAATGAGATTAAGCTGGAAAAAATTTTTAGCGGGATTGATAGCGAGCCTTTCTGCCTTTGGGGTGGTGTTAGGTTGTGAGCTGGTCAAGAAACTATCTCCGCCCAACAATTTTTCCGAGCAGAGGAGAGAGGTCGCGGAGTTTTCCGAGAAGGCGCAGGCTGGATTTCATCTAAGCCTTGCGCTTCAATCGCTTTTTGATAATGATTTTAAAAATTCCGAGCAGGAGCTGAAAAAGGCTATTGGCTTAGACCCAAACTCCTCTTATCTTCACTATTTGTTAGCTCAGGTTTATATAATGAGCCAGAATCCCACCTCTGCGATAGAATCCGCTAAACGGGCAATTGAGCTAAATCCGGATTGGGAGGAGCCGTATTATTTTTTGTTAGAGGTTTATCTTTTTAATCAGCAGGGTGAGCCAGCGGAGCAATTAGCGCAAAAGCTACTGGAGAAAAACCCCGGGGATAGCAAAGCGGTGATTCAACTTTCTCGGGCTTATCAGGCTCAGGGGTTGGTTGGTCCCGCGGTGGTGGTGCTTAAAAATTTTATTGAGTCATATCCTAATAAAATAGAGGCTCGGAAAGAATATGCGCGACTTTTGGGGATTTTGGGCAGAGACCAAGACGCTAAGCAGGCTTATCTGGCGCTGGTCAAAGATTTTCCAATGGATTATGAATCTTGGATAGAATACGCAGAGCTGAATCTGAGGCTAGGAGAATTAGAAGAGGCGAGAAGGGCTTATCAACAGGCGCTTGCTATATTTCCTTTGGATGTGGAGAACCGTCTGGAGCTTGTGAAAATTCTTTCCCAGTTAGGCAAATCCAAGGAGGCTCGGGAGCAGATGGAATTAGCCAAACAGTTAGCGGGTAAAAATTTTGAGACCTGGTTTTTGTCCGCTTATTTATATCTAAAAGAGAATAATCTGGAAAAAGCCAAAGAGGAGTATCTTCAAATTTTGGAGATAGCGCCTGAATCTGGACAAGTGCTTTATAGCCTGGGGCTGATTGCCCAGGAAGAGAAAAATTGGGAACAAGCGGAAAAATGGTTTTCCCGGATAAAAAGCAAAGATGAGTTTTATTTTGAGGCAAAGGCGCAGATGGTTTGGTCTATTTATCATCAGGGCAGGAAAGACCAGGCAATAGAACAAGCTAAAAAATTGATCAAGGAACACCCCGGAAAAGAGGTTTTCTGGCTGACTTTAGCCGGGATTTATGAGCAGGAGGAGCGGAATCAGGAGGCTCAAATTCTATTGGATTCTGCGCTCAAGCAGATTCCGGAAAGTCCGGAGATATTTTATGCGCTGGCAATGGTTCATTCTTTGCTTGGGGAGAATGAAAAGGCGATTGAGCTTGCGAAATTTGCGCTTAATAAGAAGCCAGAGGACCCGATGATTTTGAATTTTATTGGTTATTGCTGGGCTGAGCAGGGAGAAAATCTTGACCAGGCAGAGGAATATATCCGGAAGGCGCTTGTTAAAAATCCAGATAACGGCGCAATCATTGATAGTTTAGGCTGGGTCTATTTCCAGAAAGGAGATTATAAAGAGGCGCTTCGCTTGATAGAAGAGGCAAATCAGAGATTTCCCGGAGACCCGGAGATAAATAAACATTTAGGACAGGTCTGGATTAAATTAGGAAACCAGAATCAGGCTTTAAAATATCTGGAAAAGGCTTTGAGCTTAAATCCGCGCTCTCGGCTTAAAAAAGAGATAGAAGAGTTGATTACCGGGCTTAAACAATGAGCAGAGTTTCAAAAAATTGGGTTTGGGTTTTAATTTTGGTCTGGGGATTATTCTGGACTTTCTGCACAAAGCCCGGTCCTCAAAAAGAAGAAAAAGCTGAGCCTCTGGTTTGTTCAGGAGAGCTTAACTTCCCTGGCGCAGTAGAAAAGGTGTTACCAGAGAAAAATCAAGAACCAGCCTCCGGGGATTGGCTGGTGCGGAGGCTATCCGCAGAGCCTGCTACTCTTAATCCAATTACTTCTACTGATGTGTATTCTGAGATGGTTTATTCTTCAGTGATGGAGACGCTTTTGGAGATGGATTTAGCGACCCAGGAGTTAGTTCCTTTGCTGGCAGAGCGATATGAGATTAGCCCAGATAAATTGGCTTTTACTTTTTATTTGAGAAAAGATGTCCGCTGGCAGGATGATAAGCCTTTTAACGCGGATGATGTGATTTATTCATTGGAGCGGATTATGGACCCGAAGGTGGATTCTGCTCATCTTCGGGTTTATTATTTAGACTGCGTAGAGGCAAAAAAGCTGGACGATTACACGGTTCGGTTTCGCTGGAGAGTGCCATATTTTAAGGCGCTGGAGATGTTAGGAGGACTGCCGATTGCGCCTAAGCATATCCTCTATGATGGCACTGATTTTAACAGTCACCCTTTTGGCAGGGCGTTGATTGGCACGGGTCCTTATCAGATGGTCTCTTGGGAGACCGGCAAGAGGATTGAGCTGGTTCGGAATAAGGATTATTGGGGAAAGCCCGGATATTTTGAGCGGATTATTTTCAAAATAATCACGGATGATAATGTTTCGCTTCAGGTATTTAATCAAGGCGGGATTGATTTGGTAGGATTGACCCCGATTCAATGGCTCAAGCAGACCAATTATTCCGCTTTTTTAAACCGGGCAAATAAAATCGCTTATGATTATCCCCAGTTCGGATATATTGGCTGGAATCTCAGAAGACCACCTTTTGATGATAAGAAGGTGCGTAAAGCAATGACCATGCTTCTCAACCGAGACGCGATTTTAAAAAATATCTATTTTTGCTTGGGCGAGGTGGTGAGCGGACCGGTCTATATCAATACCCCTTATTATGACCAATCAATCAAGCCTCTGGCTTATGACCCACCGCAGGCAAAGCAATTATTAACTGAAGCGGGCTGGATTGACCAGAATCAAGATGGAATCAGAGAGAAAGATGGAAGGGATTTTAGATTTGAGTTATTGATTCCAGCCGGAAATGAAAATGCGGAAAAACTGGCGACCATTTTCAAGGAGGATTTAAAGAAAGCCGGGATTGAGATGGGTATTCGGATGTTGGAATGGAGTGTGTTTTTGAAGAACCTTCATGAATGGAAGTTTGACGCGTGTATGTTAGGATGGGCAATGGACGCTAACACTGACCTTTATCAGATTTGGCATTCTTCTGGCGCGGATGTCAAAGGCAGTTCCAATCATATCGGCTATAAAAATCCGGAGGTGGATAGGCTGATTGAGGAAGCGAGAAAAGAGTTTGATAAAGAAAAGCGGGTTCAGATGTATCATCAGATTCATCGGATTATCGCAGAAGACCAGCCTTATACTTTCCTTTTTACCAATAAAGCGCTGATTGCGATTGATAAAAGAATCAAAAATGTTATTCCTTATCCGATTCGGCCCAGCTTCAAATTCACTGATTGGTTCGTGCCAGTAGAGCTTCAAAAGTATTCCCAATCCGGTTCAGCAAAAACTCCTCCGAAAAAATAAAAATTTTCACTCTCCCCGTGTTATCTTTCCTGGTATTTTCCTTTGCCCTTTCCAAAAGATAAATATAAAATTATAACTATGAGAAAAGTAATCAATTTTAAGGGAGAAAAATGAAGGAGAGCAGGGTCAGGATTGGGATTTGTGGCACTGGGTTTGTCGGAAACATTCATTGCCGGGCAATCAGCGGGAATCAAAAGGCAGAGCTAATTGCGGTTTGCTCCTTGACCAATAAGGAACGAGGCAGGGCTTTTGCTCAGCGCTATAAAATTCCAAAGCTTTACACTGATTTTGAAAAGATGCTCAAAGACCCTTCATTGGATTTGATTTTTCTTTGCATCCCCAATCATCTGCACGCAGAATTTGCCATAAAGACCGCAAAAGAGAAAAAGCCTTGCTTCGTGGAAAAGCCTTTATGCCTGACCTTAGCAGAAGCGGATAAAATGATTAGCTCTGCCCGGGAGAACCGGGTCAAGTTATTTTATGGAGAAAATCTTTGTTTTGCGCCCAAGTATGTTCGGCTGAAGGAGCTGATTGAAGAGGGCGCGTTGGGAAAGATATTTTATATTAAGCACCGAGAGAGCCATAGCGGCCCTCATTCCAGTTGGTTCTGGGATATAAGGCTTTCTGGCGGAGGCGCAATGATGGATATGGGCTGTCACGGGATAGAGTTTGCCAGATGGCTTTTAGGCAAGCCTAAAATCAAGCGGGTGTTCGCGTCTCTTGCCAGATTTGTTCATAAGAAAAAGACTCAAGGAGAGGATGATAGCGTTCTTGTGCTGGAGTTTGAGAATGGCGCAAGGGCAGTGATAGAAAACTCCTGGGCGCTCCGCGGGGGATTAGATGACCGGGCAGAGGTTCAAGGGACGCTTGGGGTCGCGTTTTGCGATTTGGTCTATGGCTCAGCGCTAAGGGTGTTCAGCGCTCGGGGATTGGGCTATGCGGTGGAGAAGGCAGAGAGCAGAAAGGGATGGAGTTTTGTGGTTTATCAAGAGGAGGAGATGTATGGTTATCCTCTCCAGGTCGCGCATATTGTAGATTGTATTTTAGAGAATAAGAAACAGATAGAGACCGGAGAGGATGGGAGAATTGTATTAGAGGCGATGATGGCGGGTTATCTTTCCGCAAAACTGGGAAAATGGGTTGAGCTTCCTGCCAAACTGCCAAAGAATAAAAAGCCTTACCAGTTCTGGAAAGAATAGAAATTTAGAGAATTCAAAAGGAGGAAGAAATGAAACATGGTTTTAAATTTGGTAGGAGAAATTTTTTAAAAGTTATAGCTTTAACCGGGGTTGGCTTTGGGGTAAGAAGAAATGTCCAAGCTAAGTCAATTGAATCAAGAAATAATTTTGCCAGATATTTCACAAAAGAGCCAGGCAAGCTCAAATTGCTTGCGGTGACCGACCTTCATTTTTTTGATAGCACAGCCCCAAAGGAAAACAATCAAAAAACCATAAATGAACTTAAATGCTTGATAGAAAAATTCAATCCAGAGTTGATGCTCTTAAACGGAGATACCTGGTATGAAGGGGTGGGCGAGATTTCCTTTAGGAGATGCCAGTGGGCTTGCGAACAAATAGGCGAACTTGGTATTCCTTGGATTTTTGTCTTTGGAAATCATGATGCAGTGGTGGACTTCAAAAGGGTTTATAAGGTATTAACTCTCACCCCAAACTCCCTTTTTTGTGGCGCCCAGAGTTATGGCAATTACCGGGTGGAGATTTGTAGCCCGGCTCAAGAAGTTCCCTTTTGGGTATTCATTATTATAAACGATTACTATCCGGTTCGGGGGTTTAATCAATATCAGGTGAATTGGCTCAATAAACATATTAAAGAGCTTAAGCAAAATTATTCTTCGCCTCCACCAGCTTTTCTATTTTGCCATATTCCCCTTCCGCAATTTAAGACCTTATGGAAAAAAGGAAAAGCAATCGGGATTAAAAATGAGCCAGTAATGGATGAGGGCGGGTCTTCTAAAAGTTTCCTGGCAATAAAGGATTCCGGGATGGTTAAAGCGATTTTTGCCGGGCATGACCATGTTAATAATTATTGGGGGGAAATGGACGGGGTTCGGCTTCAATATCTACGCGCTACCGGCTACGGAGGATATGGAGGGGGAAAAGTTAAAAAAGGAGGAACAATCATTAATATAGACATAAATCAACCTGAGCCAAAGTATGAATTCCTTACAGTGTTTGAAGACGGCTCATTCTGGAAGCCAGAAAAATCCATTTAAAAAATCATTAGCAGAAAGCTAATCCCGATTGCAACGCAGACTCTCCCCGCTCACCGGTTCGGATGCGAACCATTTCCTGAGCGGTTCACCTTGACATAATAATAATTTTTTTTATGCTGAAGGGGAAAATGAAATCTGAGATTCTCTCAATCACAGAATATCTTGGCGTTAGAAGCGAGAGCTGGCTATATAATCAGCTCGCTAATGTTAAAAAGCATAAAATCCATATTGCCACATATAATTATATAAACCAGGAAGAATATCCTTTTTCGCCAGTGTCAATTTTACCCAATCCCAATAAGCTCACTGCCAAGCTCCTCAAGCTACCATTTTATCTTTTTGAAAGAAAGCCCCTTGACCCAGGGGCAAAAGCCATAATTTCAAGAATCATTAAAAATGAAAACATCAAACTCATTCAAGCCCATTTTGGATGGATGGGTTATAAATTTTCCGAGCTTGCTAAGCGCTTCCCAATTCCTTTTATAGTATGGCTTTATGGCTCAGATGTGTTTCTATTGAGACATATCTATAAGCTAAAATATCTATTCAAGCTTCCAGTTATATTTTGCCTCAGCTCTAATGCGCTTCGGAGAGAAGTTGAATTTTTAGGATGCTCCCCACAAAGGATATATGTTTTTCATCCGGGCATCAATATCCCTTCTGAGCCTTCTCAAATTATAAAGAACCATCCGCGGTTAAGAATAATTTCTATAGGGAGATTGATAAATTTCAAAAATCCTGTGGGCTTGGTAGAAATTGCGAAAATTTTAAAAAGCAGAAAAGTGGATTTTGTCTGGGAGCATTTTGGAGAGGGAGAGATGAGGCGAGCGGTGGAAGATAAAATCAAAGAGACCGGAGTTGAAGATAAATTTTTTCTTCGCGGTGAAGTTTCCAATCAAACTGTTTATGAAAAACTTGGTTCAGCTGATATTATGGTCCATAATGCGGTCATCGCCCCGGATGGCGGAAGAGAATCCTTTGGCGTTGTTTTATTAGAGGCTTCTGCCTTTGGTGCGCCAATTGTTAGCGTCAAGCTCGGAGGTATCACAGAAATTGTCCAACACCCAAGCACCGGCTTTCTTTTAGAGCCAGGAGACCTACAAGGTATGGCTGAGAAAATACAACTGCTCTCTAAAAATCCAGAATTGAGGATTCAGATGGGAAAAGCTGGGTATGAGTATGTTGCGAAACATTTTGACCTTAAAAAACAATCAGAAAAGCTGGATAATTTTTATGAAAAGCTCATTGCCAGCTGGCCTGATTTACCTGAATTCCCTGATGACCGAACAGCTGAATAATAAATGAGCAACTAATTTTTTAATTCCGGTAAAATAAAATATGATAAAATTGATAGTAGAATAAGAGGCAGAGAGCTTTGGAGATATTTTTTGGGGTCAGGAAATGGGGCTGAACAAAATAAACATTTAGAGGGCAAAAAAATGCTTCAGATTTATGACCTGATGATTTTAGGAGGGGGAGCTGCGGGATTGAGCGCCGGGGTATATTCTGCGAGGAAGCTTCTTAAAACCTGTATCATCGCCAAGGAGATTGGCGGACAGGTTTTATTGACCAGTGGGGTTGAGAATTATATGGGATTTGAATTTATTTCCGGACCGGAGCTTATCCAGAAATTTGAAGACCAGCTGAACCAATTTCCGATAGAGCAGATTCTGGGTGAGCGAGTGGAGAGGCTAACCAGGCAGGGAGAGAAATTTTTAGCAATCACCGAGCAAGGGAAAGAGGTATTGGCAAAATCCGTAGTGGTTGCGACCGGGAAGCGGAGTCGGGAGTTAGGGGCGACTGGGGAGAAGGGGTTTGCAGGGAGAGGGGTGAGCTATTGTGCGACCTGTGATGGACCTTTTTTTAAGGATATGCCGGTAGCAGTGATTGGTGGAGGGAACAGTGCGTTTGAGACCGCAATGGATATGCTCAAGCTCTGCCCAGTGGTTTATTTAGTCAACATTATGGACAAATGGCAGGCGGATGAGATTTTACAGGAGAGGGTTTTATCTGACCCCAAATTAAAACCTATGCTTAAAAGTAAAGTGAAGGAGATAAAAGGAGATGATAAGGTTAGGTCTATGGTGGTAGAAACCAAGCAGGGTGATAAGGAGCTTGAGGTGAAAGGGGTATTTGTGGAGGTCGGAATGATTCCCAATTCAGAATTTGCTAAAGGTTTTCTTGAGCTGAATTCTCAAGGAGAGATAATAGTTGACTGTCATTGCCGGACCAGTGTTGCTGGGGTGTTTGGAGCCGGGGATGTGACCACAGTGCCAGAGAAGCAGATAATTATTTCCGCAGGGGAAGGAGCAAAAGCGGTTTTATCCGCATATCGCTGGTTAATAGCTAACCAGAAAATTTAGGGAGGGCAAGAATGGCGATTCTGGATGAGAAGGTGAAAAAACAGGTAAAAGAGGAGTTTAAAAAATTAAAGGAGCCGGTTAAGTTAATCGTTTTTTCTCAGGAGGTTGAATGCGCTTATTGCAAAGAGACCAGGGAGCTTTTGAGTGAGCTTGCAGAGCTTGGTGAGCTGATTTTGCTGGAGGTGTATGATTTTGAAAAGGCTAAGGAAAAAGTGGAGAGATATAAAATTGAGCGGATACCAGCAATCGTGGTTTTAGCAGGGGAGGAGGATTTTGGATTCAGGTATTATGGGGTTCCTTCCGGATATGAGTTCAGCACCTTGCTAAATGTGATTATTATGGCGAGCAAGCGGGAGAGCGGGCTTAATCTCAAAGTGAAAGAAGAGCTTAAAAAAATTCAGAACCAGCTGGAGCTAAAAATTTTTGTTATTCCCACCTGTCCTCATTGTCCAAAAGCCGCAATCAGCGCCAGCAGGTTTGCGTTTGAAAACCGCAATCTAAAAGTGAGCATAATTGAGGCAAGCGAGTATCCTTATTTAGCTCAAAGATACGGAGTAATGGGCACGCCCAAGGTAGTAATCAATGAGATGATGGGCTTTGAGGGCGCGCTTCCGGAACCGCTTTTTATCCAGCATCTGCTCCACGCTCAAGAGCATCTTTTAGAAAAGCCCGGAATGCCAGTGGGCAGGGCTTGATGATTTATCCCTGAACCTCAAAAGGATATATATTTTCCAGTTTTTCATCCCGCCATTCTAAGAACAGGAATAATTTGTATTCCCCGGGCCAGCGGAGCTCTATGATGGGATTGGCAATAGCTTGAGCGCAGGAATCAGGCTCAAGCGCAAGCTCAAAATTTTTCAGATAAACTTCCTCTTGAACCGGAGAAATTATCCGCACCTGAATTTTAGCAAAAATCTCTTGAGCCAGGTCATTGACCACAAAAATCGGAATGGCTAATTTTTGTTCCAGCTTATATTTTCTATGCTCAATCAGAGCAAAGGCATAGACCGGGCTAAAGGCTTTTTTTAGCTCAAAATAACTGGATTTAGGCGTCCTCCAGTAATCAATCACCGACCAGCTGATAGCAGGATTTGGGTCATTAAAATCAAATTGAATAGCTCCTCCGGCAGGGCGATACTTCAAAGAACGGATTCGGTCAATGTAATAACGATTGACCAGGCTTTGATAATCCTGGGTCGCCTGGATATATTCTTTAAGCCCTTTTTTCCCTTGAACCGGAACAAATTTTTTAATCAGACGCGGTTGAGCCAGGAATTTTATCGCTAATTCCTTCCAGTTAAGTTTTTCCAGCTGGTCAGGGATGAACTTGATTGCGCTTTCATAATTAGGAAAGGATTGAGCGCCGAATTCGCTTACTAATTTAAGTCTCTCTGGCTTTTTCTTGACCCAATAGTCAAAATTTTTTAAAGCGCCAAAATACCAGCCAAAATAAAGATGAGCATCCCCATGGTCTTTTCTGAACAAGCCTTTTTCCCCTGAGCAATCAAGGATAGCTCGGGACCGGTCTAAGGTTTTAGCTTTGGCAAAAAGTTTTTGGTCCAGCGCCTCTCGGTTCCAGCTATAAATAAAAGCAGAAGAGGCGAATCTGAGATAATCCCTTACCGTGGGTTTTTTTCTGGTGTCCCAGAGTTTGATTGGCTCATTATGAAGACACCAGATAATGATGGAGGGATGATTATAAAGCCGGGCAATCATTTTTTCCATCTGAAAGAGCGCCTCCGGAAGAATTTTTTTGTCATAACTCCATTGAAGCGGAAAGTCCTGCCAGAGCAAAATTCCCATTCTATCTGCAAGCTCATAAAATTCTGGTTTTTCTATATGAGCGTGAACCCGCAAGAGATTGAGGTTTGCGCTTTTAGCTAACTCCAAATCTTTTTTATAATGCTCGCTTGAAACTTTAGCAATTTGATAATCCGAAGGCGCATAATTAGAGCCTCTTAAAAAAATTCTTTGCTCATTGAGATAAGCTATATAATCCCTTAAGGCAAAGGTCCGAACCCCAAATACGCTCTGATAAAAATCGCTTGGCTCGGTTTTCTTCTTTTGAGCAACCTCGAATTTAAGCAGATAAACATTAGGCTCGCCTCTGTCCCAGCTGTTCCAGAGTCTATATTCTTTGAAATCAAACCAGAATTGATAACATTTCTGCCCTCTCCCTCCGAACACAGTCCAGGTTTTTTCTAAGTCCGTTGCTTGATGGTTTTCTGGAACCAAACGAATTTTTAGGTTCAATTCCTCTGAATGTAAAGAATCCAGATTAACAAACCCTTCTATCCGAGCATATTGAGGGTGAACATAGACCGTGTGAAAAGATGATTCCAGAATAGCTATCTGCCCTGAGGAAAGGATTTCTATTGTCTGCCAGATACCGCCCGGGTTCCAATCCGAATAAAGGCAATCCCAATGATGCCACACGCCCAGAATTTGTTTCTTACTGAGTTTATTTTCCTCTTCAAAACAAAATACCTCTAAAATCAGCTGGTTCTCGCCTGGCTCCAATATCTCAGTTATTTCAAAATCAGCAGGAACAAAATAGCCTTGATTAGCTCCCAAACGGAAGCCATTAAGATAAACTGCGCACCAGTAAAACACGCCCTTAAGCCGAAGCCAGTATCTTTTATCTTGCTCTTTAGAAAAATTAAAAGCCCGACGATAAACCATTCTGCCAGAATAATTTTTCAATTCTGGGATTTCCTGCCAATGACCAGGAATCACCTGCTTATACCAGGTCCCGCGCTGGTAGTCTCCATCAAACCGCTCAACCGGCTTTAGTTCCCATGCCCCGGATAAATCCAGCTCTTTTTTCATTTATTCAACCGTAAATCCTAAAAATTTAACCGAATCCCCTTCTTTAACATTATGTTTATCTGCAAATCCTGCGTTCACTTCTAACACGAACCGACTGGGTTTATCAATCGCTAAAGTCTCAGTGGTTTCTGGCTTGGCGTTCTTTATAATCCCTTTAATTTTCCTATCCTCGCCAATAAAAATTAAATCCAGAGGAATATAGGTGTCCTTCATCCAGAACTGAAGGAACTTGGGATAAGGCTCTATGAAAAGCATTCCGCTATTTTCTGCTAACTCCTTGCGGAACATAAGCCCGCGCGCCTTTTGCTCCTTAGTCTTAGCCAGCTCCACCAATACCAAAACCTCTTTATCTTGACTCTGGATAACTACCCGAGCAGGGGGTTCCGGCTCTGATTTTTCAGAGCCAGAGCAAAAAAAATTAAATAGACAAAAACCGATTACTAAAAAAATAATATGCTTAGGCAATATGCTTTTCCAGCCAATTTTCAAAAAATTGATAAACCCTTGCCTTATCCAGCTCATTGAACATCTCATGGTAAAAGCCTTCCCAGTTCTTGAAAGCCTTGTCCGAACTCGCAACTTTTTCAAAAAATTCTTTTGAGCCAGCCGGTTCCACTAACCTATCCTCTGAAGATTGCATCACCAGAATCGGAATTTTTATCTCTTTCGCTTTTGCTTGCGCCTCCTCAATCGCATTGGTAAAACAGGTGAACCAGCGGACACTAACCCGGTCATGAACCAAAGGGTCATTGAGATAATCCTTGACCACCTCTGGGTTATGACTTAACATATTCGGGTCAAGCCCATTGCTTATACTAATTCCGGGAAGCAATCTGGAAAAAACTCTCCCTAAGGCCTGGGTAATCGGATTAGCGTCAATTTTTATTTTCAGCGCGGGGCTGGAAAGAACCAAGCCAGAAAAATCTTTCGGATATTTCAAAACATAATGAACCGAAATCAGTCCTCCCAAGGAATGACCTAACAAAAAACTTTTTTGGCTCGGAAACCGACCTATCACTGAATCCCGAAAAGCTTTATAATCCCCTAAATACTGGTCAAAACTTAAAATATGTCCCCTTCTTCCCTGACTCTTGCCATGCCCGCGATGGTCTATTCCAAAAACCGCAAAACCTTTGCTCTTAAGATATTCTGCTAAATCTCTGTATCTCCCAATATGCTCGCCCAAGCCATGAGCAATGAAAATCAATGCCTTTGGCTTATCCTCGGGCATAAGCCCCTGCCAATAAATTTTAATCCCAGCTTTCGCGGTTAAAAATCCGCTCTCCTGCAAATCACCCTCCTGCCATTGGCATCAAAAGCGCAATTTCATCCCCATCTTGAACCACTCTCTCTAAAGCCTCTGGTAGGTCCCCCTGCTCCCCATTGATTAAAAGCACTGGTTGAATCGGTAGTTTAAGCAGGCGCTTAAAATATCTTTTACTAAAACCAGATTTTTTATCCAATCGCTCAAAAAGCTCTTTCAACCGAAGCTCCTTCTCAAGCTCCTCTTCATAAACCTGATTGACCATCTTCCGGTCAATCATCCCGGCAAGTTTTACCTTTACCCTGGGCATCGCTCATCCATAAATATCCTTGAGAACCTCATCTAAACCTAATTTCTCTAAGACCTCCTTCTTGGGCTTGCCGGTCTCTGGGTCCCAGCCATAAGCATTATAGAAAGCCTTCTGCATCTCCTCCCGATTCAGAGTCACTTCTTTATGAGGTCCATAAGTCAGTGGAGGCTCGCCCACTGCCTTGGAATGAAGCTTAAAATCCTTGGGCTTAATGCCTTCTCTTACATTAAAGCTCTGGCGAAGGGTCTCTATCCGCTCCCCAACGATTAAATAATCCTCCGGAGATTTGTTCCAGCCAGTTGCTGAATTCAGCCATTCAAATATCGGGGTCTTAGGACCACAGCACATTCCAAATAGACATATTCCCACCCCATTCATAATCTGCATCAGCTTGGAGTTTAAAACCTGGTTCTTCATTCTGGCTGTTGGGTCCAAGCGCTTCTTTTTACTGGTAATCAGCTTGAGCGGTTCTGCCTCTTTAAAAAATCTATCAATCCCCATCAAGTCCTGCCAGGTATATGCCGCAATGGTATGCCGACCCGGAGTTGGCTCACATTCATAAGCTATCGCGTGCCCCGGGTCATACTTGGGGTCATGCATCGGCAGTTCCTGACCACCCGCATGAACCGCAAACTTCTCCGAGCTTTTACCAAGCTTCTCCGAGGCTTTCTTCACGCCATCTGCCAGAACATCGCCGATTCCTTTTCTTTGAATTATCATTTCCACCAATTTCATTGCTAATTCCGCATTGCCCCATTTCAACGGAAGCCCGCCAGTGTCCTCCTTAGTGATGATTCCGTTCTCATAACAATCTATCGCAAACGCGACCACTGCCCCGCAGGAGATAGAATCTATGCCTCCACGATTAATTAGGTCATTCATCTTGAACAGGGTGTAGACATCATCAATCAGGCACATTGTTCCGAGCGCACATAAGGTCTCGTATTCCGGCTTATGTGATTCCTCTATCGGATAAGGACCCTCTTTGACCTCCACAATCCCCCCACAATGAACCGGGCAGGAATAACACCCATATTTTTTCACCTCGTATTTCAATATCTGGTCATCACTGATTTTGCTCGCCCGGTCTAAAGGAAAATCCTTATATCCAGCCCCTCCCCAATTCTTAACCGGGCTATCTCCATTCTCCGCGCTCATTGCGGTTATACCCATTGTCCCATATTTCTTAAGAATCATCCTCCATAAATCTCCGGGCTGACGCGTGGGTCCCCCGATTCGGGCAGATATCCCGGCTATTCTTAAAATCCGATTATTGATAACCTTCTGCATAAAATCCGCCCGGTCCAAAGCCTTAGAAAATTTCTTGGAATACCCTTTCATCTGCTCTGAATTTTGAACCTCTATCTTGGCTTTGCCCTGAACCGCAATGGCTTTCAGCATCTTTGAGCCCATTACCGCGCCCAGACCGGACCGAGCCGCAAATCTACCTTTATCATTGCTGATTCCCGCAATCCGAGAGAGCTTCTCCCCTGCCGGACCTATGCAGGCTATC
>Ga0172366_10001206_pt1 | contig 20017 bp, 24 predicted proteins | sample LakKivSesite69cm_FD_114533 | JGI IMG/M metagenome (GOLD analysis project Ga0172366, IMG submission 114533) | Sediment microbial communities from Lake Kivu, Rwanda - Sediment site 69cm | ecosystem: Environmental > Aquatic > Freshwater > Lake > Sediment | place: Rwanda: Western Province, Lake...
GTGCTTGATACACTTGTAACGTTTACCCATACAACTAGTTCGCCGGTTCCACTAACATATTTTTCTATCTCATGTTTATATTGCGTGATGTTGTATCTATCAACAAATACTATGTCATTGCCATCTGATTGCGCATAAGCAGATAGTTCCGCATCTGCAGCACGGTATAGTAATACAGGGAAATTTGTTTGATCTGCCTGTACTTTTGTGTGATCTATTATTATTTTTTTGCAATAAGACCAGTTGCAATCCCACCAGCTTACATAGGCTGAAACAGAATAAGTGTAACCACTTTTCGTTGAAAGATACTCGGTGCTGTAAAGAACAACAGTGTTTAAACCGCCAAGTAATATTAAAACAACACAAGCAGCAGCTATAAAAACTATTTTCTTTTTCACACTGCACCCCCCAGAGTTTTACATGTTTTTATCTTCTTGATTTTGATTTCCCCGTCTCTAAGAGGTACTATCTCTACAGTATCCCCACAATTTATATCGTAGGCTTCCACTAGCTGACTAGGAATTGTTATAACAATACTGCTACCTGAAAACCTCGTTTTACGCGTTAGAGGCATAACCCATCCTATGCTTACAAGGATATATACCTAAATATATATAGTTTGTGTTTTTTTAGGATATACAAAAATAACTCTCCATTAATCTTTTTCAAAAATTATTACAAAAAAAGAGAAAAAATAATGCAATTTGCTGTACCTATTTATTTTTAAGATGCCTTGAAGTGAATCCAAATGGTACCATTGTGTGCACCACCAATATCAACATTAGGAGGTAGACTTATTGAAATCTGTACCCAGACAAAGTCACTAGTTCCATTTCGAGAATAATTTACATTGTTTTCAGAATATCTCACACCTGCGGTACCGTCCCACTTTGTTAATAAACTAGCTATGCCATCATCAGACATATCAGAAGCATTCTGGTTACCAGCACCAAGCTTCCATGCACATGAACTAGAAGTATATCCACATGTTGAGCCATTATTATATACGTAAACACTTCCAACATCATCTACAGCATTTGTACTTCTATTACTATGTAACCAGATCTGCATATAGTTTGCAGTGGTATTTGAAACATTTATGTGCGTTATATTAACAGCCATCTTTTCTTCGTTAACAATACCAAAAGCAGCAGTGTATGTTTTGTTGCTGTTTGCACTCCAGTTACCAAAACTAAGTTGAACAGTTGCAGTAGTACCATTGTTAAGCGCTTTTAATACTCTACCATTAGAACCATTATCTGATCCTATGAACCTAATATCGGCGTTACTTGGGTGAACAATTGAATAGGTATAGCTAACCTTTGTTGTAGCATATTGGGTAGCCATGGTCATACTTAAAACAACTAACATTACACCTAATATGGTAAGACGTCTATCGATATTCATTCCCATCCACGCATCCCATAATTCCAGTTAAAGAAACAAATATAAATGCCCTTATATAAACATATCGTAAAACCTGCATATGCAGGTGAATATCCCCCCTGTTGTGCAAGTAAAAATTCTTATTTATATACACCAAAATTTTCTATTTAAAATTATAAAGAATAGCCAACGATTTTCAGACTAGGATCACTAATTGGTAGTAATTGTTCCACATTTTTTACAATGAGAACATCACCAGTTAGTAATTTATTATTATATAAATGCTTATCTTAAAATTAAGCTCTTTTTTTTAAATGAAAAACATACCTGGTGGGAATCCTTTTTTTCTTTCCAGTCTTATAACCACAGTTACGACAATAAAACTCTATAGTTACCTCACCGCCCCATATTGTAAGATTTTTAACTTTATCCAGAATAAAACCACAAACAGGACATTTTCTAAGTACCTTCTTTGGATCTCCCTCACGCGAATGTATCTTTAGTTTTATGAAACCACTTTTTATTGCGATATTTCGAAGTCTTGTTGAGCTAACACCATATTTTTTCTTTTTTTTGTTAAGTTCTTTTGTAACCAAATCTTTAAGTTTGTCTTGTGATTGAACCACATGAAATTCTTTAAAAACTTTATTTAGAGCTTCTGTAACCTGTTCCTCCGATGGTATATGGTAACTCATAAACGTTATTAGTAATCCCATACGGGTTACTTAAATTTATTTTATAGGGAAATTGTTTTTAGCAGATTAGTTCTTGTTACAATACCAACCATCTTTTCTTTTTCCAGCAACGGTAGGGCACCGATATTTTTATCAATCATTATTTTTGCAGCATCCGATACTGTTATATTTGGTTCAGCCCAAACCACAGGTATTTTCATAACATCCTCTACAAGTAACTCCTCTAGGCGGTGTTTCTGTTTACCAAGAGAATAAGACTTTTTTAAATCTGCAAGAGCAAAAGCAATCTCAATATCAGATATTATACCAACAAGCCTACCATCATGTACGACTGGTAGACGAGCGACATCTTTTTCAATCATGACTCTTCTGGCATGTACGATGCGATCATCAGGAGAAACAAGGTATGGTTTTTTCTGCATAATTGAATAAAGCGGTTTTTTGCTGTTAACCAGATGTAACAGATCAGCTTTTGTTACAACACCCACGAGCCTGTCACCTTGTTCTACTATAGGCAACATAGTTGGGCCTGGTTCACCAACTGTTTCTAAGATATCTTTCACATCAGTATCAGGTGATACTGTTTTTATTTTCTTTTCAGTTACTGATGATGCATGTAAACGGGAGGTAGAAACAGCTCTTTTTCTTATAGAACCTAGTTTATAGGCTATCACATTATCAGTTATTATGCCTACTAGTTTTTTGTTTTCTACCACAGGTATCTTTGTAATATCATATTTTTTCATTAGTTCAAGAACACGTGCCAAACTCTCGTCTTTATCAACATATATAACTTTTTTTGTCATCACATCTTTTACTTTCATCTTGTGTTATCCCTCCCATATAAAATTTTTAAGGAAAAATGTGAATGTTTTATTCGTATTTTAAACCATCTGCACAATCCTCACACAAAGAACGCCCATCAAATATTTTGAGATTAGTTGATAACATACCGCAATCTTCGCATTTACCAGAAAAAATCTGTTTTTTGCGATAAACCTCATCTCTACCTGTTATACTGCTCCATTCACGTGAAAGCTCTAAAAGCATAGGTGACAAATATAGTACATCTCTTTGCGTTATAATACCTACAAGTTTACCTTTTTCCACTACTGGTAGCCTGCGTATTTTACACTTGCTCATAGTCTTCATGGCTTCTTCTATGTTAACATATGGGTCAATAACTATTATCGGGGTTGTCATTATGTCTTTAACTAAAACATTGCCTGCATCTAAACCCTCTGCTACAACCTTTTTTATTATATCGCTTTCAGTGACAATACCAACAGGTTTGTTGTCTACAACTATGCAGTTTCCTATGCCTCTCTTTTTCATAATCTTTGCAGCTTCTTTTACAGATACCCCTGGTTTTATTGTAACTGGGTTTGTCTTCATCGCTTCTTTAACAAGAACATCTCTTTTAGTCATAATATATTACCTTTGGTTTTTACCCAAACATTAAAACCTTTACTCGTATTTTATATTTGTGATATGAGCAGTCAATACGAGAGAGAATTCAAGGGTTTACTTGAGGGAAAAAACGAGACTTTAACGAAAATGACAAAAACATGCTCAGCACTAGAAAAAAGTAACTATTTTATGGTGTGCAACAAACCTTTTATTGTCGTTCGGGCAGCAGGATCGTTTGGTGTAGACTTGGTTGCTTTACGCGGAGATGTATCCTTCTTAGTAGAGGTTAAAGCAAGTATAGAGGATACACTTCATTTCAGCAGTGTGGACGGTAAACTGCAGAGGCAGGCGGAGCAGATGAGAAATGAATGCGAAAAAACTAAGACTTTGCCGATTTATGCTTTTCGTCTGAAAGGTCATGGTGGTGATTCCTGGCGTATTTTTACTATGGATGTTAAAGGACTAGATGGCAGAGCAAAGATTTTACATTCACGGTTACCAAAGCTTAGTCATAGTAAAAGTGGTAACTTTATCATGCGATGGGAAGAAGGTTTACCACTTTCTGATTTTATTTCTTATTTATGCAGATGATGTTTACTCAGAATTCTTTATCTGATATAGGATATTTTCTATTACAAATATTAATAAGTTAATAATCTATAACCTTAATTAAAGGTGAGGAGAGTGGATGAAGAAGGAAGAAATAAAATAGTTTCTGCAATAGACATTATTGTCTCTGTGTTTATCTTTATAGCCGGTATATTTGTAATAATTCTTGGAAGCGACATTTTAGACATGATGTCAAGTATGTATTCATACGGCAGTATGTCAAACCCATTTGGTATGATACCTTGGATTATACTCATAATAGGTATAACTACGATAATATACGGAATAAAAAGAATGATAGATGATATATTAAAGGCGATGATTAAAAAAAATCCTTAAACAGCGTAATAACGAAAAACCTAGCAAATTTAATCCTACAAAATTTCTTGTTATATTATTTCTCAAAAGTAAAGTTTAGTTATAAAATAATACGAAATCTTTTTAGAACGATTCCGCATTAACGTTTTTCGGATTACTATGAAAAAAATGCTTATCGCCTATGATGGGTCTGACGCCTCTAGAAAAGGAATAGATACAGCGCTTGAGTGTGCTGATAGAGAAGATGAGATAACGCTTTTAACTATTATACCAGCTGAGCTAGCAGAATCATCTTTCACAAAAATGCTTCTGCCGACAATTGATTTCAGCCAGATAGTAAAATCAGGTACATTCAAAGAAAAGGCTATGGAATCATTATCGAAAGTAGCAAAAGAAATCGAAGGGGAAGTAAAAAAAGTTGATATTGTTGTTGAATCAGGTGACCCAGCTGATGAAATACTTATGGTTGCAAAGAGACTAGCGGTAGACATGATACTAATAGGTTACAAGGGCTATGGCAAAGAAGGAAGATTTTTGCTTGGTAGCGTCACAGATAAAGTTGTTAGACATGCAGGTGTATCTGTACTGGTAGTTAGATAAAAATATATTTTTGTGGTATTAATGCATCCCTCAGAGGAAATACGGGGAGTTAAAAGTAATAAACTTTCTAATAAAAGAATAGTGCTAGGAGTTACAGGTAGTATAGCTGCTGTCGAATGCGTCAAATTATCGAGGGAACTCATAAGACACGGCGCAGAAGTTTTTCCTGTGATGACACGCTCAGCCACGAGGATTATTCACCCTGACTCTCTTGAATTTGCAACTGGCAATAAACCAATAATTGAACTAAGTGGAAAAACAGAACATGTCTCATTTTGTGGTTTAGTTAAAGAACCTGTTAATCTACTGCTTATATGTCCTTGTACTGCTAACACTATTTCAAAGATAGCACGCGGCATAGATGACACATCTGTCACAACCTTTGCAACTACAGCTATTGGGTCAGGTGTTCCAATATTGATTGTACCTGCAATGCATCTTTCCATGTACGATCATAAAATTTTACAGAACAACATCACAAAATGTAAAAAAATTGGTATAAAATTTGTTGATCCATATCTGTCAGGAAATAAAGCTAAAATGGCAAATATCGATGAAATAGTTGCCCATGTTATAAGAGAAATCGGGAAATGTGATCTAGTAAATAAAAAAATTCTTGTTATAGGCGGTTCTACCGCTGAATCGATTGATGATGTTAGAGTGATATCTAATCGTAGCTCTGGTAAAACAGCGGTTTCACTTGTAAAAAATGCATTTTACAGAGGAGCTGATGTAGAGTTATGGTATGGATGTAGTGAGGAGCCAATCCCAGATTATATCAAAACTATTAGATTTGTATCTATTTATGATATCTTGAAGCTATTGAAAACAAAGAATATAAAAAATTTTGATGCTATAATTGTTTGTGCTGCATTAGCAGATTACATCCCAGAAAAACACACTGGAAAAATTACATCAAAGAAAAATAAGCTTGTTCTCGAACTTTCACAAGCACCTAAAATTATCAATCACATAAGAAAAATTGTCCCTAAATCCAAGATTATTGGTTTTAAAGTAGAATCCAAAAAAGACAAATTAAAAGAAAAGGCACTTGAACTCTTAAAAATAGATAACCTTGATTTTGTAGTAGCAAACACTGTTTCTGCTTTTGGTAGTAATAGCAACGAGATATGGATATTTGGTAAGAATAAAAAAACCATCCATAAGAAAGGAACAAAAGATATACTAGCTGATACTATCTTAGATGCAGTAAAATAAAATTATGATGTGGTTGTTATGAGATCTGTTGCTTTTGCTCCTGGTCATATATCTGGTTTTTTTGAACCAGTTTTCTTTAATCAGGATCCTATTAGAACAGGTTCTCGCGGTGCTGGCATAAATGTTTCATTGGGTGCTGTTACAGAGGTCGTGGTTGAAAATTCTGCTAAACAGAACATTGAGATATTTATTAACAACAAAAAATCTGATTCCCAAGTTACAAGACTTGCTATTAAATATCTGATTGGTGAAAAACCTTTGAAACTTATTGTTAGAACAAAACTTGATTTGCCTATTGGTCAGGGTTTTGGTATGAGCGCGGCTGGTGCGCTTAGCTCTTCTATTGCTTTAGCAAAAATCGTTGGTCTATCAAAATTTGATGCGATAAAAGCAGCTCATTGTGCTGAGGTTCAACTACGAACCGGTCTTGGCGATGTTCTTGCGAGTAGTTTTGGTGGTATTGAGATAAGACGAGAAGCTGGTTTACCACCCTGGGGTATGATTGAGCATATACCTGGAAAATATGATGTTGTTCTATGTGTTGTTGGTAAAAAAATTAATACAAAAAACGTTTTACTAGACAATAAAAAAATCAAAGAAATTAGCGAACACGGTAGGTATTGTGTTAAGAAATTATTGGAAAAACCTTCTGTTGAAAATCTTTTTAATTTATCACAGTTTTTCACAAAAAAAATAAACCTTGCGGATAAAAGAGTTACAGATGCCATAGATGCTGCAAATCGTTTTGGTATGGCTAGTATGTGCATGTTAGGTAATTCTGTTTTTGCAATTGGCGGTACAGACAAAATTTGCCAAGCACTTTCATCATTTGGAGAGATATATGTTTGTACAGTTGATGAACAAGGTGCACGGATTTTAGAGTAATAAAAATAAACATTTTTACAAAAGCTAGCTAGAATAAAGAATTAGTTTTTACAGTTTAGCTAAAAAAACGGAAGTCTTGGCAGCCTGTGACCCCAATCCATATAGCTGGATTTAGACCTGGTATTGTTAAATTTGCTCTTACAGTTATTAACATTTCATCTGGTAAAAGACGTCCACCTACTGTAGGGAATACCTTTGAGTATGGGACTATACATTGTCCCTTGAAATCTTTTTTACTCTGAGCTTTTATTATTCCTTCCCCAAGTATGGTTTCGACTAAGAAAGTTTTTTCTCCATTGTTTAAATAAAAGAATGTGACTGTGATATTTCTTGCTTCGAGATCTATTTTATTTGGGTTATTTATTTCTAATGTAATATCATCCATTAGCCCTCTTAGAGTGAATTTATAATCACCCTTAATTATGATATCTGTAGGAGTATCTGGTGATAATAGTTTGTTTATATCTGGTACTTTTATCTCTGCTTCAATTGATATAGGTAACGTCTCGTTTATACCAGCGATTCTTGCACCGACTCTTCCACTAACATTTATTATAATAGCTTTGTAGTTTAACGCCTCTAGCAGTATTGCCCCATTACTTTTAAGTTCCATAGATTTTTGTGATCCCAATATCCCTCCTTCGATTTTTAGATATCCAACGTTTTTTCCTGTGTCAGTTGTTACATTGCCTGATATGTTTCCTATTATTATGTCAAAACTGTTTGGGTTATACGCCTCGATTACACCCGTTAGATTCAAGCCTTTTTGTGTTAATTCACCGAATTCAACCTTCATTTTTAAACTCGGGGCAGAGAGCTTTTTAATTATCTCTTCCAGGGAGGTTATTACGTTTATTGCCAGCGGTATTGTTTTTTGTATGAAACCAATTTTTATGCCTATCTGACCTGTTAATTTAGTTGTTAATAGTTTAGGGCTGTTGTTATCGAATCTTGTATATGCGTATGATTCAAATGTTTTATTTCCATTTGCTGGGATGGTTCCTCCTTCTAACAGCATTTTTACTACTTTGCTACCATTTGGTGTTAATGTAACTATTTCAAGGTTTTTTGCTATTACTTCAAAAGCGTTAGGGTTATCCATTTCTATCTTTGCTTGTATGACGGCTTCGTTAGGGTTTATTTCTATTATTTCAACTTTAATTGTTGTTTCTGGCATTTCAAGCAGTTGAATATCTGTGAAAAGCAGTATTGCTGCTATTATGTTTATTATGGTTATTATTGTTAGTAAAATTGCTATTAGTTTTTTGTTCATAGGTTTGCCTTAGTTTTTTTAGTATAAAAATAGATGATTTGATTAATATACAAAACTTTTGCAGTTTTTAAATAACACCACCATAGGACAAAGACCTCTTTCGCCCTCGTAATTTATCCAACATCCAACGTTTCAATTGTTTACATGCAGAACCAACACTTTTTATACCACTCAAAATAGAACTAAGAACGGGATTGCTTCTAGCGTTTTTTAGGAGGGTATACGCAAAGAAAACAAGGTGTAGGTGTATAACTACAGCGTCAAGTTTTCTTACCTGGTATTCCCCTAATCCCAAATGCTGTTTACAATCCCTATGAAAAACCTCAATACACCAACGTTTTTTATAATATTCGAGAACCTTCAAACCAGAAAGACCCGTATTATTTGATATAAGAAACGCCCATTTCTTACTGTTTTTCCTTCTCTTCAGAACAACAATTCTCACAAATCCAGCATTCTTCATCATGACATTGGTTTCATAAAACCATTTATATTTTTTCTCCTCCAACTCGGCATTAATTCTTTTAAACACCTGGTGAGACAATGTCTTTGTAAACCTATTTAGACCAACCCATAAATTATCCAGTTGTATACAACGGTTACTTTTCGCTTGAGAAACCCAAGTGAGTCCATGACTGTTGAGGAACTCTAGCAGTTCATGGCACATATACCATTCATCAAAAACTACCGCAAGAGGATTTACCTGTGTTAAAGATTTTTTAATAAGATCCACTGCAATCTGAATCTTCGTATGAAACCATATACCACAACTTTCTGCAATCTCCTTCTTTACATACGGTTCAAAGTACGACGGAAGTTGATTTGTATCAGTACGATAAAAAGTTGATACCACATCATGACAAAGTACTTTCTTTTTCTGAGAATGATCATAAAGATAACCGACACCATCCATCATCTTACCAGTTTTCCTGATAAGAGTGTCATCAAGACTCAAGATACCACCATCCCGCTCATCAAGACTCTCTCGTAATCTCAGAGCATTAAACAATCGGATATCCCAACAAGGCCTTGTGATAAAACGGTTCAATGAACTCTGATCTTTCCCATCTAAGAGATTCTCCGCGATATCTTGAACGTTCTTTTCACCCTTCTCACCCAAGAAAAGTCCTGTTATATAGGTGTTAAAATGATTCCATTGTGGTTTGGTAAAACAACACTTATAATTATCAAGTGTTGAACCAAAAATATCAATATCTTTTGCAAATAACATCTTTTCATCCCATCCTCTATGTGGGATGAAACTGTGTTCTTCTATGTGTAATTTATGGTTGATTTAGAAAAAGTGCAAAAGTTTTGTAATATATATAAATTTCCATTAAAAATGGTCTCTCTTCTTTAATTAATAACTAATATAGTTTATTAACCTATTTTACCGAAAAGTTTATAAACAATTAAAATAATAAACAGTATATAAAATTAAGAGTGATGATAAGATGAAGAAAAATATATTTGCAATAGCAACAATAGGAATATTATTATTGTCATGTTTTGTAATAACGCCAGTAGCTAAAACTGCACCACCCGCTCCGCCAATTGGCACAACTTTATATGTCGGCGGATCTGGCCCTGGTAACTACTCTAATATCCAAGATGCTATAGATGATGCATCTGATGGTTATGCAGTCTATGTGTATAGTGGAACTTATTATGAGAACATTGTTATAGATAAATCAATTAATTTAACTGGGGAAAACGTTAAAACAACTATAATTTATGGAAATGGCATAGGTGACGTGATAAAAGTCACAGATGATAAGGTAAATATTAGTGGTTTTACCATTAGAAATCCTGACCCAATAAATTCAGTTCTCAAATACTGTTATCCTGAAGTTTATAATTATTACTATGACACTTATGCTTCTTTTTTAGATAACTTTAATGTTCGCTTTAGTCCAGTAGGTTCTTGTAAACTTGAAGAATGTTCTCTAATGCTTTATATAGACAATGAAAGTTGGATTAATACAACAGAGGGCATAGACGTTATAGTTTGGAATGATGATGGTTTTGGTTTTCCTGACGATGAAGTTGTTCGAATTCAAGTTCCTGCTTCACAGATTAGTCTATATCCTAATTACACTTACGTTGATTTTTCATATTTAAATCTTGTTTTTAATGAAGATTTTCATATTGGTTATAGCATGGTTAATCCAACTGAGGATTATTACGCTATATTTTTCGATGATGTCGACCATATTGAAAGTCGAAGTTTAGTATCCTATGAAGAGGCATGGTATAATCTTTCAGACCTTACTGGTGAGAATAACAATTTTAATATAACAGCTTACGTAAATTATGGAATTTTTAGTGGGGTTGGTGTTAACCTAAGCCAAACAAACAACTCTATTCTAAAAAATAATATAATTACTAAATGTAAACAAGGTGTTGTCTCACAAGTTTTTGTTTCTGGTAAATACAGAGATCAGAATAATTTAATCTATCATAATAATTTTATAAACAATACGCAAAATGCTTATGATAGCAGTATTAACAAATGGGATAACGGGTATCTAATTGGGGGTAACTACTGGGATGACTACACAGGTATTGATAGTGATGGCGATGGCATAGGTGACACACCATATGATATTCCTGGTGGTAGCAACCAGGATCTGTATCCACTAATGTATCGGATAGATCAGCCAGGGGTATACTATAGATTCTTGATAAAAGATGAGATACCATTCCATACAAATGGTAGTGTCAACGTAAGTCAATCAACAGTCAGTGTATATCTCAACGCTGGGATCGAGATAATAAATGGTAATAAATATAGTTATTCCGAAATTCCTTTTGACTGGGAAATCAGTGGAGATAACGTTACTACAAACTCAACTGTGGATGATTCAAAAGGTCGAAAAGAGGCATATATTAACGACATATTGGATTACAGCGCTCATTATAATTGGTATGTTAATATTTCTGCCGATGGTCATTACAAAAATGTCACATTTTATTTCATAACAGAGGAACCACCTAATCAGCCACCATTTGCAAACTTTACATACTTTATAAGGGATTTGACTGTATTTGTTGATGCTTCTTCATCAGAAGATAACGATGGATACATAGAATCCTATTCTTGGAATTTCAGTGATGGTGCAACTAGTACAGAAAACATAACGAATCACACCTATAAAGACAATGGAACATATGATGTTGATCTTACAGTAACTGATGATGATGGTGCGACTAATAGTAAGATAATAAGTATCGAAGTCATCAATAATCGCCCTGTTGCAAACTTTACTTATGCAATGGTAGGTGGCACTAAACAGGTGCGTTTTGACGCATCAAAATCTTCAGATGAAAACGGAATTATTGTGAGCTATTTCTGGGAATTCGGCGATGGTACAAACGAAACAACAACAGGCAAATTTGTTGATCATACATATACTAATGATTCCACAACATACAAAGTGAATCTAACAGTTACAGACAGTGCTGGATTAAAATCTAACACAACTTCAATTGATGTAAAATTTGGGGATATGACTGACCCGAAAGTAAATATAGACCAGCCGGTGAGAGGACTTTATATAAAAGATAAACTTATAAGAAATTTCCTAATACGCCCAGCTTTGATCATCGGGGACATAACAATCAAAGTTAGCGCATCTGATAGTGATAGCGGATCAGGTATTGCAAAGGTAGAATTCTATATCAATAATAAGTTAGTAAATACAAGTTATGAGCCAGACGAATCTGGGTTGTACACCTACAAATGGACAAAAGACCGATTGAGACTAATCCATGTTTTTACGATAAAAGTCGTTGCATACGATGGAGTAGGAAGAACTGCATCGGATAAGATGATTGTCAGAAAATATCTATAAAAACATATTTCTTCTTTTTTCTTCTTTTATTAAACTAGTTTAATTTAGGCTACAATTGTAAAATAACATTTATAAACTATTAAATCAAACAAATTTTAATAAAAACATGTTTGAGTGCTGATAATATGAGAAAAAACATAATTCCAATGTCAATAATAGGTATGCTTCTGCTATCGAGTTTTATTATAACACCGATATCAGCAGAAGATGAAATGTTTATTATAAGTGACCCTGAACCAGCAGATAATTTGGAGAACGTTGATATATACCAACAAACCGTCAGTGCTTACATAAGCTATAATGGCGTAAGTGGAGGAACCGACCCTGGGTCTTTCTATTGGGAAATTGGTGGTGAATACGTAATTACCAATTCTTCAACTAAAGATGTTCAAGGTCGCAAAGATGCAGAATTAAAAGTACCTTTACCACTAAATACAGATATTTCTTGGTATGTCTATGTAATAGACATAAAAGGAAATGAGCTAAACAAAACATTTACCTTTAAAACAACCGAGCAGTCTGAGCCCCCGATAATAACAATAAATATAACTGATCCAACCCCAGTAAATGAAAGTGATGAGATATCTATTGATTATGAGCTTGTAAGTGTTTACGTGGAGGTAGAGATAAGATATCCACGTCCCATAATTCCACAGTATTTACCTTTTAATTATACAATAAGTGGAGATAACATTTCTACAACTAGCGGATATTCATCTTATCCAGATACTATTACCGCAGACATACTAGGACCATTGCAAAACAATACAATAATCAACTGGTCTGTAAACATTAATGCATCTGCATATGGAGAAAAATTCTACAAAAACGTAACATTCTGGTTCAAAACTTTTAACAATCGGCCAGTTGCAGAATTTACTAATACAACCCATGGTTTAAAAGTTGATTTTGATGGTACACTTTCTTATGATTCTGATGGTAAAATAGCAAATTACACGTGGTATTTCGGTGATGGATCAAAAGGTTATGGGAATAAGACTCAACATATATTTGGTGGTAATGGGACCTATCTTGTTAGTCTAAATGTAACAGATGATGGTGGCAAATCGGATAACAAAACCGTACCTGTAACTGTTAAGAATGATGTTGATAATATCCCACCAACTATCCAGATAATACAACCAGCGCGTGCATTTTACATAGGGAACACGAAAATAAGACCATTATTGTTCCGTATGGCTCTTGTTATAGGTACTATAACAATTAAGGTGGATGCATCTGATAGCGGATCAGGAATAGCAAAGGTAGAGTTCTATATCAATAATAAGTTAGTAAATACAAGTTATGAGCCAAACGAAGATGGGTTGTACACCTACAAATGGACAAGAGACAGACTAAGACTAATCCATCTATTCAAAATAACAGTTGTAGCGTACGATAGAGCAGAACCAAGTAATAATGCTACTACCAAGCCGATGTTTGTCAGAAAATATCTATAAAAACATATCTTACTTTTTCTTTTTTTTAACTTATATTTTTTTAAGAACCTTAGTTTTATAAATTAAAAGTTGTTGTTCTGTGCGGAGAGATGCAAAAATGACACAGGATAAGGATAAAGAATTTTTTTCTAAAATCTTTGTTTTGTTTGTGGTATTTGTTTTTTTAATTGCAGCATTCAGTGGTTGCACAGATACGAAACTAAACAATGGCACTGGTGGTCCTCCTTCTGTTAGTAGTTGGGCTAGCTGGTCTAAACATAGTGATAGCCATGGTTTCTCTTTGTATAAACCAAATGGTTGGTCTGTTGATGTAGATGATAGTGGTCTTATTCGAATAGGTGAAAATCCTACAGACAATATCGGAGATTTAGTTTTGATATGGACTATGGCTCTTAATGAAAATAAAACAGAAGCAGAGCTTTTTGATGAAACAGTGAATTTGCTTCAAAATTTTATACCTGATCTAGAAGTTACTAGTGAGCGATATGTCTCTAATTACAATATGTATGTAGGCACTATTAGATATGGTGATTATATTGGTATGTTAATGCTTTCAATTAATGGAACAGATGCCTATTTCGCTGGTCTGGCTGCTAGAGAAGACGAATATAATGAGAGTTTGGATAAACTTATACGGGTGCTTTACAGTTTCAATTATGAACCTGAGTTAATGAACCTTGATGCAGTTGGCATTGTACAGATGAATACATGGGCAGATCCAACTGAAGAAGCATTTACAATAGATGTTCCAAAGGGTTGGACGGTTAGCAGCGATTCTGGTATTACTAGGCCTTATCTTGACGCGGCAGTGAGAATTGTTGTATCAAAAAATAGTATGGGTATAAGTATTGAGTAGCTCCACCCGCCACTTTATTACACACCAAACTGGGTTCTTAACATGAGTGGTTATCCTGAGGGTTCTTCTTACATGGGCGGTCTTGTTTTATCTTATCATACTGCTAGACAATATATTGAGGATATTCTTGCTGATGAACTGGGTTTAGGAGCGCCTTTGGATATAACTGATCGATCTGATATAGTTTCAAATGTTTATACTGCTCCATGGATTAAAGAGAAAACAGCTGCTGAGGCGACTTTTAAAACCGGTTTAGTTCACAAAGTTTTGGTTGGTGATGAATACTATGAATCATAGGTATGTGGGCTGTTTCAATGATCCACTACTGGGCACCAGAGGATGATTTGGAACTTGTTGCAAAGATTGCGAATGAAATGATGTTGTCTTTCAAACTAAATGAAACATGGGCAAGAAATGAACAGATACAGGTTGCTATACGAACCGGTATCATAAGCCAGATGGGTGATGAAATAGCGAATGTTGTTAAATCAACTTTTGAGTATCGCGACACTGTTATAGATGAAACATCTAAAAAATTCAGCAATGCGATACTTGGTGTTGAGGATGTTTACGACCCGGACACTGGCGAGCATTGGGCTGTTCCTTTAGGGTCTAGTAGATACTGGAAAGATGTGTATGGCAACATCTATGGAACAGGGTCTTATGCTCCATTAGCCTATGATGAAAACTGGAAAGAACTCTATTGTCCTAATTGTTAAACTACTTTTTCATATCTTTAAATTTTACAGAATGCTGTTCTCCACCACTACCCCAGTTATCTAACTGGGTCTCATGTATAACCACGGTTACAGCCTGAGCAGGTATATCAAAACCTGTGAAAACATCAGTTATCTTTTTTATCAACTCAGGTTTTCTTTCTTTTGGCAGCGGCCATGTCTCAATTGTTACTATAGGCATAAAAGTATACCTCCTATTATTTCTCTAAATAACATTTTCTATATCTCTCCCAAACCTGGCTGGTGTAATCCTCTATAGCTTTTATCCTCTTCTCATCCCTCTGCGGTTTGAAAAGATGTCTGAAACGCCCCTGTTGTTTTATCCATTCCTCTACCGGTTTGCGCTCTATCTTTTTCTCAAGAATAAGTTTACTTTTTCCATTGAATGTTACAATGTCTTTTTCACATTCATAAAGCGCCCATGCACCTGTCTCAACAGCCAGTGCACCCATCTCAACTGTCTTGTCCATGCTAAAACGCCAACCAGGTGGGCATGGTGCTAATATTTCAATGTATTTCGGTCCTTTTATGCTCTTAGCTTTTTTCACCTTGTTATAAAGATCCTCTGGGTAGCTTACACAGGCTTGGGCAGAATATGGTATGTGATGTGCCATTATTATGTCGCCCATCTCTTTCCTGAACTCTGTTTTTCCTTCCACTGTTGTTGTTGTCCATGCAGCGTATGGTGTTGCTCCACTACGTTGTATACCTGTGTTTGAATAGATCTGGTTGTTGTAACAGATATAGATGAAGTTGGTTCCTCTTTCTAACGCTCCTGATAGTGCTTGTATACCTATGTCATAAGTTCCACCGTCTCCAGCCCATGCTAAAACCGTGGTATCTGTTTTTCCTTGTTTACGAAGCGCTGCTTCTACGCCTGATGCTCCTGCAGCTGCTGCCTCAAAAGCAATGTTCATAACAGGTATATCAAAAGAGGCGTTTGGGTACAGACTTTCTATAACTGCTGTGCAACAAGCTGGTACAACCATAATTGTGTTTTTACCTAGTGCTTTGAAAACCAATCGTAAACCAATTGTCGCTGGGCAGCCTGGACATGCGGCACTACCAGGTAAAATGCATTCAGTATCTGGTAAATCTTTTATCGCCATGTTCTTAGTCCCCCTCAAAACCATACCACTCAAAATCCTTTGCTTTACCATTAACAACTTTTTTGCAGATTTTTTCTATATCTTGATATGTAACGTCTTTTCCGCCAAGTCCTGCTATAAAACCATGTACCTTTGCATCTGATTTGTTGTATAACGCTGCCTTGGTTTCATTAAAAAGCGCTCCCTCGGAACCAATACTTATGTTACGATCTATAACTATAAGATCAGATTGTTTGCCTAGTTTTATCATCTCCTCAGATGGGAATGGTCTGAATGTGCGAACCCTAGCTAAGCCGATTTTCAATCCGTCTGCACGAAGGTTATCAATTGCTACTTTGCTTTCTGCACCTATTGCGCTCATGGACATCAGTATATATTCTGCGTCTTCACATTTGTATCGCTCTAAGAGATCACCATGGTATCTACCAAACTTGTTTTTCCATTCTTTTGCTATCTCAGGTATAAGTGTTTTAGCGTTTTCTTGTGCATCCTGCATAGCTTTCCTAACTTTTTCATAATACGCAGGTCCTATAATGTTACCAAAAGTTATAGGGTTATCAACATCTAGTTTCCACAGTGGTTTAAAAGTTGGTATGAAATCATCTATTTCTTTCTGCTCAGGTATATACACTGGCATTGATGTGTGTGATAAAATAAAAGCATCATAGTTTATCATAACAGGCAGTCCAACTTTTTTGTGTTCACCTAGTTTGAAGCTTTGTATAACCGTATCAAAAATTTCTTGGCAGCTGCTGCAGTAGAATTGTATCCATCCCGTGTCTCGTTGGGCTATGGAATCATTTTGGTCAGACCATATATTCCAACCAGGTCCAATAACACGGTTAATATTACACATAATAACAGGCAGCCTAGCTAGTGAAGCCCAGTGAAGCATCTCATGCATTAGTAGCAGACCATGTGATGATGTTGCTGTAAAAGTTCTTGAGCCAGTAGCACTAGCACCTATGCAGGCGCTCATAGCAGAGTGTTCGCTTTCTACACAAATGTATTCGCCTTTGAACTCACCTGTTGCAACATATTTAGCTATGCCCTCTACTAGTGTTGTTTGTGGTGTTATAGGGTATGCTGCTACAACATCTGGTTTAGCCATAACAGCTGCTTTAGCAGCTATATAGTTACCAGTGTCAATCATAACCTTCATTTATCCTCAGCCTCCCGCTCCATAACAATAGCTTTTACCTTGCAAACATTAGCACAAACACCGCAGCCCTTACAATACTCATAATCAATGTCTATGGTTCCATCCTTGTTTTTTATTATAACACCCTCCGGGCAGAAAACCCAGCATTGCAAACATTTCACACATTTGCTTTTGTCTAACTTTGGTTTGAACACACGCCAACTACCTGTTTTGCCCATAGCACCTTTTTTAGGATAAGAAATACTTGTGACGACATCGTATTTCTTCATTTGATCACCCTAGTTAGATCATAGGCGTCTTTTGTAGCCATCACGTTTTTTTCACTTAGCTCCCCAGCCCATTTGTCTTTAACTATTTCTTGGATAGATTTTAATGTGACTTTGTCAAGTATTTTTGGTATAGCGCCTAGTATTGGTGTGTTTACAACAGGTATTCCACCAACCCGTATATCATGTTTTATTGCTATGCCTGTTGCATCAACTGTAGATACATTGTATTGTTTGTGAAAATCAAAATCCTCTGGTTTTTTCCTTGTGTTTATCAGGATTTTCCCGTCTTTTTTCAACCCTTTTAGAACATCTACTACTTCCATTATGCTTTCGTCTAATACTATTACTATATCTGGGTTGTAGATCTCGCTTCTAAGATTTATTTCTTCGTTTGATATTCGTGCGAATGCTCTAACTGGTGCACCACGACGTTCCGCTCCAAAAAATGGGAATGCTTGTACTCCTTTGTTTCCATCTTTTAATGCTGCTGATACTAATAGGTTTGCTGCTGTTACTGCTCCCTGGCCGCCTCTACCATGAAATACTATTTCAACCAATGATTTTGCCGGCATTGATAATTACCTTCCCCATGCTCGGAATATAAACTGTACATATAACTGTTTTGCATCTTTTAAAAATAAAAATTATTGTATTGATTTTAGTTTAGTTTCTATCGTAGCTTTTTTGTCTATTCTGTGGTCTATTTTTAGTTCTGTTATCACTCTTTTTGCACCTGCTTTTATTACTGTGTTGTGTGCCTGTTTTACTGCTTTGAATAGTTCATCTAGGTTTTTTGTTTCTATTACTGTTGCCATCGCGTTTGTTTGGTGTTTTATCTTGTTTTTCTCTAGTGTTTTGATTACTATTTTTACGTATTTGCTTACGCTTATGTTTTTTCCTAAAGGTGCTATGCTTAGTTGTGATATTATCATTTTTTTAGCCCCCTTATTTTTTCGTATGTTTTTCTTGTTTAATAAACTATATATAGTTAACATATGTTAATTTATTTTGGTTTATATTTCATAATCTTTTTATCATTTTCTGTTATATCAACTAATTATGCAAGAAAAAATAGAATGGAAGATGCTTGATCCTGCTTCAAAGAAGATATGGAGATTAAAAGGAATAATTTTCTTTGGACTGATATGGTTGCTTGCTTTAGTTGCATTTATCTTTGAATGGTTCTATGATACTTCAAATGCAGAAAAAGATATTACTTTGTTCGTATTTTTTGTAATTACTATCTGCATTCTTGTGCTTCTTTGTATCTATAATTTTTGGGTTTCAATGTACTACAATAATTATAGGTATGCTCTTGGTAAGGAAGGATTGCTTATAAATCGGGGGATATGGTGGAAGTATAAGAGAACTGTTCCTTATGCTCGTATACAGCATATAAGTGTTGACCAGGGTCCTATTGAGCAGATTTTTGGTCTCTATCGTGTAAATTCGTATACAGCTGGCACAGGATCTATGGGTGGTGCCAGTGCTGGTAGTAGGATTACAGGGCCTGAGGGACAGATACTTGGTGTTAGGAATCCTGTACCTCTTAAAGAGGAGATAATGAGACGTGTTCTTCCTTTCCGCACTGGAGATGGTGTAACAGATATTACTACTAGTTCGTCTAATAAAATTATTGAAGAGTTGCAGGCTATAAGGAAGGCACTTGAAAAAGAATAAGTAGCTAAATAGTTGGATAAGGGCGTAGGTGTCTATCCATTATCTGTTTGTGTTTCTTGTGTTTACTTTTTCGTTACCGCTTTTCTTTATAATAAATTCAAGAAGTTATTAGCTTCTGTTTCGTTAACATCGCAAAAAATGTAGTCAAAAAGCCAGCTGTTGTACCTGCTAAGGTAATTTGATTTGTTCATGTCTTTTTGAGTTTCACAGTACTGTACAAATTTCAACCATACGTCTTTTTGTTCATCTGTTAGTAATTTCACGTTGTTTTTATATCTTTTAAATAGATCAACGTAAGAGACAAATAAGTTGAAAGAATCATCAACACCTCTTTCAAAACCTTTGTAAAACTCGTTTCTATCTTTATGGTCTGTTGATGTAAGAATATCTTTCTTCATTTTTTGTTTTTTATTTTTCAATGGCTCATATTTCATTGTTAGTCCCCATCCACGTTAAAAATATCAGTGTTATGCTATAGTGGTAATGATGATATAAA
>Ga0172366_10001207_pt1 | contig 20015 bp, 20 predicted proteins | sample LakKivSesite69cm_FD_114533 | JGI IMG/M metagenome (GOLD analysis project Ga0172366, IMG submission 114533) | Sediment microbial communities from Lake Kivu, Rwanda - Sediment site 69cm | ecosystem: Environmental > Aquatic > Freshwater > Lake > Sediment | place: Rwanda: Western Province, Lake...
ACTTTTATCTGCCAAGAAACCAAATATGTTAAATATCTGTTTATCATAGCCTTCGACACCATAATATCTAATACTATAACCAGTAGCATCCTGAAGATTATGATAAAGCCAAGTTATGCCTTCATCATCTAAATTTTCAAGAAGAAGTTTTGATACATTATGATAAACAGCGTTAGTAGGCCATTGTGCACCTACTCTCCAATCCTCGCTTAGTTCCTCGTTGTACTCTTCACCAATAGAAGTATTATAAGACGGTGAACTAGTTGGGTTTTCAGCCCAATTTACCACATTTGATGAGTTTGTTGGACCGAGAGAATTATTTAAAATCTGGATAACTTCATCAGAAAGCTGGCCACCATTATCTGCAAGATCGCCCTCAAGTAATCTAACTATCCATACTGAAACAGCATCTTTTTCACTGGTGGCAGTATGGAAATTAGCTGCAGGTGGTATACCATCCTGGAAGTTATCAGCAATTGTTGGATGAGCACCGACAGCAACCTCGTAGAACCCATAGTCCCACCATGAAATAAAACCAGGTCTTTTAGTTGGATCAGAGATATCAACATCTTGCTTGTTAAGCCAATTATAAGCATCAACCCAATAACTCTCTTTATAATGATCTAAACCAAATGCACCCTGCGGAAAATCACCAAAAACCTCTTTCTTTTTACCACCGGGAATTGCTGCATCAAAAGCAAGATAAACATTTGGTAAAACAACCAAAAAAGCAACAAAAAGAATACCAAATATGTGAAGAACTTTTACTCCTCTTCTTATACCATGCAGCCCGCCACCTGCGCCTCTCACATTACGTATCATTTGTTTGTAATCAATTTTATCAATAACCATCCATACTACGAAACCACTTAATAAAGCAACTAAGGGAACTAAATCATTTAGAAAACGACCAGCAATACCGAGAAGCCACATATCAACAAGGAATAAAATGATTATAAAAAGATAATCTCTGCGTTGTTTATCTTTATAATATCTATAAATCAAAAACACAAATCCGACCCAAGCTATCCAATAAAGAGCTGGACCAAAGGACATTGCTGTTATACTCATACCAGAAGTTTGTGCCTCTGCAATAGTCATCGATACCTTGGAACCGTAAATTCCGGAACCGTACAATATATCAGAAAGTGAAGTTAAAGGAGATAAAAATGAAAATGAAGAAGATAGATCCCTCACAAAATAAAGAAAAATCAAACCTACTAAAGCAAGAACAAAAATAGCTGATAAAGATATAGTCCAAGGTACTTTCTTAATACCAAAGAGCATATACGCTAAACCAAAAACTCCTATTATAATACATAAAAATAAAGCAAGATCTGGTCTAAATCCTCCTATGATCGATGCACGGACTGGCAAATAAATTAGATATCCTGCAGTAAAAATAATTAAAGAACTGCGAATAACTCTGGTTTCTATTTTATTAGTAAAAATATCAATCAACATTTGTACAACAACATAAACAGCCAATACCGAATATACAAAACGTGACTCTACCCAAGTCATATTAAGAGCGCCTAAAAAAATCCCTGCTAAAAGAGCATAGAATATAGATTTAGTTGAATCCTTTTCTTTTATACTTTTTATTAAAAATAGGTAGATTAAGAAAAATAGTAAAAGGTTCAAAGAGTCGTGGTCAAACAGAGAGTAGGATGAGCCATGTCCTGACCCTAGATGGATTGGTATCAGGGCAATAAGAAATGCTGCAATCAATCCGGCTTTTTTATTAAATAGTGTTTCACCTATAAAATAAACTGGTAATACTAGTAAAGCACCAAATAGTGCTGGTACAAATTGCATCGAATAACCAACGGCATCAATTTCATTCATAAATGGCAATAGTAATCTACTAAAGCCTATGGCCATCATATTTAAAAATGGGGGACGACCACCGCTTTTACCGAGAGGATAATCAAGAAGAGGATCTTTATCACTATAGAACTGGTAATGACCGGAATTATTACCAAAAAGTGTCTTATCTACAATCCTCATATTATAATATGGGTCAGGACCAGACAAATAGTATTTATCTAGACCGGTTCCATCAGGGTTGTAAGAAACACCAGACGTTATGTTAAAATATGAATTCAGAAATAATACCAATAAAAATATGAAAATCAGTGATGCTGCAACCCACAAGTTGTCTTTTTTAAATGTAAATAATTTTTTTTTAGGTTTTATTTCTTCTGAAATATGCTTTGGTTCAACAGAAGGGATATTTCTCATTTGAGCTCTTTTTCGCATAGTTTCACCAAGGATAATTCACACTCGTAAATCAGTGGTCTTATAAATAACTTATCTAGAATCAGAAACATACTACAAGGATGATAATAAACGGGAGATACATGGAGCTATTTTGACTTTGCTGAAATCACTTTTTATAGTATCTGTAGAGATGATTTCATTGCAACCTGCTGAAACAAGTTTTTTTATGGCATCTCCAGCAAATAAACCATGAGTACATGCTACTAAAACTTCTTTAGCACCTTGTTTTTTAAGTTCCTTTATTGACTGGGCCATTGTTCCACCTGTCGAAATAATATCATCTATTATGGCTGCTTTCTTGCCTTTTGCATCCAAATTTTTTGGTTTTATTTTTACTGTCGTACTGTCTATACGGGTTTTTTCCATATAATCAAAATCGCATCCAATGATTTTTGATGCTTGTTTTGCTCTATCAAGCGCACCTTTATCTGGCGCAAGAACCATATTAACATCTTTTTCTTTGAGATATTTTGCTAGTTCTGGGACTGCAGAACAGCTAAAAGCAGAAATAGAAAAAAAATCCAATATATGTTCTTTATGTGGGTCAACTGTAATTACTCTATCGGCATTTTGACCGATAAGATTTGCAATGGCTTTAGCGCTTATTGGTTCTCCGTTTTCAAATTTTTTATCTTGCCTGCCATAACCAAGATACGGTACAACTACGGTAATTTTATCTGCTCCTGCTTCTTGTGCAGCATTTTGAATTAGAAACAATTCTATTATGTTTGAATCAGGGTATGCTGTTTGTACTATTATTACATCTTCTCCAGATATATCATCAGTTATTCTTACATATAGTTCGTCGTCTGGAAAACGTTTTGATATAACTTTTGCTAGAGTTGCATTTAGTTCTTTTGATAAATCCTCAGCAACTGTTTTTGATGCGTTTCCACCAATTACGTACATATGTTAACACTATTTTGAATGGAAATTGTGTTTTTAGGGGTTTCGTAATTTCATAAGAAAGTTTTTATAAGGGTTTATGCTTAATTCTTTACACTTATAAAGAGAGAGGTTTGTGGGTGAGATGCGTTTAAAAAGAGCCCTTGGCATATTTATAGGTTTAATAATTCTGTTTTCATTTTTTATGACCACCCCATTGACTGCCGATAATACTATAGACTGCTGGGTTGACACAAATTTTGAAATAGAATTCGAAACAGGTAATGAACTGAATGTAATAATTACAATGAATGTACATAAATTAACAACAGACAAGACATATAGTGCTGAAGAAATAAGATGCGCCACTGAGGGAGAACGGGGGGCACTTAAATATGAATTATACCTGATGTTAAAAAATCAACTTAATATTATCTTTGCAAATGAAGAAATGCCAGATTTTTCTATGCCTGTTTATAGCAGTAAAAACACGATAGGAACTCCGGGAGAGATCGCCTATGATCCGCCAGCCATTTTTGAAGAAGATTTGAATATATCTCTCTCTTCTTTGTTTTTTAACTTAAGTGAAACAGTTAATGCTGGGGATATAATAAACGGTGTTTTAGACATGAACGCAATAATTTCGTATGATTTTGATTTGAAAGCAGAACCCGGATGGAAAAATACGTATACAGTCGTACTGCCCTCGCCCATGGTTTATAGATCTACAAATGGGCAAGTTAACGGCGATAGAATAAGTTGGCTTATAGACAATAAAGAAGGTGGTACCTCTGACATAGAGGCAAAATTATCCGTTCAGCTGGCAAATCCAACAACTAAACCAAATAACGAGAGTATCGATATAGAATTTAAACTGGATAATATCGATGTAAAAAAACCTAGTTTAATTATAAATGTTTTAACTAAAACAATAAAATTATCTGGCTATGATTTTCTACCCTCTTTTATTACTAACTTAAACTATTTATCCTCTGATGGAATAAGGTTGTTTGTAAATAATAATTTCATTTCATGGGAAGATGTCTATCAAAATACAATAAAGGCAATAAAAGAAAAAGCTGTATCAAAAATACAGAATTCGTCTTTTAATCAAACACTAGATATAATTTTTAGTTGGGATACTGAAACAACATCGAACTGCTCAACACCATATAATACAACACATATGGATGATGACCCGCCAGTAAAAGCTAAATTTATGGACAATCTTATAAACCTTAAAATATGCGGTATTTCAAGTAGGACAGTATTTGGATTAAGTAACATCGGTGCAATAGCAAACATATCTTCAAGTGATATTAATTTTGGAGATAAACTAAATGACATGGGTTACCCTTACACTGGTTTTCTGATTTTGCCAAATAATATTACATTAGCTGAAGAAAATATCTATATGTGGAACTCTAGCAAAACCATATCTGGTAATATAGAAACAACAGGTGCGACAAAATATTCCAACGAAGAAATAGAGTCAATTGTACAAATTGAAATCGACAGCACAGATTTAAATCTGTTCAGTTTCTTTGCAGGAAAAGCAGAATTGCTACTTGGATTATATTTGGAGGAGGAGCAAAATTGTAACGTTATAACCTTGCCTTCTGAGTTTTATTTACCAAAAAAGATATCTATAAATTACCTAAACTCAGATGCTATAAGGTTGTGTATTGAAGAAAATGTATTCACCTCAAATAACATAACTGCTTTTTTAAACAACAAAAAAAATATTTTCAATAATAGATTATCTGGCATATTATCTGGTTTAAAAGTTGATGGGCGTAGTGATAGAGGAAAATTTGATTCTTCTTTGGCATGGGATGAGGATATAAGTAAAATGGACTCTGAAACGCCGGTAAAGGTTGTTTCATATGCTCATAGTTCTTATCCTAATACTTTTGGTGTTTCTTTTTCTCCGATAGGGTTTGATTTTTCTGATATGAATTTTAATTTTGTTGGACAGGAAAATCAAAAAGTCAAATACAGAATTGTTTTTCCGAAAGGATTATCATCTGTAGAATATGATGACCAGTTGGACAGAGCTGTTCTAGGTAAAACTGATGATGATAGATACTATTTGGAGGTTGCTTTTGATACTAATGAGTCTGGCGTATCTACAAATTTAACATGTAAAATGATTCCATCCCCATTAATGATGCTTAGTATCTTTATGCCTTGCATTCTTAGTCTGTTTATCTTTATTATTCTAGTTGTAGTAATTATCGTTGTTAGAAAAAAGAGGAAGTTTGGTGGCGGCAAGAAGCCAAAGGTTAGAAAAGAACCTGATGAAGAACTTGAGGGCTATGAAGAACAAGATTATTATGTACCTCCTCCGCCACCCTCATCGAAATAAAAAAAGTTTTTTTTATTTTTTAATTATTTTTGGTAAAAATTTTATTAGAGATGGGAGGTTTTTTAAAAGTGGTTTTGCTAGTTTTGAGGGGTAGTCAATATCGCCGTATAGGGATATTGTTTCTGTGATTTTTTTATCTTGGAATTTTATTATGTATTTGTCCAATTGTTCGTCTGTTAATTTTTTGTAGATTTTTCTGAATTTCATGCCAAGTTTTAGTTCTTTACCTATTTCGTTATTACATAACTTATTGTATTTTTTTAATATATTGTTAGTGAAATCGTTTTTTTGTAATGCTTCTAAAGCCACTGAAGAACAATGATCAGCACATAGTAGCCCTGTGTATATCCCACCGCCTGATGTTGGTTTAACTTGTGCTGCGGCATCTCCTACAATCATAACATTTGATTCTGTTGTTCTTCTCAGTACTCCCAAAGGCACTGCTCCGCCTGTTTTTCTAATTATATCCATATTTTTCAAATATGGTTGTATGTTTTTGTTTTTTAGGAAATTTGAGAAATAATAATTTGGTGGATGTGGTGCATCTTGGTTTACACAAAGGCCCATTCTTGCTTTTGTTCCTTGTTCGTTTGTTGGTATTATCCATGCAAAAAAACCTGGTGCTATGTTTTTTCCTAAAAAGATTTCTAAGAAATTTGGGTCTAGGCTTGTGCCAGTTATTTCTGCACCGACTCCGTTTAGGATTTCTTTTGGTTTTGGTAGCTTGAAGCTTTCTCTGGTTTTTGAAAAAGGCCCATCTGCACCAATTAATAAGTTGCATTTTATATCGTTGTTTTGTTTTGTTTTTAATTCGACATGGTTGTTTTGTTTTTTTATTGAGATGATTTTGTTTTCTAAAAAAACCTCTGCCCCATCTTCTATTGATTTGTCTATGATTTCTTTGTCGAATTTGGGTCTATCAATAACAAATGCATGAACTTTATTTCCGCCGATAGTCAAAACATGCCCTGATGGTGAATGGATGTTTGCTCCTTTGATTTTGTTTTGCACGACAAGTTTTTCAGGAATGTTTGTTAGTTGAAGTGGCCGTGGTGTTATGAGCCCTGCACATTTAAGCGGTTCACCTATTTTTTCATGTTCTTCGAATATTGCTACATTGTATCCTTCTCTTGCCATTTTTCCAGCTACATGCCCGCCTATGGGTCCCCCGCCAACTATCGCAACGTCGTATTCTTTCATGGTTAAGTATTTGGTATATTTCCAAAGATTTATAATGGAATCGCAGATACGATGGCTGTGGAATCGATTGCACTATTTATCAGTATTTTAATATTCATAGTAACATTAGAGATAACCATATTTTTACTTCTTCAAAATAAAAAACGTAGGAGTGATGACGAGAGTAAAAAAGAGGTAAAGAAAAACGGTTTACTCTGTCGTTTTGTTTTGGATGGAAAAGGCGATAAAATCGGCGAGAGCGTAGCTATAAACGATGATATGATTATAGTAAAAGCAGGTAGTAGATATCTCAGTGTGCCTCTTAAACATATAGAGGAAGAAGAAAAAACATTATTAGTTAAAGGACTATTAGATTTTAGTAAAGCCGAAGAAATGGGTGAGAAGTGGCGACAGGAATCTTTTAATGAGGTAGATCATTCCAAAGATGTAGAAGGAAAAGTAGATGAACTTTGAATACAAGATGGTTATTGTCGTACGTGAGGATTTAAAACTTTCACCCGGTAAGCTTGCTGCTCAGGTTGCTCATGCTGCTGTTGCTTGTGCTTTAGAAACTAAGAAAAAGAATTCTAAATGGTTTACGAAATGGCAGAGTGAGGGTGGCAAGAAAGCTGTTGTTAAGGTTGAATGTGAGGATGATTTTTATCCGCTTAAAGAAAAAGCTGAGCAACTAAAAATTGTTACAAGTCTTATTGTTGATGCTGGTCATACAGAAATACCTGAAGGGACGAAAACTGTTTTAGGAATTGGGCCTGCACCAGATAACATTATAGATAAAGTAACTGGGAATCTACCGCTTTTATAAATTATAAAAAAATTTAGGGGGGATATCTCCTCATATTTTATCTCATTTATTCAGATGACGTCTTTTTTCCAATTGGTACAACATCAGCCATTTTCTCTGCTATAACATTGGTAATCGATGTATTTGGATCTATCACATACTTTGTGTTTTTTTCCAGTGAAAATTGTACAGTCTCAAGTTTTTTATAAAGTTGGGCTTCATTTCTGAAATATTTTTGAATTGCAGTATTTACTTTTTCTATTTTGGCTGCCTCTGCTTCTGCAACCTTTACAATTGCTTGCGCCTTACCTTCTGACTCAAGAATCGCAGCTTGTTTCATACCTTCTGCTTTCTTTATTTCCGCTCTTCTTAGACCATCTGCCTGTGTCTCAGCAGCTGTTGCATAGTCAATTGCAGCCTGCTTTTCGTTTTCAGCTTTCACAACCTTGTTCATTGTATCTTGTACATCTTTTGGTGGATCAATCTCTTTCAACTCTGTACGTACTACTTCAATCCCCCAATTTGCTGTTTCACTTCTAAGAGTGGCCATAAGTTCATTGTTTATTCTGTTTCTATCACTGTTTGCCTCATTAAGATTAAGAGTACCGATGATGTTACGGAGGGTCGTACGGGCAAGGTTTACTATCTGGTATTTGTAATCGTAAACGTTGTATTGTGATGCTTTTACAGACTCTACATCTGATTTTACTTTGAAATAAACTTGTGCATCAACCTGTGCATTTAGTTTGTCTTTTGTAATTATAGTCTGCGGTTCTGCATTCACCATCATTTCTGTGATGTTTACTCTTATCATTTTCTCTGCAACAGGGATAATCCATGCTAAACCTGGGTCTTTGAATCTTTTGTATTTCCCCCATCTTTCTACAAGTGCACGATGTGTTGGCCTAACTGTTCTAAATCCAACTAAAATAAACCATGCTATAAGCACTATTAGAAGTATCCATCCTGCCATTCCAGCTAAATCCATCTTATCACCTCAAATGTTTGTAACGATTTTCAATTTATAAATTCTGGTATTAAAAAAAGATTTTACGAGAAGATACAATGATATGTTTTTAAAGAAATATGTGTTTTAAAAATACGATAAACGATGATTATAGATAAAAGAAAATTGGTCAATCTTATTTTTGTATCGGTAATAATTCTAATTGTTGTTTTTATTGCAATCAACAGGTCGGTAGAAGTTAATAATGAAATAATTACCTTAGCGACAATTTTGATTATTGTATTAATAATTTTTATTATGTTGTATGTTTTCTCAAGATTTTATAGGGGGCGCCCTGGCTCACAAAAATCAGATGAAATTGAGGTTAACATTAAAAGTGATGATATATCACATTTTAAAGTTGGAGAAGATTTTGAAAGGATTTTATGGTCCATCCGAAGTGAATTCAACCCTAAATTTGTTAGCAATGAAGTGGAAGCTGAAAGACAATTGATGAATTTTCTTGATGATAGATTTCCAGCTCATGCAAAAAGTCGTGGCCATACGTCTAAAGGCAAACCTATAGACATAGTAATTGATGGAACATACGCGATTGAACTAATCATTGCAGATAACGAAGGAAAACTTTTATCACTGATGGGTCATGTTTTAAAAGTTAAGGAGGATTTTGGAATAGTTGTAGTCGTTTTATTAGATACAGGTGAAGTTCCTGTCTTTATAATTGAAAAATATGTTAATGAGTTTGAAAAAATAGGGGCTAAAACTATAGTTAAAAAGGTATCCTATTCAAAGTAGTTGTTTTAGGGCGCATAGAAAGTTTATTTAGCAGAAATAAGTATTTTTCTTTTGATGAAATCACAAATTAGGTTACTTGGTGTTGATGATTCGCCTTTTACATTTACTGAAAAGTATGCAACAGTAATCGGTGTTGTTATGCGTGGTGGAGAGTATCTAGAGTGTGTTTTGAAAAACCAGGTGGCTGTTGATGGAAATGATGCAACCTATGTATGTAATGAGATGATAAAAAATACAAGACATAGAAAACAATTGAAAGCCATGCTGCTTGATGGAATAGCACTTGGTGGTTTCAATGTAGTTGACGTCGAGGAAGTATATTCTGATACTAATCTACCAGTTATAACAATCACAAGAGATAAACCTGATTTTAGAAAAATAAAGAAAGCACTGCAGAAGAACTTCGAAGACTGGAAGGAACGATTGAATCTGATGAAAAAAGGAAAACTTTACAAGGTAGAAACTTTGCACAATCCTGTTTATGTTAAATGCATTGGTGTATCTATAGACGAGGCAAAAGAAATAATAAAGCTATCGACAATACGAGGTGCCATACCTGAACCTATACGTGTGGCACATCTGATAGCTTCTGGGGTTACACGAGGTGAATCATATGGGAAAGCCTAAGGCAATAGTAGACGAAACAAAATGTTTGGCATGTGGTGGTTGCATTTCTGTATGCCCACAGGATGCACTTTCAATGCGCGGTGGTAAAGCTTATGTTACTTCAAATAAATGTATAAGTTGCGCTATTTGTATTAAAACATGTCCTATCGGAGCGATTGACGAGGAGGAAAATTAACTATGGAATACGATGTTGTTGTAGTCGGAAGCGGCCCTGCTGGGAGTGTTACAGCACGGTTTGCAGCAGAATCAGGTGCAAAAGTTCTGATAGTTGAGCGCAGAGCGGAAGTTGGTGTACCTGTCTTGTGCGGTGAGGGGGTTAGTCAAAGAATCGATAAATGGAATATGCTGGAAGGCAAGAGATGGATTGCAAATAAAGTAGATGGTGCTAGAATTTTTTCTCCAAATGGAACAATGGTCAAGATATCTGCAGAAATGGCTGGAAACGAGACAGGTTATGTTATTTATAGAGATATTTTTGATCAGGATTTGGCTCGTTCTGCAGTGAAAGCTGGTGCGAAATTAATGCTTAAAACAGAGGCTAAAGCTTTGTTAAAAGAAAAAGGAAAAATAGCTGGTGTAAAAGTTAAACAACTTGATGATGAATTTGAAATTAAAGCAGATGTTGTTGTTGGTGCAGATGGAGTTGAATCTAAGGTTGGGAAATGGGCAGGTATCAACACAACACTTAAACCATATGATCTAGAATCTTGTGCTCAGTACACATTGACAAATGTTGATTGCAACGAGAACTGCTGTGATTTTTATCTTGGAAATAAAATTGCACCTGGTGGGTATGTTTGGGTATTTCCAAAAGGAAAAGACTCAGCTAATGTCGGCATAGGGGTTTTAGCTAGTCTTAGTGAAAAAGGTTTGGCGTTGAAGCTTCTTGATAAGTTTATAGCTGGTCATCCTGAGCTTAAAAAAGGTGAGCCTGTTCGTCTAATTGCTGGTGCTGCTCCTGTTGCTGAACCTGTTGAAACAGTAAAGGATAATCTTGTTTTAGTTGGAGATGCAGCGCGGCATGTTGATCCTATAACAGGTGGTGGGCTTACGACATCTTTGGAGGGGGGAAAGATAGCTGGTGAAACAATTGGGATGGCTGTGAAAGAACAGAAATTTAATAAAGAAACTTTATCTCCTTACGAGGCTGATTGGAAAAAAGCTTTTGGCAAGAAGTTGCACAGAAATTATGTTGTTAAAGAGATAATGCTTGATTTTGATGATAAAACATTGAATATGCTTGCTGATTCTGTTAAAGATTATAATTTTGAGGAGTTTCATACCATTACTCTCATAAAGGCATTGGTATTTAAACATCCTACATTATTGAAGAAATTAGCACCTCTTATAAAAGCAGCTGCAGTATAGAGGTATTGATATGAAGTGGGGTCTTGTATGTAAACCTGGTGCAAAAAATACTATTTCGCTAGCAAAAGATGTACATGATTTTTTGAAAGAAAACGGAGATGTTTTTGCTGAAAAGAGTTTTGCTGATGAAATAAAAATAAAAGGCTATTCATTAGAAGAGGTAAACAAAAAATCAGATGTTGTTGTTGTTCTTGGTGGGGATGGTACTATACTTTGGACTTTACAAGGTGTGGATAAACCTGTTTTTGCAATTAATTCTGGAGGCATGGGTTTTCTAGCAGAAGTCGAATCAAAATATGCAATCGGTGGTTTAAAACAAGTAATTGATGGAAAATACAACATAGAAGAAAGGGCTAAACTGAAAATTACTATGGATGGTGAACGTCTGCCCGATGCAACAAATGAGGTTACTGTTCAAACAGCGCGTATTGCTAAGATAATGTATCTTCAGCTCTTTGTTGAAGATGAACGTTTTGAGACGCTTGGTGCAGATGGTGTTATCATTGCTACTCCGACCGGTTCAACAAGTTATGCTTTGAGTGTTGGTGGCCCTATAATGGATCCATCTGTTAATGCAATGGTCATAGCACCTCTAGCGCCTTTCAGATTATCTGCCCGTCCATGGGTTGTACCGCTTGATAAAAAGATTGGTGTGAAGATCCTGCCGCAAACCAAAGAATCTAAGCTAGTTATAGATGGCAATTATTCTCAGAATGTGACAATCGAGAATGATATTGTTGTTACTGGTTCTGAGAAAAAGGCAAAGTTTGTTAGATTTGGCGAGAGTTTTTATCAGATGGTTAGACTAAAGTTGGTGCGATAAAAATATGATGTTTTTCAAACGAAAAGAAAAAATCCCACTGACTCGCAAAAAATGGAAGATCACACAAAAGTGTTTAAAACTAATTTTAGAAGCATCTAAATCAAACTATCCGAAAGAGTTTGGTGGTTTACTACGTGTTGATAGAATCTCTAAGGATATTATAAATGAGGTTGTTATTTTACCTGGAACTGTATCTGGTGAGGCCCATGCGATCTTTAAGTTACATATGTTGCCGATAGACTACAGCATCGTTGGGACAGTGCATAGCCACCCATCGCCTTTTCCAATACCATCTGAAGCAGATTTATCTCTTTTTGACAGGTTTGGTAAAATACATATTATTGTTGCAAATCCTTTCAACGAAAACTCTTGGAAAGCATATGATTATATGGGAAACAAATTAGATATTGACATAATATAAGATTTTATATAAATCACTTGTATTCATAAAAATGAGAGAGATATGGATGGATTGCAAATTGATACGTTTGTTTTTGCTCCATTAGCACCGATATTAGGTTTACTTTTATTCTGGTTCATACAACTATTATTCATTGAAAACCAGAGATACATGCTGTCAAAAATATGGCATAAACACGAACCACTTTGCAGGTTTACAAACTTTCTTGGCATATTATATCAAACAATATGTCATGCCCTTGGTTACACAGTCACAAGAAGCGGCATATCAGATTTTGTCATAAGTGTAGACTATGGTAAAGTAGCACCAAAAAAAGAAAAAAAGGGCGTATTCGAATGGGTGTCAAATGCCTTCCTTTTCATTGGGCCTTTTTTTATTCCTTCATTATTGTTATTGATATATTTCATTTTGCTAATAGACTCTTCAGCGTTTAGCTTTCCAACTGGTCACTATGACTCTTTTTCATCTGGGTTACAAAACTTTGGTACAAATCTTTACCGCTTTTCAGAAAAATTCTTTGTTTTCCTATCAAATATAGATTTTTTTAATCCATTGCATTTTGGATTTTTCATTTTGTTGATAATCGTAGGTTTAGGTATACGACCTAGTTACATTGGTGAAACAAAAAAAGAAAAAATTGACATGGTATATGATCTTAAAAACGTTAAAAATTTACTGGCTGATAAACCTTTATACCTATTATTTTTGTTTGTTATAGCATATATAGTATTTTATATCTCTTTCTTCCTTGAACATGGATGGTATGTTGCTTTGTTTTCTTTCTTAGGTTGGCTTTCAATAATCGCTATAGTATCAATTATTATTACGCAAGCAATAATACTTTTCATAAAAAATACGGATGAGTTGCCTAGACCTTGGAGTTTTTTACCTTATATAGTAATTCCTTTGTCATATGTTATAATGCGATTTGCATTATTCTTTTACCCAGTTGATTTTTCAAACAGTATTTCTTTGATAGTAATGATTTTATCCACTATTTTGATTACATTCTTACTATTAAAATATAAAACCAATAAATTTAAAACTAAGAAAAACATAAAAAAAGCAGAGGAAGAGGATGACAAGGAAGAAAAAAGAAAGAGAAGAAGATCTACTAAGGAATGAACATATAGAAAGAATGCTTTCTCCGCATCCGCTTTCTTTTATGAAGTTGCAATCCCTTTGTCTTTTTTTGATAATATGGGGTGTTTTTGTATATTGGTTGGTTAACTTCTCTGATTGGAAAAGTTTGTTTAGTGGAAGTGAATGGTATCCTGTGATACTATGGGGATTAATTCTGCTCTTAGTTGGTATCGCTGCATGGCTTATGGCTGTTAGGTTTAGTATTTTTATTTTATACCTTGGGGTATTTGCTGGGGCAGTTGGTTTAATAATCTGGCAAAACTGGGAAGCAGCTTCTTCTTTATTCATACTAGTCTACTCCGTGGCAGCATCCATCGTTGGTTTCTTGATAGTTGAATTGTACAGAAGATCACACAAATATATTATATCCAATCTACGTATCGCTTTCAAAGGCGGCATATTTACAAAACAAGAGAGAACAGTTAGGTACGATAAAATAACAGACATTAATGCTAAACAAGGCATTCTTGGTCAAATTTTCGGTTTTGGTACAATCATACCTATTACACAAGCAGGTTTTGGGCTTGGTAGCGACAAGTCGTTTGCAGCAGGTGGTGTAGAGCTTGGTGGTAAAAAAGCTAAACTATTTGGGCTTGCTGGTGGCGGAAAAGAAGTACAGATTCCACGTGCTAGAAGTTATTATGAGCTTCATGGAATTTATCCATATAAAGAAATCAAGAAGCTTATTGAAAACTTAGTTCAGGACAATGTAATCACACCTTATCAACAAGAACAAGTAGAGTTTCAGAAACAGCAGGTTGATATTCAGAAACAGATGCGTGATTTGCTTAAGGTGCAGACTAAAACGAAGAAAGAAAGACCTGCGGCTGCGTTAGCAAAAATGCGTGAAGAGGAACAAGAAGAGGAGGAAGAGGAAGAAGAATCAGAAGAGCAAAAAGAGGCATATGAGCAAGAACAGGTTGATATTCAGAAGCAGATGAAAAACCTTCTCAAAAAACAACTAGAAGTAAAAGAGGATTCTTCTGAAGAAGACGAAGAGGAAGAAGAACCAGAGGAAGAGAAGAAGGAAAAATAATAGATATATTTATAATCAGAAATTATATTTTCCTAAAACCATGGTTCCGAAACGAGTTTTTTTCACGAAGGGAGTGGGACGGCACAAACACGAGCTACAATCTTTTGAGCTTGCTTTGCGTGATGCAGATATAGAACAATGCAACCTTGTTTATGTTTCCAGCATTATTCCGCCTTATTGTAAAATAATTTCAAAAGAAAAAGGTATAAAGGAACTACGTGCTGGCGAAATCACCTACGTTGTTATGTCAAGAAATACTACTAACGAGCCAAACAGATTGATTGGCGCTGCTATTGGCGTAGCTATACCTAAAAAACGTTCGTCTTATGGTTACATTTCCGAGCATCACTGTTTTGGTGTAACCGGAAAAAAATTAGAGGATTATGCAGAAGACCTAGCAGCCACCATGCTTGCCACAACACTTGGTTTGGAATTTGACCCAGATAAAGCATGGGATAAGAGAAAACAGGAATATAAGATGAGTGGAAAAATAGTTAGAACACAGAGTGTAGCACAAACAGCTGAGGGGGACAAGGACGGTTTGTGGACTACTGTTCTTGCCGCAGCTGTTTTCATGGAACATTAAAAAATTTTTTTAATTCTTTTTATTTGTTGTTCAGAGCAAGTTTTTAATATAGGTTATAGAATGTCTGCTTCCTGATAAAACTATTTTATCAAATTAAAAAATATGAAGGGATAACTTATGGAAAAAGTGTTTATAAAATGGTTTGAAGAGCTAAAAATAGCAGATGTGCCACTTGTTGGTGGAAAAAATGCATCTCTTGGTGAAATGATTCAGAATTTAGGTAAAAAAGGTGTTAGCGTACCATCTGGTTTTGCAATCACTGCATATGCATATAAGTATATGATTGAAAAAGCAGGGATTGACAAAAAAATAAAAGAGATTCTCTCAGATCTTAACACCCATGATGTTAGAAACCTTGCAGAGCGTGGAGAAAAAATAAGAAGTTTGATCAAAAAAACTCCTATCCCACCTGAACTTGAAGAAGACATTAGAAAACATTACAAAGAAATGGAAAAACGCTATGGCAAAAACGTTGATGTTGCAGTAAGAAGTAGTGCAACTGCTGAGGATTTACCTGATGCTAGTTTTGCAGGGCAACAGGAAACATATCTTAATGTTAGAGGAGAAACAGAGCTTTTAGAAAAGGTTAGAGATTGTTTCGCGTCTTTGTTTACAAACAGGGCAATATCCTATCGTGTTGACAAGGGGTTTGACCATTTCTCAGTGTATCTTTCTGTTGGCGTGCAGAAAATGGTTCGTTCCGATCTTGCTTGTTCTGGTGTTATGTTCTCAATTGATACCGAAAGTGGTTTCAAAGATGCAGTATACATAACAGGCGCATATGGTCTTGGTGAGAACGTTGTGCAGGGTGCCGTGAACCCTGACCAGTTTTATGTGTTTAAACCAACTTTGAAAAAGGGTTTCAAATCAATTGTTGAGAAAAAGGTTGGCTCTAAAGAAAAAATGCTTGTGTATGGAACGAAAGGTACTGTACAAAAACCAGTGAGTAAGAAAGACCAGCAGAATTTTGTTATAAATGATGATGAGATTTTAAAATTAGCAAATTGGGCTTGTATAATTGAGGAGCATTACAAAAAACCAATGGATATTGAATGGGCAAAAGATGGAAAAACAAAAGAACTTTTTATTGTCCAAGCCAGGCCTGAGACAGTTCATTCTCAGACAGATGTTGCAGTTTTGAAAACATATGTTCTTGAACAAAAGGGAAACTTACTTGTTGAAGGAGAAGCAGTCGGAACAAAGATTGGTCAAGGAGACGTAAACGTTATCGCAAATGCAAAAGACATTGCAAAGTTCCAGAAGGGACAGGTACTAGTTACAGACATGACAGATCCTGATTGGGAGCCTATAATGAAAATAGCGGGTGCGATCGTAACAAACAAAGGTGGTCGTACATGTCATGCTGCAATTATTTCGAGAGAACTTGGTATTCCATGTGTAATTGGTACTGGAAATGGTACTTCTAAGATAAAACATGGTTCAAAAGTTACTGTGGATTGCAGCGAGGGCGTTGGAAGGATATACGATGGTTTACTGAAATTCAGGTTAGACGAGATAAGACTGGATAACTTACCTCATACGAAAACAAAGATAATGATGAATGTTGGGGTTCCAGAAAAAGCATTCAAAGAAGGACAGACTCCAAATGATGGCATAGGTCTCGCTCGTGAAGAATTCATAATAAACTCTTACATTGGTATTCACCCACTTGCTTTGATTGAATACAAAGAGCTGAAAAAGAAAGCAAGCAAGGATCCAAAGATAGCCAAGGTTATAAAAAAGATAGATGAGAAGAGTGTTGGCTATGATGATAAGCTTGAGTTCTTTGTTGATAACCTGGCACGAGGCATTGCTAAGATCGCAGCAGGATTCTACCCAAATGATGTGATTGTTCGTATGTCTGATTTCAAAACAAACGAGTACGCAAACCTAATTGGCGGATATCTGTATGAGCCTGATGAGCACAATCCGATGATTGGTTGGCGTGGTGCCTCACGTTATTACGACCCAAAGTACAAAGCAGCATATGGACTAGAATGCAGAGCGATAAAAAAAGCAAGAGACGAGATGGGTCTTACAAACATAAAACCAATGATACCTTTCTGCAGAACACCAGAAGAGGGACGAAAGGTAATAAAAACAATGAATGAGTTTGGCTTGAAACAGGGAGAAAACGGTCTCGAAGTATATGTGATGTGTGAGATACCGTCCAATGTTGTTGTTGCAGACCAGTTCGCAGAAGTATTCGATGGTTTCAGCATAGGCTCAAACGACCTTACACAGCTAACACTAGGTTTGGATAGAGATTCTGATCTTGTTGCACACATTTTCGATGAGAGAAACGATGCAGTAAAAAGATTAGTTGCGCAGGTAATAAGTGTAGCGCATTCTCATCAACCAAGGAGAAAAGTCGGTATCTGCGGGCAGGCACCATCTGATTTCCCTGAGTTCGCAGAGTTCTTAGTGGAATGTGGCATTGACAGCATATCATTAAACCCTGATACAGTTGTAAAAACAAGGCTAAAGATTGCTGAGACTGAGAAAAGACTGGGGAGATAAAAACCTCCTTCTTCTTCTTTTTTTATTATATTTATCTAAAAGTTTTTAGCGGCGTTGCTATTTGCTAGATTTATGAAAATCGTCCCGGTTGTCTATGTTAAAGACAAAAAGATCTTGACAAAAAAAGATGGGGAGCCTTTATCAACTAAAGATATTTTAGAGAGGGTTAAAGCTGATGAAGAAATTTATATTTTGGATGACGATGGGGTAGAAGAGAATAGACCTGAATTTACAATATATCAAAATTTGTCAGAGCATTATGGCATATGGGTGGATGCTGGCCCTCGGATTTTGGATGATATTGTTGACATTGTTATGGGCGGTGCAGCAATAGTAGTAATAAGAGAAAAATTGTTTTTAGCTGATGATTTACCTGACATCAAGGAATTTACTGATTGTTTGATTTATAGTTATGTTGATCTGCAAAAAGACGAAGAACATGTTCTTTCTCTTTCACCAAATATAGATGGGTTAGTAGTATGTAATGATAGAAATCAGTTTGAAAATGATTTCAGGCTTTGTGAAATATTGAAAAATTTTTGTAAAAAATATAGTGTATATGTTTTTGATACCAACAAAGAAAACACACAGTACTGGAAAGGGGTTGGCGTAGCAGGTGTTTTGCTGTATTTGGAAAAAACAGAGCAGGTGAATAGTAATGGTTGAGCCTGAAAATCAGATAATATTGTCTTTTCTTTTTAAACGCAGTGGAAAAGAAGAACTTACTGCATCTGAGCTGTATCTGCCTTTGTCAATGGATCTGAAATGGTTCACACCAAATCAGGCAAAGATTTTTGTTAATATGGCTTTACAACAAAAACTTTTAGAAAAAAAGGGTAGCAAGTTAATACCATGTTTTGATTATAAAAAAGTTGTAGTACCTGTTGGTTTCAGCCCAGCAAAACAAACTGTTTTAGAAAGAGAGATTAAGCTTGATGTTATGAAAACAATAATAGCAAGGATATCTGAGAAAACAGGTCTTAATGATGCTGAAGTTTCTGAAAAAATTAGTAGAATCTCAGAAGAAAAAAACATTTCTGATGGTGTTGCTGCTTTGTTGGTTGCTAAAGAATATGATGTTCATTTTAATGATTATTTTGAAGAGATTGAAAACAAGATTTTTACAGAAAATACAGAGTGATTGGGATTAATAGTATGCCCATGCAGTGGCTTCTGCGTACACCCCATTGCACTGGCAATAATCCTATGAATGTTGCTACTAGCAATATAATTATACCTACAAATCCTGTGAAAAGATATGTGAGTATTATAACGAACGTGATTGTGATTTTTATCAACAATATATACGGTACGTTTGCGAAATGTTTTGCAAATATTTTACCTATTTTAAGCGTTAAAAAATATGATAGTATACCCGCTAGTATTATTGCCATTAATAGGTAGATTAGGTTTGTTGGCATCATTATGGATGACCATTCCTCTAACGCAATTAGTTCGCCTATAGCTATTGTTGCTCCACTTCTAGCCCGTAGTATCACGAATAGCGCTACAATCACAAAAAAACCGCATGCTGTGTTCACTGATGACAATGTTATGATGGTTTGTTTTCTATCTGATTCTCCTCTGGCAGTCATAGCCAGTATTGTTCCTGTTGAGGAGCTTATGCCCGGGATTAATGAAACTAGTATGCCTGCTAAGCTACCTGTAATAACAGATATAATAGATGCTTTTTTTGCTTTATTGTCAAATTTAACTTTTTCTATTATTTGTGAAGGTATCTTTGGTTTTGTCATAATGGATGTTAGCAGCGTTGGTAGCCCGAAGAGCCCTGCAAGAGCTGGGAAAAGAACAGGGGATGACAGACCTATAGGTGAATCTACTGGACAATCAAATATAACCAAGCCGAAAATACCTGAGATGATGAATATCATAAATGCAAATAACATCCCAAAAACATACGGTAGTTTTCCATGTTTTATCCTGAAAAGTTCTATTCTGCCCTTTTCTGTAGCTATAAGCAAAATAGATATTGCGATAAGCACCCAAAACATTATTTCTCTTAATGTGGAGTAGAGAAATATCGGGCTTCCTACTAGGAAGCGAACAGGGTAGAGAACTATGAAGCAAAATAGAACCGCACCATAGCTTCCTAGTGCTGAAAGAGCGACTGCCTCGTAGCCTTTGCCTTCTAATAGAAGAGAGTGTGCTGGTAGAACTGATAATGCTGTGTCCTCCTCTGGCGCGCCTAGAA